>Ga0180087_1000003_pt1 | contig 103178 bp, 155 predicted proteins | sample EasRiv790_16_10D_FD_121789 | JGI IMG/M metagenome (GOLD analysis project Ga0180087, IMG submission 121789) | Soil microbial communities from meander-bound floodplain in the East River, Colorado, USA - East River metaG ERMLT790_16_10D | ecosystem: Environmental > Terrestrial > Soil > Floodplain...
CGCGCTGACGCCAACTACCGTCAACGGGGTGGCCGATGGAAAAACACAAGCCACCTAACAGGTAGGCGTATGTGGATGAAAGACAGTGTCAAGAGGAACTCTGTGACAGGCTTCGATCCAGAGGAGCTGACAGTATTGGAACAAGCTGTGTACGAAGGTATCGCACCACAGATGAGCAGCTTTGCCTTACTGGAAGAAGCATGTATCCTGTACGCGCCCGAAATGGAAGGCGACATGGATCCACGTCACGAACTAGGCGAATGGTTCCGTCCGAAAGCAAAGGGTCGCTTCGGTAACCCTAACCACGGACAAGCCATCTATACGGTAGGGCTTAAGAAGTACCACGGGGATGGGTGCAGCTGCTACGAATGTATAGGCGAAACAAGAAATACTGACTAATCAACCAAAGGCACCAGTCACGCTGCTCCACAGGACCTAAAGGATAAGGGCACACCGTCCCACATAACGGCCAGGGCGTATACGGGCCAATCCCTAGGCGCTAGACACACGATCGCGCGGCTTACTGGCCCGACCCTCTAGGACTCATGACCCTAGTATATTAACTTGTATCCATATATACCTCCCTTCAATTATAAGACGATTTGTGGCTCTAACGTTTCAGCGTCGAGAATATGATGAGCCACAAATTAACGTAGTTATGTAAGAATAGAAAGAGAGGTTTTATGTCAATGATCAATGGCGTTGAGGTTAATGATGTCACGGTCGACGACTTTATCGATACACGAGACTCAAGGACATTGTGGTTCTGGCCTAATGGTTATGGCGTTGCACCTGCATTTGAATTGAATAGAGAGCAAGTCGAAGACATGTACAAGTCACTATGGGCTTGTGAGACGATGAGTCAGGATTCCGACGATGTGGAGATCAAAGTAACACTGAAACGTCAGAGCAACTAAATTACTATAAGTAATAATAGTTCAACAATAACGTCTACACACATAGGAGAAGATAGATATGTCATTAGTCCCGCCTACACTAGTACGTAAGTGGATAGCTGATAACGATAAGGCATTAGAGGATATGTTAGTCGTTATTAACGTAGATGGTAAGCACCTATCAAAGGATGATCTAGTTGTACATATGCTAGAGAATGCCTTTGAGGTCTTTAGTTCTATGTACGAGGTAGAGTTAGCTGCTCTAGCTGAGAGAGAAGCTCAAGCAAAGCATGGGTGACCCGCTAATGGGGACCCGCCCCCGGGCAATTTTAATTTGCGGCGCCGATATAAGCGCGTCCGGTACACAAATTCCGCCCATACATGACCATTTTATCCCTATTACCTAGAGGAGGTGCTATGTACGTTAGACCTAACTTCAAAACCAAAAAGGCATTGAAAGAAGCTATCGCCAAAGGCGACAGGATAATGATATATCAACCTGGTTTGGGTGAAGTACCAAGTAACGGTTGGTGTGATGTTGAAGGTCCTCATTATCCTGAAGCTCATACATGGTATGCCGGTGTACTTATGGTGAATGGCATAGCCACAAAAGTAAAATAGTGACTAGGGGCCATACATGGTCATGATATGTCATGATGTAGAGCCACAAATTCGCGAATTTAAAATGAAACAAGACATAGATCATGATCAAGTGTTGGCGATCTGGCGTGACTGGGGCAAACATCATGTGCGAGAAGATAGGCTCGAGTATGATATAGGCATGATCTTCGGTAGCAATCCAGGTATATCATGGACAGCAGCGACCTATCTATATCATCGCCTAAGGGAATGGCAGAGGACAGGTAGATAACTACTGGTTAGGCATGACTATGGAATGGCGGAAATATGAAAAGACTAAGTTCGATTGCTGAAATGGTGGAGTACTTGGCAGGTTGGGGTAATCTGTCTGAGCCAGATTACGATCCGGCGAGTTACTGGTCAAATATCATTGATAAGATAGGTAGGGACTTAGGTAGGGACTTAGGTAGGGACTTAGGTAGGGACTTAGGTAGGGACTTAGGTAGGGACTTAGGTAGGGACTTAGCGTTTGATGACACGTCAACTTATCTCATGTAGGGAGGTTACTGTGAGTAATAATTACTTTGAAGATCAGAATGATCCAACACCTATTAAGTGGCCGAAAGAAACTTGGTTTCAGAAGCGTCGTAGATTCTTGTCTCTTCCTAAATTTGACAATGTGTTTTGTTCCCAGTGTGGCCAAGACTTTGGTCCTGGTGATCATGGTTATTCGCATTGTCAAGACCACCGAAGAGATTTTGATCAGCGTTTTCGTAGTGGCCAAGGTCTGGGTGATCGCTCGGGCCATTAATTCTTAAGATTTATATAGTGGGAGGTCCAGATGCCGGTAATGAAACAAGTGGAAAAATACATCTGGCAAGCTACTGAGTGCATTCAAGATGGTGGCGATATCTACCCTGTAGGTTTTTATTTTCAAAATGAAGCCGAAATGCTTGATGGCCCCTATGATACGTTACAACAGGCTCAGCATGCCCTGAAACTTTATGTTGCTCACTTGTGAGAAGTAGAGCCAAAAATTTCCTTCTAAATAAGAAAGGAAACGTTTATGAAATTGCGTAATTACATGGGTATTCGTGCTCGTCGTCAAGTTGAAGGCGACTTCATTGTCTACATAGACAACCGACCTTGGTGTTTTGTAAACGATGAAGACTTCTACAAGAAGTTCTTACCAGCTCACGATAAGCTGCAGGATCGACGCCAACGCGTAGCTCAAGGCGAAGCAGATGTAGTTCTCAACTAGGAGATTATGTTGTATACATTAACTGACGTTCGATTTTGCGCTGAAGAGTGTGAAAGACAGTCCGTGTCAGCCCTTGGCGTGCCACGAATGCTGACAGCTTTGTCACATGCCCGGGCTTGGGATCTGTCAAATCGTCCTTTGAGCGAAAACATCATCTTTACCCTCGCGACGGTAATAGAACCTGTTAACAATTTAGGTTACCGTCAAATTCCCGTAATTATCCGTAGTAAAGAGGCGGGTATTAAATGGAGGGAAATTCCAAGACAGATGGAATTATTAGTTGAGGCAGCACATACTCTGGGGCCATCGGAATTCTTCCTTCAGTTTGAAAAGATACACCCTTTTCTAGACGGCAACGGTCGTACAGGTGTATTACTGTTGAATATGTTGCGGCGTACGTTGTACTCTTTGCAGCGTGAACCTTTGGCAGTTTCACAGGCGCTTGAGAATTTATAGGAGAGTTTATGCCACTTGGAACTATTGATAAGCACGGCAACATTACGATTACAGGTAATCGCTTTACCGGTGACGCTATAGTGGTGCAAAACGGTGATAAGCTGGAACAGCTTCTACCCTGTGACGAGTGTGGTTCCATTCAACAGGTTGGCATGGAAATTGCCGTGATGCTTTGTGATCCATGTTGGAAAAAACAGATGTTGGAGGATTAATGAGAACACGTAAAAAGATCTATTTGAAGGCAGCAGAGTTGATTGCTAGCCATCGACAAGATTTTTCATGCTGTGCCATTGACCAAGCTGTTTGTGATCTTAAGGGTGGAACTCTTGAAACCTATACCACAGAACGTACTCTTTACGCTCACACCATGTCACCTGATCCTGGCGGCCTAGAATACGGCACGGATCGTTCTCGCGTTTTACGTGGTGGTGACATTGCACAAGCTGTTTGTGATATCAAATACACTCAATTCCAGGATAATTTTCGGGATTTTCGTGTGTGGCTTCTCCTGATGATGGCAACTGTTGAGGCTGATCTTGATGAGCCACTAAAAAACGATTAATAAATGAATGAATTGAGAGGAGGTGAACAAACATGGGTGCAATCCTAGCGAAAATGGGCGCGCGTTATTTGATGGTTCTTGGTGCTTTTGCCATTATTGACACTGCGACGTCCGGTTACCAGTTTTCCAAACGCACGATCGAGTGGTACAAGAACCGCAAGGCTCAGAAGGTCGTTGCGTAAGGAACTGTTGAGACTCAAATTTACGTTAAGTAAAGTTTAAGGAAAGGAGGAATACATATGTTTACTGAAATTACAAAGGAGATGACGATCAAAGCTCCACGCAATGCTGATACTAAGGGTGTCAGCAAGTTCATTAAAGAACAATTGAAAGCGATCCCGGAAGGCCAGGGCTTGGCAATGACTGATTTGGCAAAAGAGATCAATTCGCACTTCGGCATCAGCAAGCAACAGGCTTATGTCCGCGTCAACAATGTTCTTCGCGGCAAGATCGGTGAGACGTTTCAACGTCTTGAGAAATCGGGATATACTTATTTGACTCCGAAGTCGACACAGTCGGAGTTCTCAGTTGAAGGCGATGCGTAGTGGTGTCGGGGATCGCTGGCGATGTAATGAAGCCAGTCCCCGCAAAGAACGGGGGGGTCTTTCAATCGGCTTTGGCCGAGGCCCTCACTTCTTTCTCTTTTAGAGCCACTAATTTTAGTATTAATATGAATACACTCAAAGTCATTTCGAGCTTTAGTGGCGACTATCATTGGCTTTCGAACTTCGAGCTTGTATCTGGTGGCATACCTCTTGATGGCTTAATGTTTCCTACTACCGAGCATGCCTATCAGGCCGCAAAAACTGTTCACATCCACGAGCGCCAGGCTGTGTTACATTGTCGCACACCAGGCCAAGCGAAACGCCAAGGTAAGTTGTTGACTCTTCGTTCTGATTGGGAAGAGATTAAGTACAGCTTGATGTACATGCTTTGTTCTTATAAGTTCCATCGTGTACCCTTCCGTCAGCTGCTTCTTGATACTTATCCCATTACTCTTGTTGAAGGTAACACTTGGGGTGACACATATTGGGGTGTTTATAATGGAGTGGGGCAAAACGTTTTAGGGCGACTTTTGATGCATATTCGAAACGAGTTGATTGCAGAGGCAAAAAATCATGGAAGAAATCCTTGAAGCCATCGCACGAAAACATTTAGGAATTCCCACCCTAAAACCCAGGGGAAGGGATTGTTTAGATTTCCACGAAATGTCAGTCTGGCGTCTGAAGGACGCCCTGCAGAACGCCTATGACTTGGGCAAGCTGGTAGGCTCAGAGTCAAGGGAGACAAGCCATGGATGAAGTGCAAAAATTAGAAATGTATTGCACAGTCTGTAACTGTGTGCATGTGCACAAATTTGTCATGGACTTTGGCGAACATGAAGTTTGGCAATGCGACGCTTGTGATCTGCGTGAACCCCGTAAGAAGGGCGAAGTTCAACTTCAAAAACAAGAGCCTGTTGCACCAGCACCTATTATAACTAAGAAGGTGCCATCTTCCTCAGATCCAGATGTGGAATACACGCTCACCAAAGATAGTTCCGGGTGGCGTTGTGACTGCCAAGGCTTCAAGTATCGGCAGAATTGTCGCCATGTTAAAGAACAAGTGAAAGGGGAACGCAATGGCAGCAAAGATCAAAACGCTTAATGTGTGGATCGAACTTTGTTATGATAATGAGGCAGATGAAGTGCCTGAAGAAATTCTCGTTACTGTTAACGGCCGAAAACAAAAGTGGGATGATTGTGGTTCAACACTTATGAGTGATGAAGAATTCATCACTCTTTTTCCCCAGGACGATCCAATTGAAGCGGGCTGGTATCTTCAATTGTTAAAAGGAACACTGTGAAAAATACAACTTCATTTATTAAAAGGGACACCCTGAAACGAATAACTAGTCGTCAAGAATTTTGTGTTCTGGCTAACGAGTTGGGTGTCAGAGATGACTGGCATGAACCGGATGAGCAAGAAGTTACAGTTGAGGTTAGAGGCAGTAATTTCGACAATGCTGGTTTTTGGCCTGAGAAACATGCCGTCAAAAATAATGACGGTGATGTCGAATTTATGGAACTGTGTGTCTTCTTTAAGAAAGGTGAGCAACGCGTAGCTGTTGTAAACTTAGCAATGCTATGTGCCTGGGCTGCAGGTTTGGAGGATTAATATGCCACGACGAATTACGTCTCAGGATTTAGGCATCCTAGAGGTCATTAGTCTTACTGGTGACGTTGATTTCAAGCAGCTGGCAGCAGCTAATCTAGTGTATGCGGCATCTTATTGGAATCAATCTGCTTTCATTCTTAAATCTAGGCACGCCCAGGTTCAAGATGAGTGGATTTCGAGGGAGCAGCTGCAACGTCTAAAGCAGGAAGAGCTTGATCTCTATTATAGAGCCCAAGTTATTAAAGCGACTCCAAATCAGTCTTCTGAAAAGGGTATTCCTGAGCATCAGGACTTGGAAGACCTATGGCGTGGATCCTTCTTACAAGGTTTCATTCATGATTATCTTAAGCCTGAGTTTCAAACAGACATGGACACAGCCCGCCACTTTGGTTTCGCAATGCGTCAGGCACTGCATAAAGTAAAAGCGCACACTGAGAATCGTTAGAGCCAAAAATTTTCGAAGTTTGAAAGGTTTTTATGGAAAATCTGATTACCTTGATGGTATCAAAACTAGATCTTGCGGATTATATTTTGATTGCCATGTTGACCATCGTTGCTGTGTCTTATTGGCCACGAAAGAGAAGGAAGTTTTAATGTCAAAGCGTGTACCTTTTGTGCATCTCTCACCTGAGAACCAAAAGAAGAGAGCATTGCTCGTTCTTGAAGAGATGATGGACATTATCAATTGTGCTAACGCCAAGACTTCACGTGATAACACTGCTGGGCGTCTAATTGCACATGCCTTTAGAGATGTTCTTACTTCCCTGCGGGGTCCAGACAACACTAATTACACGTTGAAGAGTTGTACCACTGCATTTGTGCGTGGTTGGCTTGGCGTGAAACACACAAGCGGTTTGGATGTTCGTGAACCTATCTTTGTAAGGAAAGATAATCCTGATAGGGCAGCGCTGTTGGCCTTTCACAATGATATTGCACGTGGCCTACCCTATGCGGATGCCTGGGATTTTAAGATGGTGGGGGCATCACACCGTATTCGTGAAGATCTTCCCAACAAAGAGAAATATTCGCATGCGCTAATCAGTGCGCAGGCACATTTTAGGGTGCATATTGCAAGAGCCCTTGGGGGTTTAAAGGTGCTGGGGTTGCTGCCCGAGTAGGGCCATTTCTTCTCTAAGAGTAGAAAGGAATTTGAATGCATACAGTATCCATTAATGACTTAAAAAGTACGGTATCTCTCGCTGAACAATATCAATTGACAAGTTCAAATCCTTATAGCGAGAAGTATTCGAGCAGTAACAAGTCAATTTTAGTCTTTGTTGACGGCCCAGACAGACCTGGCCCATTTGGAGATGGCCAAGGCACAATTCAGGATGAGTTCATTTGGCGACGTTCTAACTCTGCGCCAATTCCTCCCAGTGCGCTCTTACAGATTATTAAACCTCTAGTGGAAAGTAAAATTAAAGGTCTGAGACTTACAGGGGAAGCTTACTTTTCACGCTATGCAGGATGTTCTTGTCCTTGTAGCCCTGGTTTTATAGTAAAAACTTTTGCTTACAGTGGACATCGTTGGTCATTTCATCTTGCACATACTACCGTTATTCAACGCCGTAAGGAACGTGAAGCTCAGAGGTTAGCTTTAGAAACTGAAAATAACTTTATTGCTGCGGCAATGGGAGTACACAAATGCGTAAGTTAGATGAGAAAGGTAACGGGGAACTAGATTTGAATCTCACTATTTTAGGTGATGAAAAAGGCGTGCACATCGATATTTATGATAGTGATGCCGGTATTTGTTTCCTACAAATTAAGCTAACACCCGAGGATTTTCTAGGCTTGACGTTGGGCCGCAACGCTCAACGTCAAGTCACAGGTGAATTTCACAGTGTTCATCGTGTAGGTAAGCAACTAAAGATAGACCACATAACCTTCCGTATACCTGACAGCATAGACTATAAGGAACGTGAAAATATTGCCTATGCTGCAGCTCTAACTCACAGTGCTTGCCAGCAAGGCTGGATCCCGGACAAGTATTTCGGATCCCAAAGATCATTCTTTACTAAGCAAAAGCCCTTTGAACAACAGGAGCTAGCAAGTTCTCGGAGTGAATCGTGGGCGAGAGCAACTGTTCGCAAGTGGGTAGAGAAGAAATAGGGCCACAAATTTTCTAAGTGTAATATGACAAAACATACACTTTATGATCTAGAAGGCCATGCATTCTTTTGGTATTCAGCAAAACCTGAACCACTCTATGATATTGCTAGAGCTGCTAGTGCATGGTTTGGACGGCAACTTCACTAAAGGAACCCTTTGTGGATTATACAAAATTCAAACCGCTGTTAGCCGTTAATGTCGATTTTGATAAACTACGATTCCCGGTTTTAGGTAGTCCAAAACTTGACGGTGTTCGCTGCATCATGTTAAACGGGAAGTTTGTTAGTCGTACCTTGAAACCTATTTCCAATAACTTCGTGAGAACCGAAATGGAGAAATTGGGTAAGGTTCTCAATTTGGTGGATGGAGAAGGTGTTGTTGGAGATCCGTGTATAAAAGGATCGATGCAGCGATCTACTAGTGGAATTATGTCGGAGGATGGTGAGCCTGCCTTCACATGGCACGTGTTTGATGCCATCAATGACGCTCCTTTTATCAAGCGTTGGCAATCATTAGACTTCGTGAATTCTTTCCAACGAGTTACTCGAATTCCTCAAACTATGTTGTATAATATGCAGCAACTTGAAGAATTCGTGGAACGGAATATCCGTCAAGGTTACGAAGGTACCGTATTACGCGATCCAGAGGGACGTTACAAATTCGGTAGGTCTACAGTTAAAGAAGGCCTCTTACTTAGGATCAAACAATTCGAGGATAGTGAGGCTACTATTATTGGTTTTGTTGAACAGATGCAGAATGACAACCCTGCAGAGAAGGATGCGTTGGGGCATACAAAGAGGTCTTCCCATAAAGAAAATTTGGTACCGACTGGAATGTTAGGCGCACTAATTATACAGTCTCTTGAATATCCAACACCATTTAATCTTGGGACAGGATTCGATGATGCATTGCGTCTTGAGATTTGGAATAACCAGAGTAAGTACCTTGGTAAGATCGTGAAGTTTCAACACCAACCATACGGTCAAAAGAATCTACCACGCATATTATCATTCATTGGATTCCGTGATCCTAGCGATTTGGGTAGTGAAACAGACACAGGAGGATAAGTGGATAATTTGAATCTCAATGCAAAGAACCTTCAGGGTCTTTGGCGGACCTCTAAAGGTTGGGTTAAGAATGCTATTGGGTTAAAAACTAATGGTCGTCCTATAGCAGAGGTGTGGCAGCACCGGGTGGATAATGCAGTATCATTTTGTCTTGTAGGTGGAGCCATGCAAGTTTGTGACGGTCACAATGCCAGAACTCTGTCATTGATTTGTAAGTTAGATCGTCGTATCAAAAAGTTATTCCCCACTAGGACTGGTGGTAGATATTCGGACGCTTGGACCAACGTGGTTAAGTTTAATAATGACTACTGCACAACCTTTGAAGATATCAAGTTGGTTATAAGGGACGTGCGCACACCTAAGTAATATGCGTACCATTAAAGTACGCACCACTTTGAGCGTATTTCGTTTCCGGTGGTCTGATTATAAGGACATTGCTGGGTTACTAACAAACGTGGACGAAGAGCTCAAGGGCCGAGGTCTTGAATTAATTATGGCAGACGCTGGCGGTGATGAGTATGGTTTGCGCATAGAACGGAGACGCAATGCCTCAAAACGAAGTCGCCCTCGTACCGACGGCACAATCCTTGTTAATCTTAGTACTAAAAGCCAAGCTCATTAACAAGTCTCGGCCGGACTTTTTGTTGGAGGCTCTAAACGCAACGACTTGGACTGAGGCGAGTACCTTCACAGTAGAGGAGTGGCTATCTTTAATTATTGAAGCTTATGAGCATCGCAACAAACAAGCAATTAGTCACAGCGGCATGCAAACTTGATATTGCTAGTAAGACCTACGGCTCATTTTACTATGGTCACCTCTCCAAAGAGGCACAGTCTATCATTGAAGATTGGTCTCAAAATGGAATTCTTGAACATATGGCAGATGATCTAGACATCGTGGATCTTGCCTACGCACTGCCACATTTTCATAAAGAATTAGTAGACGAGCTTTTTAAGTGGCTCGAGGAATCATTTCATGGATGATCAATTTAAGATGCTGCCAAGCATGTTTGGCACTAGACTACGTCTAGCTAATCTGGCAGCCTTGGCAGGTATACATCTGGTTGCACGTGAACCAAAGCCCAAGAGGCATAGAAAAGATCGTTATCGTAACCAGATGCAAAAAGCGTCACGCAAAAAGAATAGGAATAAGTAGGAGGTTACATGGATTGGCCATCCTTTATATGGGGTTGGTTGGTAGGTATGTCAGCAGGTGTTCTTGGATCTATTATAGGCTACCATTCAGCTATCAAAGAAAAGTTTGATGGAACAATCGACTCTAAGAACACGTAAACAATGTGCTGGTCGAAGTCTTCGCTGGATCAGCTTGAAGAAATCTGGTGGAAATTTCACGGTTGGAAGGGTACTTTAATTCGAAGATGCTATGTGGCCGTTGCAAAAAAAAATCCAAAAGACTTTATTCGAACGACAGAGGTTCATACTGTGCTGAGTGTTACCATACCCTCAATAAGAGGGCTTTGCGTAAAATAAAGTACCTCTTAGGAGATTGGCCATTTAACATTCCTGGAGCTATTCCTAAGATAACTGACGCAGAACGTAAGCGCATGGGGTGGTGACGGAATGGTAACGTACCGGACTGTAAATCCGTAGTCGTGGATTCACACGTGGAGGTTCGAGTCCTCCCTACCCCACCATTTTTTTTGAATTAGACAGGAGGTAACATGTTTGTACTGGTTAACAATTGTCTTTTGGCCTGGTTTCTGTTGGCCTGGTTTCTGTTTGCTATTTGGAATAAAAGGGCAGGCATAAATTTCACTTTCAAGCTGTTGCTCTTAGCAGATGCTGTTGTTAGTACAGTGTTCCTATTAAAACATCCTATGATATCACGGTTCCTAGACATGTTGAGCCACTAATTTTCTTAAATAGAACGAAAGGAATTTATGGGATTCAATTCAACAGTTGTCGTTTTGAATGATGCACTAGGTTGCATTGAACAGGTACGCGCTAATGTCATACTTTGATATGCCACCACCGAGCCAATTATCTTGGCGTTGGAATTTCGGCCGGTTCTTTTTAATCTTTTCGTTGGAAGCTTTTTCAGTTGGCCTTTGGATACTTATAGATCCTGAGGAGATTTGTGCTGAACTTGGTTTCTTATTTTTAACGATAGGTTTCACAATACCTTGTGAGGGAGACGAAAAGAATGGATAAGACAACCAATAAGGTATTTACTAAAGGCAGTGTTGCTTTTCTTGAGGCTTGTGCTAATGCCCATGTTACGCCCACCAAGCGCCAAGCTTCTAAATTTCGTAATAAGAAAGGGCGAGCATACAATGAAGGACGACCTATTAAGAAGGTAGGTGACGTACTCGCTAAGAAGTAATTAAATTTAGGATTCCAATTAACGTAGGATTGCGCCTACACCAACTAAATTTCCTTAAAGGAGGGAAATGATAATGAAGAGTATTAGGAAAGGGGTTTTTAGTCTTTTTGCAATTTCATTTTTAATCGCAGCGCTCAGCACAGTCGCCATGGGGGCGTCCGGTGGTGAAGGAAATAACACACACTGTAATGGTGTCGGCAATCCCAATTCGCCCTGTGCGCATGACGGAGACGGGGGCGGTGAAGGTGGTGGTCACGGTCACGGTCACAAACCGTTCATTATCAGCAACAACAACACGGATGTCCGCAACCGTAACTATAACACAAACGTAAATACGAATATCAACACGAATAATCTACAAGGCGGCGCCGCGACGAGCCAGCTCGATGGCTATGTAGGGGGTTCGTATGAGAACACAATTCAAGGTGACTCCGTAAAAGTCTATGCTCCTGCCCCATCAGCTTTTGCTCCGGCTCTAACGTCGGCATCTGAAACATGCTTTGGATCTACTTCAGCCGGCGCGTCCGGCGGTAATGGTATATTTGGCTTTGGCATAAGCTTTGGCACGACCTGGAAATCTGACGATTGCGAACTTCGCATGTTCGCCCGTTCTCTACGTGAGCTCGGTCAGGGTCAAGCTGCTCTTGCTTTGCTTTCGCAGAATGAGAAGGTGGCCAAAGCCTTGAAAGACGCGGGTGTAGAAGTTCCTGCCAGTAAATAATATAAGTTTTTCGCCGGCATATAAGGGAGAGGTCAAAGGACCTCTCCCTTATTCTTTGGAGCCACTAATTCTCTTAAAGTATGGAAGCACAAAAAGTCTTTATCATTCCTAAGGACATGGACCTAGATGACGTTGAACTTTTTGAAGATGAATCAATCTACTCTGTAAAGAACGACGTTACTAGGGAATACATTCACATTCATGCTGCTAGTCGAGAGCAAGCTATTTCACGCGCCGGTTGGTTATCTATTGATGTGAAGTGGTGCTATGCTGTCAAGATGCATCCCAAAAAGAAGATGCCGGATGCTGTCAAGGAAAATTTAAAGGCCCTTCAACAGGAACGTCGGGCACTTCGTAATGCTGGAAGAAAAACAGATGAAGTACTTGTGGCAGATCTGCAAGCTCCCGCCGAAGTGACTAATTTCGTGATCCAAGCTCAAGCAAAAACTCGTGTACGTGATCAGCTTGTGGCACTTTGGGGTACTCTTAAGGGCTTCACTCAAGATCAGAAAGTAGATGCCATAGCTCAGTTATTGAAAGCTCGCAATCCCCTAACGGACGTAGTAAAGCAGAGTAAGTGGTACTATTATAAGTTGAAACGTGAACTGGGGGAATAATGGACGCCAATGAATTCTGGCGATTAGAGGCCAGTTTTTTTTTGACTCCTAAGCAGGGAGCAGCAGTTGCTTCAGTTAGTTTTGGAAGAGGACCTACTCACCTCAGAGGAACTAGAGATGATGACAGAGGAATAGGCCACATAGCTTGATCAAAAGAGTGATTACATCTTATGGAGTTACGCGAAGTAGTACATTCTCTTCCCCAATGGGTTATTGACATACTTCGTCGGGATCCTGTTGAAGGGCAGATGCTTTGCCTGGCGTATCGTGGTGATACTCTCATAGGTAAAATACTCATTCTGTGTGATCATCTTGATGCCCTAGATTATTCACAGGTTGCAACATCTGCCTATAAGGGCTTGTGTTATACAACAACTAAACAACGTAATGGTGGTTATGTGCCCTATGTTTGTGACCATTGCAAGCAGGGAAAGCCTTCAGGGTGGTTATTCTACTACCGTAATGGCCGCATAGCCATGTGCGATGGTTGCGTCTTTACCCACTAATATGGCTTACTTGATTTGGCTATTTTCCATGTTTGGAGATTGAGCAATGGCTAAGATTAAAGTGTGGGGCGGTCGTTACGGCTACCACAACCGCTCACGCGGAATCATTGCCACTACTTCTGAACAAAAGGTAGCTGATGCTTTTAATTTAACTAAAAATGAGATCCGTACTTATTGGTGTGGCACGGGCAACGCCCTTGAGCTTGAAATTGCGAATTCCAAAGTAGGTCAACCCTTTGTATCTGACGTTGACTGGTCAAAGAACAAAGACGATTATATTACTTTAGAAGAGTGGATTAAGCGTGGAGGAATACGTTGATGGCCAAAACGCCTGAAGTAGTTGTCGTAGAAATCTTACAGAAGGGCATGTGGAATCCCTACCACAGCGAGATCGATGAGGAAGGAACTGGTGAGGCAAAGAAGCGCATGGAAGCTTTTGCCAAGGAAGCCATTGCTGCGAATATTGTTAAGTTTGATGAAATCAGAGTCACCACTAGCGCCTTTACCAAGCTCCGCATAACTGCAGCTCAAAAGAAAGAGCTCTTTGGTGAGGGCGATGGACCTGACGAATGATACAGTAGAGCCACCTTTTCGTGCTTTATTAATAACTGTTTTCAAATTGTAGGAGGTTTATATGGCTAAGAATCTCGGGATAAGTGACTACGTAAAGGAGAAACTAAAGGGTATCACTGCTGATACAGCTATCCCCTTACGTGTCCTTGTCAAAGATATCGTTGAAAAGTTTCCGTCCGTCAAGGATGAGACCAGTGCTTCTGTACGCATCAATTCCGTTCTGAAACAGAAGACTGTGGCTGCTCAATACGGCCGCATCCGTGGTACCAAGGACGGCAAGACGTACATTGTCTTGGCTTCTATGGTTCCTACGAAGGAAGCAGTCGTCGAGTCTAGTACCGAAATCGTAACTGAGGTGATCAATGAAACTGAAGATAACCCGGCAGGACATCAACAGGGGTTGGCGGGGGAGTCCGAAATATTGTCCGGTAGCGAGAGCCTTAAAACGGAAGACGCACCTACGAGTTAGTGTTACAGCAGGCAGTGCTGTAACATATATTACATCCTGTCAGGGGGATTCGTACACAACAAAGATTAGACTTTACACTTTTGCTGACAAGGGCAAATGGATACGTGCTTATGATGCGGGCGAAAAAGTGTTGCCTACTACCCTAACTTTGAATTTGATAGCATGAACAAGAACAGAGTACTACCTATCATCATCGAAGTACTACTAAATGCCCACAGTTGGCCTAGTGAACGTTTTTACCAAACTCTAGCTCATAGCAATGCTGTAGATGAGCTTATACGGGATGGTATCATCGAGTCTAATCCACCATCAGGTAAGTGCATTCTAACAGAACGTGGTAAAGTCTGGCTAGAACAGATTCTCTCGACACCCTATCCCGTGGTCAAGTGGATTGATCCCCGATTTGGAGAATAATAATGAGTACACTTAAAGTAGAAGTTATTAAAGTCGACAATGTTCTACCCCACAGCAATGCTGATCGTTTGGAGATTGCTGTTGTTAAGGGATGGAACTGTGTTGTTCAAAAGGGCGAATGGCATTCCGGGGATTTAGGGATCTATTTTCCAATTGACTCAATGTTACACCCTACAGTAGAAGCATTTCTTTTCCCACCTGAATCCAAAGTAAAATTGACTAATTCTCGCATACGCACGATCAAACTTCGCGGCGCTATTTCACAAGGTTTACTGGTTTCGATCTCTGACGCTAAGCGCCTATGGTCTATTGTGCCAGTTGAAGGTGCAGACTTGACTGCAGTTACAGGCACTAAGAAGTATGAACCACACGATAACATGGCATCCCAAAATCATACGGATAACCGTAAACGTACGAAGTCACCAAATCCGTTTTTCCACAAGTACACTGATATTGAGAATTTCAAGAACCACATCACTCTTTTCAAACCTGGTGAAGCCATTGTCGTCCAAGAAAAGATTCATGGTACTAATTTCAGGGCAGGTTGGGTTCTATATCACGCTGATACTTGGTGGAAGAAAGTCCTGGCCTTTATAGGTCTTGCGCCCATGTGGGAATTCGTCTACGGTAGTCATAACGTGCAACTTCAAAATAGATTCTTGCCTGCCACATACTATGACAAGAACATCTACGCTGAAGTTGTGCATCGCTATGATCTTAAAAACCGCATTCCTCGTAACATGGTTATCTATGGCGAGATCTATGGTGTAGACGTTCAAAAAGGTTACAATTACGGTCTTGATAAGACTGGAGCTCATCGCCGAAGTCTAGTAGTTTTTGACGTCAAAGTTGGTGCCTATAAATACATGGACTACACCTTGATGCGAGCGGCTATTGCCTCTATGGATTTAGCCCGCCCGCCTGAATTCTATGTCGGTGCCTATGTCAGTCAAGAACATTTAAAGTCGATGGTGGACGGACCCTCTGCTTTGAACTTTCATGGTAGTCAAAAGTACCGTGAAGGCGTGGTGGTACGTGCCTATACTGAGCAGGTGTGTTACTTGGGACGCAAGATACTCAAGTATAAAAGTGACGAGTTCTTGGCACTTTTTGAGGATGATACGCACTAATGTATTCCCTAATTATTCAAGCATCTATTGTGTACAAAGGAGCTAGATAGTTTCACCATGCCATATAATCCAGAAGACGACGAAATACTTTGGGAATCCGCTGAGCCTATTCAGCATAAACCCAAGGCCGTACTTAAGGCTGCCATTAAGCGTTATAAGAAAGGTCCTCCAAAACTTCTTCTAATAGAGGACGGCGAAGGCTTCGGTGGCAAGCGCTATGGTTCCACTTTTCTCAAAAGAGTAGATCTCCAAGACATTGAATACGTTTTGGAGTTGATTGCTGACGGAAAGAAACATCTCAAAGCCATCAATGAAGCAATCGAAAAAGAGGAAAAAGACAATGCCAAAAGCAATGGTAGTGTTGGCGAGAGTGGAAGTTCGGATACCTCAAGTTCCTGACTACTTGCATCTTACGGCAAGCGGTAAAGACGTTGCTTTAGACGTCGCTGATTTTGATGCTGCTGATCTACGTACCATTAGTAAAGAGTGGGGTGAGGCTTTAGTTGAGCATGCAATACAACGACGTCGTCAACGTGAAGCAGAGTTGAAGGCGCCCAAAACCCGCCAGTATATCAAGATTTAAAGCATCAACATGACCGTTAAGGCCGTACGGTAGGAATACTGGCCAAAACACCTAGGAGGTTTTATGCAGACAAGAAAATTGGTCGTTTCATTTTCAGGTGGAGCAGATAGCACTACACTCCTCTACGAGGCTATCCACATGAGGGGCAAGGAGAACGTGCAGCCTTTGTACTTCTTCTACGGACAGAAGCACGCTCCTGGAGAACGTGAGGCTGTTAAAGCCATCGGTAAAGAGTTGGGAATTGCTATTCCTGAACTTGGCATCGATCTCAAACAATTCGGCCGATCGCCACTAACGGACCACAGCATCCCTATCCCGACGAAAGAACAAAACAAACAGGCGTCTACGGTTGTTCCGTTTCGTAATACCATGTTCCTGGTGATGTCAGCTGCTTACGCCACTGTGAATGACTTTGATGACATTGGTCTAGGACCAACACGAGAAGATCTTCCTGAGTATCCAGATTGCCGTCCCGCATATATTGACGCTATGCAATGGGCTTTGCGTCTAGGTGATCGCCATCATCATCTCAACATTGAGACGCCTTATATTGACATGTGGAAAAGCGATGTTATCGAGCAGGGCTTAAGTCTTAACGTCCCTTATCATTTGACGCACACTTGTTACAATGGTGTGTGGCAACAGCCATGCCGAGAATGTGACGCTTGTCGTGAGCGTGCTGATAGTTTCACGGCAAATGGTGTGGTGGATCCACTTTTACTCTCTAAGTAAACAAGTTAAGGCAGGGTTTCTACGGCACGGAACGCAAGTAATTGTACGGCGCGATCGGGACGCTGATTCACGTAGTCCTTAAAACAATTAGCCCTTCCTTAATCTGAATGTAACAGGAGAAATTATGAGATTCGAAATTAAAAATGAAGAAGAGGTTACTCAGTCTATTGATATGCCTATTGAAGTAACCTTAAAAAGTACAGCATTGGGTAATGTTTCTTTCATGTACAGGCGGAAAGGTCAATGGTGTCCCCTTGTTGTACTCACTCATAGTGGTGAACTACATCGTGCCAATTTACCATTAGATACACCATTCCAAGTAATGGAATCAAAACAATACGACAGTATGCATCCCATCCTACCACGACTTATTAAGATTGCACGTTAGGAGATACCATGCTTAGTGAAAAAGATCACCTACAAGCTGCCATTAATCGTCTAGATCGCCTCATTGCTACTAAGCGGTCAGAAATCGAAAAGCTTGAAACGAAGAAAAATGTTCTTCATGAAGCCAACGCCATTATTGGTGGGGAGGCTTTTGACGATGCGCCTGTTGAAGTCGAAAGGCTTACAAAATTGAAAGTACGCCAGGCAATTGCCCCGAAGATGCGGGAATTTATAACTATATTAGAACCTGGCCAGATCTTTAGTGCCGAGGACACTGCTAGGGCCATTGAAATCCAAGATGGTGTCCCTCCAAGAATGGAGAGTGTCGTCTCAGCTCTTTTGAGAGAAGCAACTTCTCTCAAAGGTTTGTGCCGCCAAGAAGGCAAGAATTTTAAGGTACTGTAGAGCAATAATTTCTTCTAGTATTAAAGGAACTTTATGAGTCACGCTTACAATAAGGCAAAGAAAGCGCGGCGAAAGGCTCGTCGTAAAACTTACAAACTAACGACCGCAAGGTTGTTCAAAAAGAAATAAGGAGGACCCATGTTAGATGACAAGCAAAGAGAATTGATTAGTTTTCCCTTCCACCGCTTGCCGCTCAAGGCCCGCGAACTAAATCTTGCAGCAGAATATGACATTGATCCAGAACTCGACGTAATCTGGAAACCTTCCGACGGTAAGATATTGGGTGTACTGGAACAGAACCAGTACATGATTTCGCATCTGGAAGCAGTTGATCGTGTCGAGACTGCCCTTCAGAAAATGAACATTCAAGCCGAGGTTACAGATTTTAAGCTGCTCAACAATGGCGCGAGACTGTTTGTTCACTACCGCCCAGAGGGCTTCGTTAAGAACATTGCAGATAATCGCGATCCGGATGATAATATTTATCCGGAGTTGATTCTTCGCAATGGTTATGATGAGAAAACAGTCTTTGGCATCGAGTGGGGGCTTTGGCGTCAAGTCTGTACGAACGGCGCCCGCGTTCATATCCAAGGTGAACGTATGACCAAACGAATCAGCATGGGTGACACTGATATTGATGTGCTCATGTCGCGAGTTCAAACCTTCGGTGAGAAAACGATCCACCAGGTTTGGGCACGCATCCAGGCAATGATTCTCAATGCAGATCCTGAGTTGCCGATTTCAACTCGCGCATGGTTTGCAGAGGTGGCCACACACAAATTGCTCGAAACCTTCGACGTTGAGTTAGCTCAAAAGAAGACGGAGAAGGCAAGCCAGGATCTCAATGAGTGGCAGATTTACAACATCGTCACTGCCGTGATTACCCATGCGATTGGCAGCTATCAACGTCGGCGCCATATGGACATGATCACGGCCAGGCGATTTAAGATTGCAGGCAATCTCCGTTAACTAATCTCCGCTTCGTGTTGATAAGTTAACGGTGGGACTGGGCGTCCACAGGTTTAGGCGTCCAGTCCCTTTGCTTATAGAGGTAACATGACTGAACAACGATTTTTACGTTTGGAAAAGACAGAAGGCGTCTTTGGCCCTACCCTCCAAGGTGAAGGGGTCAACATTGGTATGCCTGTTAGTTTTGTGCGCCTCTATGGTTGCGACTTCCGGTGCAGCTGGTGCGACACACCTTTTTCCCTAGGCAAGGATAAGGGAGGTGAATGGTTACTGCTTAAAGCTGATGAAATCATCAGTCGTCTTGGTGAAATTGGTTGCAAGAATGTTGTCGTTTCCGGTGGCAATCCTCTCATACAACCTAAACCGGCTTTAGAAGAATTCTTTACTCGTCTCGTTGAACGTGGATATTGGATTCAAGTTGAAACACAAGGTTCAATTTTCCCTTCACCTATTGTGTTACACATGACAGACTTCTGGTCATTATCACCAAAGCTCCCTTCAGCAGGAAAGATGGAATCTGAAAATTGGAAGGCTGTAAATACTTTCATCATAAAGGTTCCATCCAAAGCGTTGCAGCTGAAATTTGTAGTCTCAAATCTTGTGGATTACAATTATATCAAGATGCGTTTGGTATCTGATTTAGTAACAGAGCACCGCAACGTACCAATCATTTTACAGCCGGAGGGTATGCAGCTTGAAAAGTTTGATATCAACTACTATCGTAATCGCCTTGACTACCTTTGCGGTCTTGTTGGTAATGATCTGTCTTTTTGGGGAAATTACAAAGACGTACGAGTCTTACCTCAACTCCACAAGGTAATTTGGGATATACAAAGAAAGCGCTAATGAAAAGAGAAGAAGTCCCCTGCATTGTTTGTGGTACACTTACTTATGGTAAGTGTGGGGATACGCCTACTTGTTTTGAATGCTATGAAAGTGGACGACTATCAGAATGGTTTAAGGCAAGGGAAAAACAATGTATAGCATCCTCGCTCTTATCTACATAGGATGGCTATATGATTGGCGTCTCGCACTAGCTGCAGGGGTTATTATTCTTTGTGAGACACGCTTCATCCATAGGCAAATCGAATCTCTAGAAGTATTGATGCGTAAACTCGCTTATGATCCACCCTTCAAGAATATGAACCAGATTACTACAAATCAATACCACTCTTTAACCCAAGAACAGAAAGATGCTCACCAAGAGTATTGGCACCAACATAATCCTGGTTGCGCCTGGTCTTCGTGTCCCGGTTGTGGTTTTCCCACACATAGAGGCATGATGTGTGGTCATCTTAGTTGTGGAAAGAAGTAGGTATTTATGAGGGGTAAAAAGGCCAAAGCATTACGCCGCCAAATTTACAAGGGCGGAGACTTTCGGGAGCGCGAGCTGTTTGGGATTGATCGTTCCAGAATAGTTGCTGTCTTTGACAAAGATGGTAAAGAAAAGAATGTCAAGGTGCAACGTTTTCAAGCCGTAGCCGACGAATCCAGATTCAAGTATCAGCATGCTAAGAAATGAGCTGGACAGAACGATTACACAATTATTGCAGTTGTTTCGCACAGTTTCCGGGGCAACCATTTAACACACATTATTGCAACGAAAAGTGTCCTGCGTTGCCTTTACGACGACAACTGCAGGAAAATGGGGCGCCTCAAAAATCTGTATTTACAGAGAATTTGATTTTAACAGGTGCATTCTCGCGCAAGGAAATTATTGGGATACTTGAACAGCTGTTTAAGATTCAGTATAATACAGCTTCAGGTAAGGTGGAAGCAGCACGTAGAAGTTTAAGATACAAAAAATATAACGTGTTTAAAACCGATGATGGGCGACTTGTAGCACACAGAATATAAAGGAGACAGGAGAATGGCACGACCTAAAGTTTACATTGTCAACCAGGCAGGCCACGACTTCGAAGCTGCTAAACTTTTCGGTGATCTTGTTACCATAACCGAAGGTAATATTAACGTTTTTCGTCCCGATCGATCCTTGTTTACAATCAAGCAGGCCCTGACAACTTTCGCAGAGAACGATTACTTGCTTCTTTCAGGCAATACCTTTGGCAATGCCCTTGCTGCTGTACAAGCCGCCAGTCTTGTTAAAGTGCTTAACATACTTGTGTATGATGCTAAAAACCAAAAGTATTTGCATCATAAACTCGACATTTGGAAGATGCTTTTTAAGAGGAGTTAACTATATTGCGTGTGTATTACCCAGTTACGGCTGCTGGATGCTTTGGAATTTAAACCAGGCTCTTAGAAAGGTGCCATAAAAGTTTTCAAAAGAAACTAATTTATTCAATAAAGGAGATAGCTATGACTAACAGGCCTACATGGGCAATTCGAAAGAATCGACGTTGGAAAGTAGTTACAAGTAATTTACAGTCGCAACTGCTACCCAGTGAACGTTCTGGTATTGCTAACAGTGATTGTGGCACTACCATTCAATATAAAATTGGCAAGGTTAAACGTTCTCCTAACGGTGTTGATGTGGATAAGAACGTGACTTGTTCAAGAGGTATTCACGCATATACTTCACTAGAAAGTGCAATTTCTAATTGTCAACTAGGCATTTACGAAAAAATTCTTGTCGTGTACGCACCCCGCTGGTACGGCAAGAAAACAAATTTTAGTGTCAGGACTCGCAAAGAAAGAGCATCCCAAATTTACGTGAGCAGTCTTTTGAAAAAATAGTACTTGTAGCCATGGGTGTCTTTTAAAACTATCGGTTTGACAGGGAAGCGGAACTTTGCCGAGCCTATGGCTATTTAGGATGGTATATGAAAGTAGCCCAAATTAGTGATGTGCACATTGACTACTATGCCACACGTCTAGGTGCCATGAAACTCGAAGATGGCATCAATGTGTACCACAAAGAACGCATGGCCCTTTTCCAGCGTATGATCAGTAGTATCATTACTGAAAAGGTTGACGTAATTGTCATCAGTGGTGATCTCCATAATAAGAGTAAACCAGCTCCCCAGGAATATGCTGATGTCTTTAACGTGCTAGACAGTGTACCGAATCACATACCGGTTCTTGTGATTCCCGGAAATCATGATGAAAAGACGTCTCGCGGTTGTGCACTGCAGCCTTTGATGGGCAGGCGTTCGCATATACTGGTGGCTCTGGAACCTCAGGTTGTTGAGTGGCAAGGTTTCAATTTCATGCTCATGCCTTGGGGGACACCAATTTCTACTGTAAAGGATTGGTGTCACCAAGTTAACAACGGGCCTAAGATCTTAATATATCACACTGGTGTGATGAATGGAACTCTTAATTGGGGCGAGACCGTTGATGAAGCAGCTACTTGTAACCTAAAGGATCTCGAAGAAACCAACTGTACAGCCGTATTACTAGGTCATTATCATGGACAAGGTCCACTAGATGATGCCAAAAGGATATGGTATGCAGGTTCCCCGGAATGTTTTAACTTCGGTGAAGCTGAACAGCAAAAGGGTTATCTCATTTGGGAATTTGTTCCCAACGGATTATCAAGTGTAACAACCCGCAGTAACACAGCTGTACCTGAATATACTACTCTTTCTCCAGAACAAATTTGGGACTGCCGGCCTGGTTATTCTTTTGGTGGTTACATGCGCATCAAAGGTGAAGTAACTGAAGCAGAAAGAGCTCGTATTATTCAAATTATGAAGAGTATTAACTGTGCAGGCTACAAACTAGAATTAACTAGTAAGGAAAAGGCGCAGCGCGTTATCCAGGTATCGGGACGATCCAATCAAGAGATATTGGGCAATTATTTCACATCTAAGAAGATAACTGAAACATCTTCTTACTTCGCTGTGGATGATGAAATCGAAAAGGAGATAGCCAGTGGATAGTATCATTGCAAACTACCGCGGACTTGCCAGAAAGATTCTTGAACAGCCTTACCATCACAAGTGGTCCCGTCAAGGTTTGGGTATGTTACGCTTGTATCTTTCTAAAGAGCTTAGACTCCACGTCTGGCATGGAGAATTAATAACACCCAATGTTTCTATGATTCACGATCACCCCTGGGATTTTGAATCCACTATTCTAGCAGGCCAGATAAACAACATTCGTTATGTTCCTTCTCTTGAAGGAAACAATTATATGTTTAACCGTATCATCTGTGGTGAAGGCGGCGGACTAGAACCTGAACTACCGCGTCAAGTTGTTATGGCTGAACAGCTTACAGAGCACTATTCCATGGGTTGTCGTTATGCACAGAAGGCTAAGGAAATACATAAGACAACTGCCCGCAATGGCACTATCACCATCATTGAACGTAAATTTTATGAAGACACGGAACATGCACATGTCTTTTGGGATGGTCCAGGTTGGGTATCAGCAGAGCCCCAGGTAGCAAATAGTATTCATGTTGAACTGGCTACTAAAGCAGCACTCTACGTAATGGATCTGGAAGATGCTGCTTTGAAGAAATAAGATGCCTAAGATTTGTTATACAGCACAAGCGTTCTCGGATTCTAGCTATGATATTATTGCTAAAGCTAATGTTATTATAGCAGAATATTTGAGGCAGGGCTTTCGTTTAACATTGAGGCAGCTCTATTATCAATTTGTGGCCAGGGGATTGTTGCCGAACAAAATCAATGAATACAAAAGACTTGGAAGCATTATTTCCAATGCCCGCCTGGCAGGCTGGATTGATTGGGAAGCTATTGAAGATAGAACCCGTAATCTTCGTGGATTAGCCACCTGGGAATCTCCAGGCGACATTATTGAGGACGCGGCAAACCAGTATAAGAATGATCTTTGGGCCAATCAAGAAAACCGGATCGAAGTCTGGATAGAAAAAGAAGCTTTATCCGGTGTATTTGAAAGAGTATGTAACCAAGAACGTGTTCCTTTCTTTTGTTGCCGGGGTTACACAAGTCAATCCGAAATGTGGTCTGCAGCTGTGCGACTGCAACGCCATGCTGACGGGGGTCAAGCTCCTATCATCTTACATTTCGGTGATCATGATCCCAGTGGAATAGACATGACGCGAGATATTAAGGACCGCCTAGCTATCTTTGGATGTGATCTCCAGCTGGATAGGCTTGCGCTCAACATGGATCAAGTCAATAAGTACAATCCACCCCCTAACCCTGCTAAAGAAACAGACAGTCGTTTTCAGGCCTATATTCAAAGATTTGGAAGTGAGTCTTGGGAGTTAGATGCTCTTGAGCCACAACTTCTCGCTAATTTAGTTAGTCAAGCAGTTGCTGATTGTCGTGATCAAACAAGGTGGGAAGATGATCTTGCAAAAGAAGAAAGAGAGCGCAGTGACCTTAAACTTGTTAGTGCCAGGTGGCCGGCTATTAGCCGATACGTCAACAGGCACACTAAATCTGCTGGTGGCCAGTGAAATACACTATGGGAGAACAAGAGCAGCTAGCAAGGAAAGGTTATATCACGTACTATCCCTCCAAGATTCTGTTATTTCCCACGCTAGACCCGTTACCCATTCAGAAACAATCCGACGAGTCTGTGAATTCCTTAGGCGCCAGGGCTTACCACCAGTTATGAAGGACACAAAGAAATAATGAATCTTAAAGAAGAACTCACCAAAGCCAAGGAAGAACTATGTGCCGCCCATAAACTTTGGGAACAGAGTCCACATTACATTGCCGCCGTTGCTAACGTTGATCTCATAGCGAAGCAGGAAAAGGAAAGGTATAAGTCTGAAGTGGCCGCTGCTGAAAAGAAGTACAATGATTTGTTTGCGCAATACAATGAGAAAGAAAAACAACCTGATTTACCCACAGAAGTTAAGCAGCTCTTCGAAGCAATGCGATCTGGCGTAGACTGGGGGCCAGTTGATTTTCGTCTTCGCTATGAATCAGAAGATAAGCGCTTTGTTATCATAACTATACCTGGAGCACAGTACTGGTATAGTTATGGTGCTTCCCAATATGGTAATACCCGGCACTATCTGGTGGATTTACAAGCAGTGAATTACTGGAAAGAACACCACAAATTAATTGACGGCAGTTCTCTTCTTAACCACGCTACTATCGCGGGTGCTGAAGGCCGTTTAAGTAAGATGATTCAAGATGGTTGGATTCTCATGACCCAACAGATGACTAAAACACACTATGCGCCCCCTAAAGATAAAGACGATTAACTTTCTACCATTTCTTGGTCAACGTGAATTAGATTTAACTGGTGTGCGCCAGGCTATCATTCACGGGCCAAACGAAATAGGTAAGAGTTCATTCTTCATTGATACCATTTTATTTGCTCTTCAAGGTCAGGCTCGCAAGCGACCCGAAGGCTTGATCAATGATCAAGCTGACACTTGTACTGTTGAATTTACCTTTGAACATAGAGGTAAAACTTACACAGTTACTCGTATTGCCACAAGAGATAAACCTAATGTTTTAAAACTGCACGACGGCCAGAATGATCTTTCTGAGCGTCTACTTACCAACACCCAAAAACGCCTAGATCTTATCCTGGGCTTCAGCCCAGATCTCTTATTGGCGACAGCTGTTTCACCACAGGATGAGATCAATTCTTTTTGTAAGATGTCACCCACAGATCGTGAGCGTATTTTTTCCGAGATGTTGACATTAGGCATTTGGGAAGAAAAGCGTAAGGCCATTAATAAGCGCCTGCTCAATCTTAGGGACAATGACCAAGCCATCGCAGATAAAGTCTTGGCCATTGATGGTGATCAGAAGGCCCTGATAGGTGTTAATGAAGATGTTGCTATTAATGAGCATAAGTTATTAGAGCTGGCGTCAGAAGTTGATGCCCTTGAAAAACAGCGTCCTGTGTTTGAAAATGCTTTGACTAAGGCACGTGCCTATGAAGAACAGCAGAGGAGTCTAAATAGTTTGATGTCGCAACTATTTAAGACTCAAACTGAACTTGATACACTGAGAGATGTTCGGGATCCTGTTGTACTTAATACGCAGATCGACCTTTTAAAAAGGGAACATGCTTCGTTTGATACTCTCGATACTCCTGAAATTAAGGCCATACGTGAGGAAATAATTGAGACAACAGTACTCTATGAAGCTGCCAAGAAACAGAAAACAGAGATTAACACAAAGCTTTCAGCCTTGGCGCAACAAGAAGTGCAATTAAAGACGCACGCCAGCCAGATACCGCAAACGCTGATAATGCAAGAAGTTCCGTGTGTTAAGTATCCAGATATTAACGAAGCGTGTAAGCTTCTGGCTCATGCACGTCAAGCTCGCGACAAGATCGCAAAATTCGTCATTGATAATAAGTGGCAAACTATCGAGCATGGGGCTAGTATCATTGAACAAGCACAACTTGAACTAAGAGAGGAATTGAAGCTGTACGACGAAGCTTCCGCCAATTTCCCTGGACAGCTGGCAGGACTTCGTAATGATATCAGTAGGATAGAACGTGATCATACAGCAAACCATAACTTAATAGGAAACAAGATAGCTACTTTTGAACTTGAACTGTCATCCTGTAAACGTAAGGAGGTCTTAGAAAAGCAATGCGTAGATCTAAAAGACCAACACACCTCCTTGCAACTACAGTTGGCAGGCCCCGAACTATCAATTACAGCCGCCAAGGCCGCTTACGAACAGTTCGATCAAAAGTGCACTACGCTAGCAAAGGCCTACAATACATTAGAAGGGGTGAATCAAGGACTTGCTGCAAAAGTGACACTGCTTAAACAACAGGTAGCCAAAGGCCTTGAATCCCTCGTAGAACTTCGCAAATCTCAAGAGAAAATAGCCGTGTATCGTACGTTGCATTCAGCGTACACTGAAATTCCGTCCCTTCTATTTTCTGAGATGATGCCTCAGGTAGAACAATATGCCAATGAAGTCATCAGCCGAGTATCACCGGGTAAGCGCCTATTTCTTCGACCCTTTAAGGAAACAAAATCTGACACTATCAAGCGTACTCTCGATATCATTAGCACGACTGCTACTGGCATGCGGGAATTTGAAGAGTTATCAGGGTCTGCCAAATTCAGACAAAGCCTAGCAATACGAATTGCACTATCACGTGTTGCGTCTGAGTTATATGGTGCGCCCATCAATCTCTTTATCATTGATGAGGGATTTGGTTCACTTGACACTAATAACACTCAACTAGTAAAGCACACACTAAGACGCATAGCGCCACTTTTTGACTTATTTTTAGTAATCACTCACGTCGACGATTTAAAGGACACATTTCCAACACTGATTAGTGTTAACACAAATTCGATCACTATGCACACGCAAGAAGTATCAAGTGAGGTTCCAATTGACGACTGAGAGTTCTGAGGGATCTTCCCAAAAACCTGATTCCACGGCAACGGTAGTTATTCAGTTAATGTCATTGGATGATCCCAATGATGCATTAGAGTATTATGAACAATTTCGAAAGACAGAACTTGATCCTGAAATCGAATTGTGGTTTGCTGTCTTGACTGAAGCATTTGATAACTATAAAGAATTTATTGACCAAATTACACCAGCGAAGACGAAAAAGTTCAAAGAAGTTTTTGATTGGATATTCAACGAACATGACGAACCGTTCATAGGGGCGTTCGAAAATGTTTGTTTGATATTAAACTTAGAACCTAATGCAGTTCGTCGTGAGATCAGTAACTTCACCAAGAAACACTACACAGCAAAACAATTGCCTGAAATTGGCATGGAATTCTGCAAGTCCCTGGATCCCATGTTACTCAATCCTGATAGTATGTACGTATCAAAGGTAGGCGTCACCTTGGGTTTTGACATTCGTTACTTAATAGAAAGTGACTCAACATATCGTATTGAGTTACCCTATTACGTACCAGTTAAGGATCTCATATAAGTAAGGATCGCCATGTACACAATTGAAAAAGATATTAGTTGGGAAATGGGCCACAGGCTTACACACCATGAAGGTAAGTGCTTTAATTTACACGGCCATTCCTACCGTGCAGTCATTACGTTGAGTGCTGAAAAACTCGACAAGAATGGTATGGTCGTTGACTTCTACCATTTCAAAAAGGTCAAAGATTACATTGATAAATACTGGGATCATGCCCTAATGCTTAACATGGAGGATCCTATCGTAGCTGTTATTAATACTAGAAAAATGTTTAACGTGCTTAAGCGCAACCTTAAATTGTGCCTAGTGAATGAAGACCCCACCGCAGAAAACATTGCAAGGTGTCTGGCAGATGTAACACGTAGTTTACTGGATCAAGAGATGGGAGATCATGCTTCAGTGACGAGTGTCACTGTATACGAGACGGCGACGAGTTCTGCAACTTATGTGAAAGAAGGATTTCTATAATGTCAGCAACTGCTTGTTCCCGTTGTGGTGCTAAACTACTAGAACAATCTGCTTCAACATTATGTGAGAAGTGTCATGGAGCCTGGCTAGATGAAAGGCAACAACTATCCCGTTTCTATGATGTACCTATCAAAATGATTGAAGGTATTAGGATGGTGCTTGACGGCTTACAAGAAGCGTACCCTGCTTTTAAGCCTCAAGCAAACCACATGGATCAGACTCCAGCACGGGTAGGTAGGATGTTCTTAGAAATTTGTTGGGGTCTGGGCGTTGATCCTGCTAAGCATTTAGGCACGACATTTGAGGAGACCCAATATGGTGGAATTGTACTCGTCTCAGGAATCCAGTTTACGAGCCTATGCATGCATCATTTTGCGATCTTCAGAGGTATTGCACACGTTGGCTATATCCCTAATAGACGCATCGTCGGCCTTTCAAAAATTAACAGAGTCGTTGAAATACTTGCAGCTCGTCCTCAAGTCCAAGAACAGCTCACCTTCCAGATAGCGGACCTATTACACTCAACACTCAAGCCGAAAGGGACGATGGTCGTCTTAGAGGGGAGCCACGATTGTATTGAGGTTAGAGGTGTACGCTCAAAAGGTTCTATCACAAAAACGTCAGAAGTACGAGGTATTTTCCATGACAACAAATTCAACTGTAAGGATGAGTTTATGGCTTTGATAGAAACTAAGAAAGGATAGTTATAATGGAGATGGCGTTCGTCCTACTAGGAGTTTCAATAGGCATCAGCATTACAACCATATACTTCCATTGGTTGAAGCACATAAACAGGTTCTAAATTATAAAAGAGGGTGCACCGGGTTGAGCATATATTCGAGCACATTTAACCTTTGCACAATGTACTTAAGCCAGTACGTAGTAGACGCGATGACTCGCAGATGTCCATGATCTACGTTTAAACTGAGCTGTACCAGCACATTTAATTTTTGCACTTCGGCTCTTAAGCCCGGTGCACCCTTAGGGCGTTGAAAGTGATTGACGAGAACGGGTGATCAGATATCTCCTGTCCGGCGGTGTACAAAACAACTACCCGATGGCCAGGTAGAGACCGAAACTTGCACTGGGCTACATGATCACAAGTGTAGTCGCGATTCTGTCAAGATCAATTAGCGTGCCTCGTAGCATCCCTGTGGTTTACTCGTTAGCGTACTTTTCCACAGGGCTCATGAAAGCTTAGGCTTTTTTGAGCTTAAAAAGGGCCATATAGATGCTGTGTGTGTGTGTGTGTGTATTATTTATATAAGAACTCAGTTCTAAAGCCCTGAGCTTTTAGAATCTGGAAGACGATAAGCGATACCGCCGAAGACGGCGAAAGTGGCGAAGACGCCACTTCTACGAAAGAGGGAAACAGTGGAACTTATAACACCCTACGCCCGCATCCTCCCACCAGTCAATATCAATTCAGGCAGCACTTGGCCGGGCACCAACATCATAACATCTTTCACCTCTGATGATGGACGCTTTCTTCTCAAACGTATTGAATATTGCGCCCGCATCAGTCATCGTTCAGAAGATGCACCTGCTGATACTGAACGCTTTCTTCGTTCAGTCATTATCAATCATGGTGATTGGTCAGTTGTAGAGCATTGTTCTATCAGTGTGGAATTTCTCGTTGATCGAGGAATTACCCATGAGCTAGTCCGTCATCGAATCTTTTCGTTTACCCAGGAGTCTACTCGTTTTGTGAACTATTTAAAACGAGTCAGTGCTCGCTTTATCTTGCCGCCCTTTCAAGAGGAAGATAGGTTAGGTGCTTCAGGTGTTTGGCATAATACTATCAATGCCTGTCTCGAAGGGTACACACAACTTATTAAGCTAGGTTGTTCACCACAGATTGCACGATCAGTTTTACCTAATGCGTTGTCGAGTAAGATCGTCACGACTGGTAATCTTCGCCAGTGGCGGCATTTCTTCATTATGCGCACGACGAAAGAAACACACCCACAGATGCGAGAAGTTACTGTGCCACTTTTGGCTGAAGTTCAGCGAGTGATTCCAATTCTTTTTGAGGATATTGAAACAGGTGCATCACAGCGCGACAATCTTAGATTACCAAGATAGGAGCCAGCATGGAACAACTTCAACCCGTCATTGTTTCTTATCCGCCAAACCCACACTGCCATGGTAATATGATGCTTTATGAGGCGACTATGCCTAGCGTCTTTGAACCTAAGGCATTAGTTTATCGTTGCTTTTCTTGTAGAGGTCAAGCAACGACACCAATCAAGGCAGTTCCAGTATTCACTTATCGTAAGGGTGGAAAGTATTACATGCCTCCGCAAGTTGACGCAGTTCCTGAAGAGTTAGGTGAGACTGAATAATGTTCTGTCAGATCTTAGATCATAATTATAGTCGAATCTTCAGTCCCACATTTGAGGTCAAGCAACTACTTCGTGTAAAGCATAAACACTGGAGTAATTGGAAGAAGGCTTTTGAGTTTAATGATATTGATTTCATAGATGCTACAACTGGTAGTATTCTTACTGGTTTAGTACCTCATATCCAATCTAAGATTGATTTAGTCGTACAAAGTGATGCACGCCAATTTCCTGTCGTCGAATTTCGTGAACCTCAACTTCAGATTTCTGCCCGACCATATCAGATTGAATACATCCTAGCGGCGCTAAAACGCATGCGTATGATTGTGCATGCTACAACAGGATCTGGTAAGACTTTCATGATGGCAGCTTTGATGGATATCATCGGACTTGATGCCCTAGTAATGGTACCTAACAAGACGCTTGAAGCTCAGGTTGCAACAGAGTTAGAAAAGATTCTTCCTAAAGAACGTCCTTACAAATATGAGATTGGTATACCACGCAACTTCCACAAGTGGTCAATATATAACCTCCAAGCCTACCCTGTTCTTATAGCTGATGAGTGCCATTCCTACGCTGCGGATCAGGCAAAGCAAGTCATTCTGGCACAGGCTGCACCCTTTCGTTTCGGATTTACAGGTACACCTGTGGGTCGTAGTGATGGTCGAGATCTGGATGTTCAGGGTTTGTTTGGTGAGATTGTTAAGCTTATTGAGCCTTCTACTTTAGTGGAACAGGGTTATATTGCACCCACGCAAGTAGATTTGTATCATGCTAATTGGGAAGGCGATTTTCCACTGATGGAAAAGGTTTTTATTGTTGAAAATGAGAAGCGTAATAATCTAATACTTGAAATTGTCAATCAGTTTAAGAAGCAATCAATCTTGATCTTAGTGCGCCGTATTGATCATGGCGAACGTTTACAGAGAGCTATACCCCATTCTGTTTTCGTTCAAGGCAATGTTAGTGGTGAAGATCGTGAACGCATTCGTGAAGATGTTAAGAGTGGAAGAACCCGCATCTTGATCGCCAGCAATGTCTTCGCGGCAGGATTAGATATTCCTAATTTGGGAGTAGGTATTAATGCTGGTGGGGGTAAGGCAGAGATTCTCACAGGTCAAAAGTCAGGCCGTTTGATGCGTCCCTGGGAAGGCATGTGTAAAAAGTGGATTGACATCTATGACGCTTATCATCCCACCATGGAGCAACATAGCCGTGAAAGATATAGAATTTATAAAAATGCGGCTTTGCCAATTGATTTCATTGGATTCACAGAAGCAAAACAATTACGGTTAAAAGAAGAAATCAAGGTGGAGGATCAATGAGCTTCACAGATCGTTTCTGGTTGTGGCTTTCTTTCAAAATGCCACAACGCCTCATTTATTGGTGTTCAATTCGGTTGATGAGCCGTGCTACTGTGGGTGAGTATGGAGACACAATAGTTTCTGAACTTCTAGCAATGGATGCCCTGAAACGTTGGGAGACAACTAGTGGACGACCTTTTTCCGACAAAGAGTTTGGTAACAAGCAAGCTGATAAACGCAACTCCGGATCTGTGTCGCCTCGCATATATGTATGCGTTAGGCAAATACTATCCATCCGTGATGGTGCCTTACGTGTATGGCGTGCAACGTTTTCAGAAATTAGCTTGCCTCTTAAATGAAGAAAAGATTAGGCCTGATAGGTATATTTTGCATTGGTTTAGTGTTTGGAATACTCACAGGTATCAAAGCAAAGCGTCTAGATATCCAAGTCCTAAACAACTTGAAGACAAGGCTCTAGTTCTAGTATACCGCCAGGCGACAGGTGATGACAAACTTTGCACCTAGCTTTCAGACACGTCTACTCGCACTTCTGTGTCTTGACAAGGATTTTTTTCTTGCTCAAGCTCAGCATATGCAGGGTATCTATTTTACTACTTTTATAGGGAAGTGGTTATTTGAATATGTTACTGCACACTTTACACAGTACAAGGAACTTCCCACTCTTGCAATTATTGAAAATGAAATTGCGAGGCAGAATCCTGACATTCTTCCTGAAGAACATACAGGCCTACAAGAATTCTTCAGTATCGTTACATCAGGTTCGGTTACTGAAGCTGATTACATCAAGACCACGGTTTCAAAGTTCATTAGTAATAGGCGGGTTCGCCTTGCACTCAGCGAACAAAATGATGCCATTGAAGCTGGCGATGTCGAAGTATTACTCGATGCATTAAAGAGGATACGCCCTCCAGAAAAAACTAGGGGTTTAGAAGATGTTTATACTTTTTCACTTTTAAATTTACGTGAGATTTACGAATCCGTCGGTGCCTGCAGGACAGGTATACCTCTTATTGATAATTACGTAGGAGGTCTATTCAATAAAGAATTAACTTTGTTCATGGCAGATACTAACGTGGGTAAAAGCTTAATGCTTAATTTCGTTGGGGGACAACTACTCCGACAGCAGAAAAAGATTTTACATGTAACATTAGAAATGTCTGCAGCTCGTACATTATTACGTTATATGGCAACGCTCATAGACATGGGCAGTAGTTTGAATTATAACAATCTCATAGCCTGTCAACCCCTAGAACAGGTATTTGATTACGTTTATAGTTTACGCGAACGTTACGAACCATATTTGGCATTAGAAGAATTACCCACAGGCCGCGGCAGCATTCAAGATATTGAAAAGCTTATTGAAAAACATGAGCCTAAGGTACTTTTAGTAGATTATTTGGATCTTATCCGCCCAGCTAAGGTTCGTGAACATAAGCGTTTTGAGTTAGGAGATATAGCTGTACAACTTCGTGGTTTAAGTAATCAGTACAACATCCCTGTGGTCTCTGCGACTCAGACATCTAAAGCTGCAGCCAATCGTCGTATTGTGGGGAAGGAGTTTGTCGCTGAAGATTATGAGAAAATAAGAGTTTCAGATGTTGTTGTAGGCATGGGCCAAACACAGGATGATGCTCTTAAACGTGAAGTTATTCTTAACTTAACTAAATCTCGTAACACCGAAAAGGGTCGCATGGAACGTTATACCATAGATTACAATACGGTTCGCTTTATCCTTCAGCGGGCAGAGATCTATGGAAGTGGGGATGCAGCGTGAAAGAATGGGAATATAAGTGGAATTACGAGTTGCTAAAATTATCATCGCCAAGCGTTTTGGAGAGTTCCGTCTGGCAGGAGATGAAATCCTCATTTGCTGTCCGTTCTGCACAGCTCGTGGACGAGGCGTTGATCGAAACTTTAAACTCTATCTTAACCCCGTCAAAGATGCAGCCCACTGTTTCAGATGCGAATATTCTGGAAGGGTCAGCAACCTCATCCCACAGCTCGCAGTTTTCGAATCTAACTTTGCAGAAATTGAACGACGTCCTCCTTTCGTTGAGTCTGATACCGAGGCCTTCCCTGCCTGCGTGGATATTGCCGAGTTGTCCCCCAACGAAATGGCGAGAACTTATATTGAAGGTCGGGGGTTTAGAGTTAGTGACCTACCTGGAAGGTTCTTTTACTGTCACGACTATAGGAAAGGGAACTACTCTTTTGGTGCCAGAGTTATCATGCCTGTCCATCAAGGAGGTGTATATCGTGGATTCCAGGCTCGAACCCTTGAGGATCATAAAGTTAAATACGTCAATTCTACCGGAATGGATAAGAGATACTTACTATACAATTACGACTGTGCCATTCAACAGGATGCAGAGCTCATTATAACTGAGGGAATTTTTGATTGTTTAAAGGCAGGACCTACTGCGGTTGCTGCCTTTGGTAAAGCTGTTTCTCCAGAGCAAGTACGTTTAATTGCACTGGGTAATTTTAAGAAGGTAATCATTCTACTTGACAATGATGGCACGGCGAAAAAGGATATTGACCAATTATCTAAGGCACTAGCTCCAAATTTTAATACATACGTTGCTTTACTTGATGGTCATGACGCAGGTGAACTATCATACGAAGAAATTAGACGATTCTTATCAGATCCAAATAGCAACGTCAAAAGGATTTACTAAGGAGAAAAACATGACAAAAGTAACTGTTGAAGACGTGGTGAATTTATCTCCACGTGAACTTATTACAAAGATGACTACCAAGGGTGAAGAACCAGCAATAGTGGTGGTAACGGAGCCCACCGAGGAAGGGCCGCCCGCATCTCTTGTGCTATCAACTCAACCTATTGTTCCCACGGAACAGGCTGCTCCTGCTTCAGAGCAAGTACAGGTTGATACAGATCCTGCTGTGAAGTCTGAATTCAACAAGAAGCAGTTGAAGGGGTTATTTGATGATGCACACATTTTTGTCAAAGGGCAAACCTTTAGTGCTGTGCATGGCATCAGTGGCGGTACTGTTGAAGTAGTATCTGTTGAAAACTCTTCCGGTCGTGTCAAGTTTAAGGTGCAGGAAACCGGTGAGATCTTCAGCCAGGCTGCAGCTGTGCTTCGTGGGGGTAAGGAAGAATTGCCCTACAAGAAGGGTGATTTCATTCTATTTGAAGACCATGTCTATGAGATCATCGGCCTAAACCCGGCCAATCGCAATGTTGTCATCAATCTGAACGGAGTGAAACGTTATCTCAAAATTTCAAAGGTGGCGCCAGTTGGTGGATCAGATGAGAATGTGCCTACAAATGGAGAACAGCAAGTTAGCCCACAAACACCCACGGCCTGAAACAACGTTTCGGGAACTCGTGGATAATGCGGTGCATTCATATATACACAGGGATGAAATTAATACTGTGTACAATATTGCATCGCAAAAGGAGTTAGTTGATTTCATTGACTACGTAGCGCATTGTCCTGTTTGTGCTACGGGCATGAAATTGGCGCCTTCAGATAATATTGTTGTTCTTTTTAAAAAGTTAGATCCAGGTGCGAAGTGTCCTGAAAAGGCTTATGAAGAGGATGCAGGCTTTGATCTTTTTTCTCTTCACACTGTGGATTTATTGCCAGGCCAGAAGGTAGAAGTATCAACAGGCCTTGCAATGGAAATGCCAGGTCACCTGTATGCTACCATTGATGGCAAAAGTTCATTTGGCGCGCAAGACGTCTATACTTTTAGAGGGGTGTACGACGCAGGATACCGTGGATATATTAGTGCTTTCATGTGCAATAATGGTACTGAAAGAATTACGATCCAACGTTACCAAAAGTGTGCGCAGCTTATTTTCCACCACAGGCTCCCGATACAACTTGTTACGACTAATGAACTTAGTCCTTCCTCAAGAGGCGAAGGTCGCTTCGGATCGACTGGAAAGTTTTAATGGATCAGCCAGTTTCTCCACCATTACTTCAAGGCCATTATTCAGTAGATGATACGCCTTGTAAGAGTTGTCCTCTTTGGGAAACTTCTGTTTCAGGTGCTATTCGCCGCAGTGCTGTTTATGGCCGTGGAACGGGCCGCTATGGTTTAATGTTCATTACCCCCACAGTTAACACTGCGGATCTTCTTAATGGACGCCCTTTGACAAGCAGAACTACTTCTGCTTTGTTTTCTGATCTTCTGCGCCAAGTTGGTATCTCCGAATCTGAGTGTTTTATTACGTCTACTACTAGATGCCGCCCCCCAGGAGATCGTTTACCTGAGGCCAGTGAATACAAGGCCTGTTTTGTTAAACACGGCAAAATTGATTTTCCAAGTACTCGTCCAAAGCTGATAATGTTACTTGGAGCTATCAGTTTGAAGGCAATTTTGGGTTTACCTAAGATCACTGAACGTCGGGGTATTTTTTATGATTGTGATATCTTTGGTGATCCTCCTATCAAGGCAATGGCCACGTTTCACCCTGATGCTGTTCTTGTAAAACCGGCATATGGCCAAACAGTATTATCAGATCTTAGACGAGCCCGAGAATTTGTAGAAGATATCAAGGTCACTAGCACGTTGCCTACCAATAATAAGATTCTTGTTCGGGACAAGGAACAATTCACGTTATTAACAGAGTTTCTAAGGACTCAGGCTAAAGAAATAGCAGTTGACTTAGAAACAACAGGCCTTTCCTTTTACCGTAATGAAATAGCATCCATCAGTTTTTCATGTACTCTTGAGGATGGTAATATGTTAAGTGTAGGTATACTTACTAGACCCAAGGTTGGTTGGTGGCACGCCGAGTTAAAAGATCCCTGGGTCAAAGGTATATTTACTCAGCTTTTTAACAATCATGAAATTGCCTTTATCTTTCATAACGGAGACTTTGATACAAAGTTTCTTTGGTTCAATGGCTATTATGTTAAGAACAGTTATGATACCATTGATGCCCACTTGTTATTGGATGAGAATAGTTCCCATAAATTAAAGGATTTAACTACCTTATTCATTGCTGAGAAGGCAGGTTACCAACACAAGATTCTTGAAGAAGTAGGTGATCCAGCTGAAATTGCCAATGCTTCTCCTGAAGTACTTCTGGATTATAACACTGATGATACCTACACCACTAAGGTGCTTAAGGATCAATTTGAAATTCGTTTACGCAAGGAAGATTTGTGGGACTTTTATGTTGATCATGCCATGCCTACACGCAGAGTATTTACTAAGATTTCATTTCGGGGTATCATGGTAGATCGTCCGCGTGTTCTAGAAACATCTTCTCTTTACAGGGCTAAGATCAAAGCACTTGAAAAGGATCTTTTTAGTGCCGTAGGTTCTACGTTTGAATGGACTTCATATCAGCAGCTTGCAGACATGTTATATGTGAAGTTACATTTGCCTGTTTTTGCTACAACCAAAAAGGGCAAGCCTTCAACTAACAAGGAAACATTAAAGTTATTAGAAGACAAGCATATTGCCCCTGCACTTATCATCAAAATGAAGCATATGCAGAAGATGCTTACCACTTACCTTGATGGCGATGATGGCATGGGCAACATCAAAGGAGGCATGCTACAGTACCTTGACCATAATGACCGTATACATTCTGATTTTTTAACACATGGCACAACTAGCGGTCGACCTTCAGCAAAAGCTCCAAGTCTTTTAACTATTCCACGTGATCCTGAGATACGCATGAATTTCATGGCTCCTCCTGGGTGGGTTTTAATAGACTGCGATTATTCACAAGCTGAACTGGTATTACTAGCTTTTCTTTCAGGTGACCCTAGATTGATAGAGGCCGTGACTTCTGATGACATGCATTTACATACTCAGCTCAACATGATGCGCCTTACGATGGATAAGGTAAATAAGGAAACTCGTGTCATTGCTAAGACCATTAATTTTCGAAAAGCATATCGTGGAGGTGGTAGAGGAGCAGCTGGTGTACTGAAGATGACTGAAGATGAAGCTGAAGCTTTGTTTAAAAAATGGGACGAAACTTATTATATGGTCCCCCAGTGGTGGGCTGAACAGGAACGCCAATGGCGCGAACGTGCTGTGATTGATGGCATTTATGGTAGACGTAGACACTTCCCGCCCGCGTACGATCGAAAGACGGCAGCTTACTATGATCGTCTGTCTGCGAACTTTCCTTGTCAGAATGGTGTGGCAGATACTACTAATAGAAGTCTGTATACCATTGACGCTGCTTTAGAAAGACTTTTTGGTTGGTCTTTAGAAACGATGTATCAAGTTCCAGGCATTGTTCTATCTGTGCATGATGCTATCATCTCTGAGGCTCCTGAAGAACATGCAGAAGACATTTGTAGCTTAATGACTGAGATTATGCGTCTTCCATTACCCAAGATAAATATTTCTTTAAAACTTGACTCTAAGCTAGTACACCGTTGGGGCGAAGAAGCTACTAAGGAAAAAGACAAGGTTGTTGAGAAGACAATTGAAGATGATATTCGTGAAGAACTACGTGACGACCAGGTAAGGAGATTTTAATGCGCATTGTTTTTACCGGTAGTCATGGTGTTGGTAAGAGTACTTTATTTGATCGAATTTACTCTCTAATACCCTTGCCTTTTGCCTTTGATAGTTTTGTAAGGAACCATCCTAATCTCAAAAATTACAGTGCACGTACACAACAGCGTTATATTGACTTTTGTTACATATGGAAGCAATATTTGACGCCTTCTTACATAGCCTCTAGATCTATCTATGATACTTGGGCATATGCCAAGCTTACTGTGCATCCAGACTTTCACTACCATCTAATGAAATGGGCTGTGCGCCACATTTGGTATGACTACGTGTTCTATGTTCCTATCGAATTTCCTTTGGTAAATGATGGCGTGCGCTTTAGCGATCCCAGTTTTCAAATAGCTCATGATAAGACTTTGAAGTTGATACTTGATTACCACGGGGTCCCGTATCATACAATAAGAGGTACAGTTGATGAGCGTGTTCAGCAGGTAAAGGATATTCTGGGATATGATTAAACAACCAGCATTATTACACACCCTACCCCTACACTACTTGAATGTTGTAGGGCCAGAATCAAATTTTTATATAGAGTCTGAGTATTGTTTAGAAAGTCTAATTTACAGGGGGTTCTTTAATGGAGTTGATTGCAGTAATTCAATTCTTGATTGTGGCGTTGGTATTAATGCTGACGTTTCGCAGGTTAATCCTACGGTCACCGGTGACCGTGATTGGGCTGTTAAGTATTTTGAGCTTGCAGATATTTTGGGACCTGGTGTCGTCGTTGCCCCAGATATCCTAGGTTGTGCGGCGGCGACGCGTAAAAACTTTCAACTATACACTGAGATTAGTCCCTTACGGACTACTTGGATGTATGTGATACAAGGACAAACAATTGCAGAAGCAGAGGCAGAAATTGAGTGGGCCATCGCATCACCGACCGTCATCATGGTTGGTTTTCCTCGTGTTGTTCATTATTATGGCGATCCAGTTGATAGCGAAGCGCTAGGTAAAGTACGATGTCGCCTTATTGAACATTTTTTTAATAGGCTGGTATCAGCGGGTATGCGCATTCATATTTTAGGTATGAACAGTTTTGCTGAACTTCGTTTTGCAGCTGAATTGGGCATGTCTATTGATAGTCGTATTGCCTCGTTACTGGCAGTAGCTGGTTTGCAAGTGGATCCCACGCATCCTTTAAATAGACCGAAGGGTCTGCGAGTTGACATACTTCAACACTACAGCGTAGAAACATTAGAATTGATTGAAACTAATGTCTTTACTCTCAATGATTTTTTTGATAGCCTATGTCCGAAGAACCCGCTAACATAAACACAGTCCTGCAGGTCAATGAATTAAATCTGCAGGGTGAGATGGCTCAGTGTCCAGCTTGGTTTTACTACTATGCTGCTCTAGCTATTGACGCTGAGGAGGGCGCAGACACTGCCACTCTCGCAGTCGAAACCTATGAGCAACTCTTAGCCGGAGATTATAAGAAACTACCGGCGATGAGCGATTTGACGCAAACAGAAATTAAGCGTCATTTTAGAAGTGATCCTAAGTGGCAAGCTTTAAAAGAACAGGAAACTAAGTTACGCACCAATGCAAAGTTACTTGACAAGGCAGCGAAAGCATTAGAGATGAAGTCTCGTATGCTCATGTCAATTAACAAGCGGGATATGTACAAAAAGGGTGTTTTCACAGTTGAGCAAGACTAACAAGGAAATTTAAGGAGAAAACGATGACGGTATACACATATAATCCAGATAACCAAAAAAAGCTTACGCCTGTGGCAAATGAGCCTTTTTTGAAGAATGTACCGAAAGAAAAACTTTTTGTACCAACCGGAGGTGTTCAACACCGTATCCGCATCTTACCGCCTTGGAGTGCAACAGGTCTTTTTGCTCGTTTTGCAAAGACTCATTGGCGCGTAGGTGCATCAGGCAAAGCTTTCGTATGCCCTGATATGTGGGAAGAGGGCACTTGTCCTTTTTGCAAAACCTGGGCACAGATCCGCCAGCAGTACGATTTGTACCAAGTTGACGTACTCGCCATACGTGCGAATCCGAGATATTATTCTAACATCATTAATGTCACTGAACCACATAAGGGCGTACAAGTTTACACCTATGGTAAGAGAGTTTACCAAATGCTGAAGGGTATTCAAGACTCTGGTAGCTTTGGTGACATTACTGATCCCATCAATGGCGTGGATCTGATACTTCAGCGTACAGGTCAGGGTATGCAAATCCAAGATGTCATCTATCCCATACCACAGCATACACCGATCCAGAATCCTGATTGGCTGGACCAGCTGTACAACTTGGATGACATTTTTAGCTTGCCTGATTTAGAGGATATTGAGGCATGCCACAAGACGCATCCTTGGAGGGTCTACAATCCCAACGCTGCAGCTGGAGCGCCAGCCAGCATTCCAGTATTTACAATGCCTCCACCCGTTGCTCCTACGCCTTTTGCTCCTCCAGCATCTGTACGATTTACACCGCCTGTGATGCCGGCTGCCACACCTTCCTGGCCTCCCGCTCAGCCTTCTCCTATAGTTGTCGAAACTGCTCATCCTGCTCAGCCTGCTCCTGCTCAGCCTGCTCCTGCTGCAAGCACCATGAGCAGTATTCAGTCTTTGGAAGATAGGATTCGCGCCAAGTTGACAGCAGCCAAACCACAGTAAGGAGATCTATGGCACGTGACGATGTTATTGAAAGAACAGTCAAAGAGTTCACTAAGAAGTTTGGTGAGGGTACTGCCTGTACTTTGACTAAGATGTTCGCCCCTGAAAATGTTAAGGGATTTGTACCCACTGGTAATTTAGCCATCGACTGGGTTATCGGCAGACCTGGTTTCCCGTTGGGACGCATTAGTGAAATTGCAGGCCCATTCTCCAGTGGCAAGAGTTCAATCGTTGCACAGGCCATAGGCGCAGCTCAGAGACAAGGTATTGTCTGCGTATTAGCTGATACTGAGCACAGCTATGATTCCTCATGGTCTAGGCGCTTTGGGGTAGATCCCGAACATCTGATTTTGCTGCAGCCTCAGCATCTTGAAGCTCTTTTTGATGAAATTCAGTTTGTCATTGAGGTTGTTAAAGAGGGGAAGGATCCAACGCCAATGTTTATCGTAGCTGATAGTGTGTCAGCTACGCCAGCGTCTGCTGAACTTGAAATGGAAGATTCGACAGGTTCTCAAGCTCGTGGCTTACATGCCAGGATCATTTCTCAGGGTTTGCGCAAGCTGAGCAATTTGATTTGGAATGAGAGTGTTGCTTTGCTATTCGTCTCCCAGTTGAAAGACAATCCTGGCATCATGTACGGTACTAACAAATCAAAGATTGGTGGCCACGCAATTGATTTTCATGCAGGCCTGCTTCTCGAAACTCGTAAGCTAGCTCAAAAGAAAGGCGAGGGAGAAACTGAGAAGATCATTGGCCAAACCATCCAAGTCCATTCCACGAAGAATAAATTTGTCCCTCCTTTTAGGACCCGGACATTTGATCTTTTCTTTGACTCTGGTATCCGACCTAAAGAAATTGCCCTAAGTTTTCTCAGTGATCCAGATTTGCTTGGTAGGATCAAAGCCGGCGGTGGCTGGTATGAATACGACGGCAAAAAGTACCGTAAAGATGAATTGGCAGCGTTACTTGATGATGCCATTATCTCTGATACCTACAGGTCCTTGGGTTTAATTCAAGTCCCTGCATCAGAGCAAGTACAGAAAGTGATTGAGACCAAGAAAGAGGCGACAGTAGTATCTCCCGCACTTAAGGCTGAATTAGCAGATAAGTTTCCTGTTGTTGATTCTAATAACATTAATCCTTCACAAATTATTCGTGCTGAATCACCTAGTGGAAGTGCACCAATTGTATCTTCTGTGGAAATCGTTGCAAAGGATGACACCGGTACTTTAAACACTACCGTTGTTAAGCTTGAAGGGGTTGTTTCCATCAAGGATCTGTAATGCTATCAGATGAACAAAGATCTAAGATCGCTAAGCGATCTAGTGCCAAGGGTGGAGAGTATGAACGTCGAGTTGCTAAACTCATAGCTTCATACTTTGGTATGGATTGGGGTAAAGCCTTCTTACGCACTAAGCGTACTACAGGGGGTCAACCACATGGTGATTTAAAGCCTATCGACGATATGTACATTGTATGGAAGGGTGGAGGTTATGGTTCCATTGAATGTAAGTGTCGCAAGGAATGGGGCTTTAATGAGATTTTTAAGAATCCACGCAAATGTACTGTCTTTGATTACTGGGTTAAAAGTCGTGACGACACGAAAGATGAAAAAACAGTTGTAATCTTTACCAAGGCCGGTGTAACAGATTACATCTTATTCCCACTTCAGCAGGACTTTATTTTTCATGGTGCCTTTGCGTCCTTTGAAGCTGAAGGCAAACGCTTTATGATTACTACTCTTAAAGACTTCCTCAGGTTTACCTGGCCTAATGAACCAGAACACATCTCCCAGGGTGACGAATCGGGAGCTTAATGCTATACTTATGAGGTATGGCAAAGCAGCCGGATCTCGAACGTAGGCGTAATGCTTATCGCCTCTATTTACGTTGTCGCAACCTTTTACAGGTATCCAGAGAGTTAGGAATACCAGCGGCAACCTTACACGTATGGAAAAAGCAAGAGGATTGGGATGCCAAGATAAGCAGGGATCAAGAATTACTTACTCAGGCCCGTTCGGCTATTGCCCGTGCCCAGCAAAGTGCTGAGACAGCTGACCAGATAAATGAGCTTAAATTACTTGATTTCCTTGAGGGAAAAGTAGCAGAACTTCTGGTCACTGAAGAAGTACGTCCTACCAGTTGGAAAGATGTTCTAGACACTGTTAAGCTTGTTTCCCACCAGCGTCGTTTGATTACTGGTGATCCCACCGAAAATAATACCATTGAGACATCAGCAATGAAAGAAAAAGATCTCGACGATGAGATCATCAAATTACGCCGAGCCTTGGCTGAGGCTGAAAATAAGCTACCTGTCCCTGCAGATATAGTACCCGCGGAGAAGGAACCACATGAATGAGTTCCTTCGACGAAAAATTTAGGTTATATCAGCTTCTTAAAGAAAAGACAATTCGTCGCGCCCGCGAAGATCCTGCAGCTTTTATTCGTTACGTATTTGATTATGAAGCTACTACCATGCACGAGACATGGCATAGTTTTATGAATACGCATCGCTTTGGTCAGATGTTGGCAGCTCGTGGTAGTGGCAAGAGTGAACAGGTTACTGTTGGCAGGGTTCTTTGGGAGATCGGTAAGAATCCCAATCTGCGTGTCAAGATTGTTACTGAAGCTGATGATCGTGCACAAGATCTCATTGTACGCATATCAACGACTATTCTTGAAAATGAGAAATTTAAAGAGATCTTTCCTAATTGTGTTCCTGCTTCTCTTGGTACTTGGACTAAGTCTAAAATTACGGTTAGACGCAACGTGGCACATACAGACGCCACTGTTGAAGGTTCTGGTGTATTGACGTCCTCAACTGGTGGCCGCGCTGATTTAATTATATTTGACGACGTTTCTGGTTATCGTAATAGTTTGGTTTTCCCGCGTTTACGTCAGCAGGTCAAAGAAGCATTCCATTCAAATTGGCTTAACATGTCTGACGGCGCTGCATTTCGTTGGTACATGGTAGGTACACCCTGGCACGTAGAAGATGTTGTTTCAGAGATACGTGCTAACAACATGATACCCAAGTGCCGTGAATACTGGGTTGGAGATAATTTTGAGTCTCATTGGCCAGAGCGCTACGATTCAGAATACTTTAGAGGCAAGTTAGCTGTTTCAGGTACACGGCATTACAACAGAGCATATCGTGGAGTAGCTCTCACAGACGAAGAGTCCTGGATTAATGCAACGGCTGTTGACTCTTCACGAGACTATGAGTTAAAAGCTTTCGACGTTATTATAAACACTGAAGTTATCAAATTCGTCGGTGTGGATTTGGGACATCGGCCTGGCGTCGAGAATTGCCCCTCAGTGATTTATACTTTGGGTCGAGCTCCCACTGCCAAACGTATTCCATGTGAGATTCGTATTCTTAGACGCAACGAGCCATTAGAAACTGCCCGCTCTATAATTGAGGTATGTGAGAGGATGAAACCTGCCAAGGTTTATGTTGAAAACAATGGCGCGCAGAAGTATTTAGTCGACATCATTCAATCTCTTGTACCTCAGTTAGGCTTGCCCATTGAAGGTTACTTTACGGGCAATCAGAAGTTGGATGTTAATGTGGGAATACCCTCATTGATGGCAGAGATTGAAACAGGTCAATGGAAGATTCCATTGGGTGCTGGTGGTGATCATGACAAAGCCTGTCAGTGCTCTTTTTGTTATTGGATGCAGGAAGTTAAAGATTATCCAAACTCACATAGTGACGCCCTGATGGCCGGTTGGCTGGCATTAGAGGCGCTTCGTAAAATAAGCGAACGTAAGGGCGGCGGTTTTTCAGTATGGAATTACAGGACGTAGGTGGAGTGGCATGATCTACGACGCACGTGGCAATGAAGTACCTGCTAGCGATACCCGCTTTGATGCTGAGCCTCTATCAATATCTAAAGCGCTTCCCAATGCTGCCACACGTGCAGCAAGTGCTGGGACTTGGCCTTTTTCATATGCAGTGCATCCCCAAACTTTTGGTCGCCTAAGTTTTAGTTTGTTACGTGACATTTATGAAATGTCATCTAGCGTTCGACCCATTGTGGATGGTCTAGCTCGTGAAGTCGCATATATTCCTTGGAACATTGTATTTAAAGATAGAATGTTCCATGATCCCCAAGAGGTAAAAGAATATTGTACTTTCATGCAGATGCCGAACTTGGATCGTGAAACTTTGTCTACCATAATGACAAAGTTTATTACTGATTTATTGGTCATAGGCAGAGGTGTCATACAGAAGGTTAGGGATTCTAATGGAATACTGCGGGAATTGCTGGCCAAGGATGGCGCTCTTTTTGCACCTAAGTATGATGGCTTCGGTATCCTCTTGGGTTACACTGAATTTGAACGTGGCACCATTACGCCTACTATGGTGCATCCTAAGGAAGATATCATTTTTAGGAATTTTACACCTAACACTTATCGACCCACAGGCACACCTATAATTGAAACCATTGTTAATGAAATTTCATTGTTGATGCTTTCTGTTAAGACCATTGGTTGGACTTTCTCTAATGATGAAATTCCTCCTGGTGTATTAGCCATCGGCAAGATTGCAACTGAAGCATTGGAACGTGCACGTGCCTCTTTCGAAGCTGGCCGTGGTATCAATACTTCTAGCAATCAGATGAAGGTTATTGATAATGTTGAGGGAGAAGTTAAATGGATTCAGTTCACACGACCTTTCCGTGAATTGCAAGTTGCAGAATTAATCCCCATCATTGAAAAAATCATAACTAAGAACTTTGGTGTCTCTGCTGTTGAATCTGGCCTGGCAGATGCCTCACAGGGCACAGCTAAGATCGCAGTCAGTGCTTCGCAGTCCAAATTAATTGGACCTCTAATGGGAATGGTATCTGAAGCCATTACTCTAGAAGTACTAGCAGAGATGAACCCTGATGTGGAGTTCACTTATTCTAAGGTCCCTCAACAAGATTTTTTGCCACAAACACAGGCTTGGATTCAGATGTGGCGTAGTGGTTTAGCTTCGCGTAATCGTGCGCTAACAGCTCTAGGTCAAATGCCTGTAAAGGGTGGGGATATATTTACTGTGCTCCTTGGTAATGAAGTTGTACCTCTAGATGAAGATACAGGCCTACCCATTTATCGCAATCCTACTCCAGGTACACCCCCTGCAGACCAAGCTGCAAATCGAAATCCAGGTAATCAGCAACAGCAAACAGCAGCTGAAAAGGCGGATGAAGCTATAGCCATTGAATTGAATCCTGATTTCTTTGAAGAAGTGTTCGACGTCGAAGACGATGGTAGTCTTGAACATGCTAAACGAAAAAGAAAAAGACGCCGCCTTATCAATCCTTATTAAAAGGGTTCCTAATGTTCAAGCTGCTAAGGATGCAATTGTCCCAGACATAGACATTCCTGAATCTATTCGTCCTGACAAGCTTGGTATTACTGCCCCGTTAGTTATTCCTGAAGGCGAAAGAGTTGCTTATGTTAAGATGCATTCTCTGCGCAAGACCTTTGCCCATCAGCTTTTGCTCCGCTGGAATAAGTTTAAATTGGAATATTTGCAAACACTTGACAAGGCATTGGACAAAGAGCAAAAGAATGTATTCCAAGACATGGTCAATGACTTTAGTGATATTGCCCTTAAGGCTTTTCAGCAGGGTGTCAACATTGGCAACGGTTATTTTGAAGAGCAGTTCAAAGTACGCGGCTTAAACGAAAAGCAGCAAGCCCAGCTGGTTAATAAGCACTTAGGTATTTTCGAAGATAAGTCCTACAATCTTTTTTACAAGGAAGCTGCTTCTGTTATAGACGGTGAAACACCTGCGAAGCAAAAGAGTCTTCTTGACGGCTTTGACCGCTTTCTATTAAACTACGCTAATGTAGCTGTAAGCATTGCTTATGATACTTTTACACGGGGGATTTCGCTTCTTAACCGCTCAGTAGGTGCAGCCTTTAAGATAGGTGGTTTAGGACTGCCCACTGATCCTGTTAAAGTTATTTGGGTACTAGCTGAGGATGCTACGCATTCTATCGATTGTGAAGCCATGGCTCTGGGGGTTGATGGTGATGGCTCTGGTATATGGGATGCTCGCCAATTAGCTGAGATGGGTTTGATGCCCGGTTCTTCTCTTTTAGATTGCGGCGGCAATTGTCGTTGTCATCTATCATCATATGTGCCATTGGATGCAAGCGCTGCAAGCTGGCTTGATAGTATGACTGAAGCCGCTCCAGTTCGTAATGCCCTACGTGTTCAACCTAACTTAAGTAGTGGCGCTTTACGTAAGTTGCTTGAGACTGAGGGTATAACGCTCAATATTGCTGATGAAGAAATTTTTAGTTCGATTCTGGCTAATCCCTTATTACGTCGGAGGGAGTTATGGAAGGAACTAGATAGCTTCACCTTGAAGGTGGTGGAGGGTGAAACTTTTGCAGCTGACGGCTTAACTGTTGTTCGCAATCGTGGTAGTCTTGGTAAATTACCAGATACTATTGAATTGGCTGTTACACTGCCTAAGGGTAAAATATTCACCAGCCTAACACAGTTTGAAAAAGATGAAATTGTACGGGTGGCAGCCCATGAGTTTGGCCACACGATTGCTTTTCCCCTAAAGACAACTGTTACATCTAATATTCTTGATAAGGAAGCAGCTACTCTACTTATTGACACTGCAGGTCGCTCCTTAGATGCTGCCGTAGCTCGCATTAGTGCTAATTTTGAAAATGCTGTCCGTGCTATGTCAGCTTCAACGATGACGTCTCAGATGCGAAAAGATATTGTTGTAATGAAGACCTTCCTGGCAGATCCCCAAAATCTGATTGAGTCTATTTTTGACGCTGTTCAGAAAGATGTCCCTTTTGGATCTGTAAGCGGTCGTGATGCTTGGCGTATGTTGGAAAATGCCATTGCACAATATTCTACTAGTACGCGCCTGTTGACAGCCTATCAGCTACGTAGTTCTAATGAATATCTGGCAGAATGGCTTTCGGTATTGTTTACAAATCCTGAAAGAGCAGCAGTACTTGATCCTGATCTGAATAAGCTTATGGCTAAAGTGCTACCCACCTTCTTTGATTCAGCTGCTGTCCGGCGGGCATCTACTCTATTACCTGATTCCTTGGCCTTGGCCTTTCGACTAGATGTCCCTACGCCAGGCGGTTTAACACCGATAGCACCTAACGTAATTGACTTCGGTTCTTTAATTGATAGTTTTATTTCTAAGTCAAAGCGTTTTACCACTGAAGCAGTTCAGAAAGATTTGTTAAGTGTTTTAGAATCTAATCCGCTGCTGCAGCGTTCTGAATATTTTAAAAACTTAGAGGTAAGTTTTGTGGATCGTATTCAGATGGGTAAGATGTCAGGTTCACGAAATAACATTGGTTTTTTTGATAAGGGCATTTTCACTGTTAATTTTGATTACTGGAATACGTTAACGAAGTCTCAGAAGCAGGCAACATTGGCTGATGTGATTGCTGAACAGCTCTGGCGTGACGCTAAGCCTCTTATTAAGACAGAAATAAAAGATGCTTATCGTAAAGATTATTTAGGTCGTACTCTAGATTATTTACAAAATAAGGCAGGTATCCAGCGTATTGGTACTAAGATGGTAGCTGAAATCAGAGCTACTGCTCTGGGAGTTGGTGAAAAGAAAGGTGATTTAACTTTTTGGACACGGAACTATGAGCAGTACTTTCAGCCAGTGTTAAAGAATATTCCAGATTTACCACTTATGAATCTTGACAGCCTAGCCAGTCCAAAGGACTTCTGGATGTCCTGGTTTCGGTTATACGTGACACAGCCGTCTTACGCAGCGTATTATAGTAGGGACTTGTTTGAAATTTTAGGGGCTCAATTACGTCTAGGCGTTTTAGGGAAAATGTTTAATTTTTTAGGGGGTTGGAAAACATGGCATTAACGCCAAGTGAAGAAAAAACACTACTTCAGTCCTTTGCCCGCCTAGGTCAGGTTTGGGGTGTGGCACGTAAGGGTTATATTGCTACTGTTAATGGTGCCATTGTTGGGACCTGGGCTTGGAATACATCTAAGATGCTCATTAACCCCAATGACAAAGAATTTACTAAGACCATTCGTGGTTTACAAAAGTCAGGTATCTTACATCGCGTACCTGTTCAGGGTCCTACTTTAAAGGATTTTGATCAGGCAGAAGCTGTTTCTGATAGTTCTCGCCTTGAAGCGATGCCTCTTAATCAGGCTAACCCTGGCCTACTAGATTATGCGTTAAAGCAGCTGGGTTATCTGGTTATTGATTCAAATCTTCCTGTTGCCAATGGAGGCGAGTAGTGGAAGAAGATATTGTTTTAGATGTGGATCTACCCCCAGATTTTGAAGGCGCGTTAGGCGCTATTCAACCTGTTGGTTTCTATATCATTGATACACCTGAATTACTAGAACTGGCAGGTGTTGGCGGAGCTGTAGCAGCAGTGGCTGCTAGAGCATTGTCTGTGTTTCAAGGCGCAAAAGGTTTTTGGATTACGACCCGTTCTGGCGCCAGAGTTTTTATTTCAGAAGAAGCGGCTGCCCGCTCAGCTAGTTCTGCACGTGTCACTGCTAATGGAGGCGTTAGTGAAAGTGAACGTCGTATGGTAGCGGCTGCCTTTAATAAATTACCTGAAGGCGTCCGCAAAGAAATTAGTGCAATTGAAGTCTTTGAAAAATCTCCTAATCAACCCATGATTGGTGGCAGAAAGTTAAATGTCCTAGGACAATGGGATGAACAGAATAAAACTCTTCATGTTTTCATGGCAGGAGTTCGAAAGAATCCTGCTGCTTTAGATCATGTGCTAGCTCATGAATCTGGCCATGCAGTTTATGATCGGAACCTGTATCCTATTAGTGCTGGCTCTTCAGGTGCTACTCCTGCTTTGGCATCAGCACATAGGCGCTTTACAGCCGCATCAGTGAAGGAAGGTGGTATTACCGATTATGCTCAGAGTCATTTGACAAATGCTGAAACAGTTGCCCGCACAGGTCAGCCTGCTCATGCGTATAAAGAATTGTACAACAATGAAAACTTTGCGGAGTTCCATGCACTCTACCGCCAGGCAAAGCAGGATGCATCAGGTGCTAACAAATTAGTTTGGGATTTGCAAACAGGTACCCATCCTGAATCAACAGCAGCTTTTCTTGATATTGCTCAGCAGTTAGGGATTTCATAATATGCAAGTTATAAAGCAAGAAATTATTACCACGACTACATTTTTTAAAATGGATCCTGAAACCAAGCAGCTAGTGGTGGTAGCAGATGACTCAGAAGCAACTGTAGTTAACATTATCAGAGCAGATAAGAACGGCAAGATATTACGTAGCACTTGGGGCGAGCTTGCATAGGATAATCCTACATAGTTGATCTTACTACGTTTTACCATTTAAATTAGTTGTATGTCAATTACGCCAAAAAGAGTTGATATACAAAAGCGTGAACTTCCTAAGTATACTTTACTTACCAGGGCTGAAGTTGAATTAGCCCGTACGCTGAGCGGTCACCTAGCCACTATTAAAGTTTTCAAAATAGATGGTCCTGAATTAGCCAGTTACTGGTATGAAGTACCAGGTAGCACTACACCAAGTGACAAGTATTTAGGTATAATGGAGGGTTTAGTAGTCGCGCGTTTTGCTACTGAAGCACTTGTAAACATAGGGCACAGAGCTATGGCACCCATGCCTGCTGATTATGATACGTTGCTTTCTGAATATGGCATGGCACTGGTTGTTTTTGAAGGTGACACTTGGCAGCCTGAAACGTTTCCGATAACCCAGAACACACTTCTTTTATCTGGTGGCGCCGATTCAACACACCTCATGTTCAAGCATCTCAGGGGTCAGACCAACGCAGCAACTTTGTACCATGGCCAATCCACGTTTAGTACAGGTTTGTGGCCGGAAAACAAAGCTTCATCGAAAATTGTGGAACTTGCACAAAAAGTTTTTGGCACAACTATAGATCATCGTAAGATGTCGGCCCGATGGAACTGCAAGCTTGAACGTAAGTGGGCTAAAGCTTTTCGTAACTTCATGCTGGTGACTCAGGCTGCAACCACTTTCCCACGTACACGTATGTGGGTTGGTACTAGTATTGATGATCGTCTCCACGATAGTTTTCCAGACTTTATTGAAGGATTCACCAAAGTTACTGGCATAGAGATCTGCGTACCCAATATACAGACGGGTCGTCGTACGATTATGGGCGACCTTATCAATCTGTCACAAAAGGTGCATCCTTATATTTATGCCTCAACGACGTCCTGCCAGCTACCACGTTATTTAGGTAAGAAGCACTTTTACTGTGGGTCTTGCCATTCCTGTTTGCTTCGTTTGCCTGCTGTTGAGTTTGCAGGTGACCCCCGTTTCAGTAATTTTAACAAGGAGTTAAAACTAATTCCTCACGAGTACAGTAACAATTACTGTTATCAGGATTATTACAAGCGTAAGCCTAGTTCCAATGTACTAAAGACGTTTTTTGCTGATTTAGGTGATACGCCTGCCTTCGATGAATTTATTCCGACTCTTCACCATGTTAAGGCAGAGTGGCCAGAATATAGTCTTAAGAAGATACTTTCATTATTCCAGTTTACTCGCCTAATGTCTTATAGTTAGTTCCTTATTCCTGCACGGGTTGCCAAGACCCAACATTCACGCTATTATCATACTCAACACATGAGGTGTCGTTGAGTTATGTTCGTTAATCCAATTCCTTTTACTGCTGAGTGGAATATGTCTGTCGCCGAGATTGATAAGGCGACAAAAGACAGTGTTAGTGAAGTCCTTCAAGGTAAGTGGATAATTGAGGGTTATGCCTCGACTGGTGATCTTGATGCGCAGTCTCACATTATCACACCTGATGCTATTCGTATGGGTGCAGAGTCGTTACAGAAGTATAACACTCTTCTATATAACCACGACTCAAATCGTCCCATTGGTAGGTTGATTAAAGCTGAAGCCCAAGGCGATAAGCTTTTTATCAAAGCTGAGATTTCTAAAACGGAACCTCTTCTTTGGAGCAAAATTAAAGATGGCACGCTTTCAAAGTTCAGTATTCGGGGCCGCATCTTAGACGCAGCCAAACAAGAGGATGCAGTAACTAAGAAAGAAATCCTTGTGATCAAGGGCATGGAGCTTCATGAAGTTTCTGTTGTTTCAGTGCCTGCTAATCCAGCGGCTCGTTCGTTGGCTTGGTATGTTGAAAAGGCAATGGCCGAATTAGATAAGGCAGTTAAACCTAAGCATTATCCCTTTGACCAGTGTATGTCCGATCGTAAGGCAGCTGGTTATGATGATAAAGCGGCTGCTGCCATTTGTGGCGCAATTAAGGCTCGTACGATTTCGCACATGGTTGAATGGGGCATGGCTAAGACAGAAGAAGAAGCCATTGAGATGGTCAGTAAGAAATATGAAAGTGATCCTGTTTATGCTTATGCATGGCAGAAGTTTCTTGATCTGGCTGGCGGCGCTGACAAAGCTGAAGGTGTTATCAAAGATCTTAATGAAGGCAATTTGGGTGTGATGCCGGGGCCCGGCAATGCAAATAAGCGTAGTCGTGGCCAACTAAATCAGGCTCAAAAGAATTGCGTTGGTACACATATTCGTGAAGGTATGCGAGCCGGTAAACCACATGATCAGGCGATCGCTTACGCATATTCAGCCTGTAAAGTTAATAAAGAAATCGAGCCCTCAGGTTCTGTCAAGGAATTCTTTGAAGACCTAGTGGCTAATTTGCCTGAATTAGAAACTCTAGCAAATGAAATTGAACAAGAACTAAAGACAGAAAAGGGGGGTGACGAGGTGGAAACTCAGAAGAATCAAGAACACCTTATGGAGGCTATTAAGGCCATTCAAGAAGCAATTCCTACGCTGAAAGGCGAAGCGAAAGATCAAGCAGAAGCGGTACTTCGTTCTTTGGAAGCCCTTAACGTAACCGTCTACGGTAACGCCAAGAAAGATGGCGAAGGCGAAGATGACGTTGAGAAGGCCAAGAAAGCGAAGATGAAAGCTGAAGAGGATATGAAGACGAAGAAAGCGGCTGAAGATGCTGCTGCCGACGCCCAGAAATCCTTGGAAAAGCTTATCGGCGACCTGCAGGCCCAAGTTAAAGACGGCCTGGAGAAGACGCAAGCCGAAACTGCCAAGATGGAAGCTGTTAAAGCTGACATCGAAAAGCAAGTCGCTTCTGTTGTAGCAGCGCTGGAAAAGCTTCCGATCCGTAAGGGTCAGGGGACTGGCGAGGACATCGACCGCAGCGGCGAGGGTGATAAAGACACCATTGCCGGCTTGGCGAAGTCTGTCAAAGCTGAAAAAGGCTTTGAGAAGTTGGGACCGGGCGATCAATTGCATCGCTTGTTAGCGACTTTCACAGGGGAACGAAAAGTTAAGTAAACGTTGTTGAAGGGGAGGTGAGTGGTAGATATGGGTCCAGATCTTGCATTGTTGCAAAAAGCGTTAGCCGAGACTGACATCTCGGCGTTGTTCAAGATCCCTGAGATTGATCAGATGATGGTTCAGCTGGTTGATTTCTTGAATCCGTTGCGGCAAAACTTGCGGCGGGTTCCGGGTTCAGGGGATAGCTACTTGGTGTACACTCGTACGCCGGGCACAACTCAGGCTGTGGACATCGACGATGTCGATACTATCACTGAGCAGGTGGGAACTTACGGGGAAGTTACTTTTCCGTACAGAACCATTGCCACTCAGGGTCGTATCAGTCGGCGTGTTCAAAAGACCGGTCGTTCTATTGCGGACCTTATGCGTGAAGAGCTCGAGGCGAAAGCTGGCGAGATTCGTAATGCTGAGGATTATCGCATGTTTTGGGGTAACTACCCCACGGTCAATGCCAAACAGTTCAATGGCCTTGCGTATCAGTTAAACGCTAATACCGGCCAAATCGTGACTGCAGGTACCGACGGTACTTCTGGTAATGATTTGACGACCGCGAAGATGGATCAGGTAATCGATACCAATATTGGTAATCCTGGTTTGATCGTCACGTCGCGTCTTGGCCGTCGGAAGATCAATGCCTTGCTGCAAGCGCAGCAACGGTTTGTTGATCGGACGGAAATCGCTGGTGGATTCCGGGTTATTTCGTACAATGATATTCCTATTGTTGCAACGACTAATATTCCGGATGTTCTCACGCGGCATCCGTCTACAGGCACGATTACGGCTTTGACCGGTGGTTCAACCTCGGCTTTGTTCGTTATCGATCTGCAGGACGTGTTTATGAGTGTCTTGACTGAGTTGACGGTTATGCCGTTGGCGAAGGTCTCTTCGCAGTATGACTTGTTCGACATCTTTATGGATGAAGCTCTCGTCGTACGTGATTTCCGGCACTTGTCGATGTTGTCCGGCATCAGAGCTGTCTAAGCTTAGTGGGGCGGCGGTTGTAGAGGGAGCACTACCTAGTGTGGTGCTCCCTCTTTGTGGTTTTGGTATACTAGGGTATGCTTTACGAATACCAATGCTCTGCCTGCGGTGTGTTTGAACATCTCACGCCAGGCTTTACGGCCATTTCACAGTGTCCCACTTGTAACCGTCCAATTAAAAAGTTAATATCAAAGTCAAGCTTTCATCTCATCGGTGAGCAGTGGCCTTCTAAGGTCAGCTTTCGTAATGAGGTTAACCACATTGAAAAGGTTCTAGGTGTAGAAGAGGATCGTTTCTACAATGCGGGTTACAGGAAGTTTCCCAAGGGGCATCCTAGAGAAGGGGAACAAACGTAAGGAGGGGTTATGCATGTACTGAAATTTACGGTCGATACCACTTACAGGGGCAGCTGGAAAGAGTACCCCTATGAAGAAGTTGTTGAAGTTAAAGACAACATTGCTCTTTGCAATGCTGAGACTTCAAAGATGTACCTTGAATACAGGGGCTTCAAGACTATCGGCCAGATCGACAATGAAACCCAGTTGGAAAAGTTCCTTAGGGATTTGAATAGACCCAATCCCTCAGTTCAGGAACCGCCCCGAGAACCTATTTCTTACAAAGACATGTTGCAGCCCCTGCCCAATGAATTTGAAGCTGGTGGACCAAAGATAGACGTGGGCGAGACCCCACCATCTGATTTGCCTAAGTGGTGGAAGGGTTAAATGCTAAGAGGTTTCCTGCCAGGGCTCACCTTCCGTCTGGATTTTACATTCTTTGACGACGCTGGTGATCGTCTGTCCGTAGGTAACCCTAGTGCCAATGTCTACACCCCGGAAAAGTCCATTTTTTTATCAGATCAATCTCTGACAGCTGTATCAGGTACTACTGGTAAATATGGTTTTGATTTTTATGTGCCAGTTGGCTCAACTGTAGGCAATTGGTTTGCTCTTGGTGTAGGCTACACCCAAGGTGTGACAAGTTTTTCAAGCGCTGTACCTTTTGAAGTTGTTGATGTCACTACCGAACCCTATTGGGTAAGTCTTGAAGACTTACGCAGTTATTTGTTGATTGAAGATGATGATCACACCAAGGACAATCTCTATAAAGAATTACTTCGAGCGTCAATTCAGTTGGTAGAGGCATATACTCATCGTACTTTTGGTTTGCGCGCCTTTGAAGAACTGATCGAAATTAAGCAGACAGATAGGGTAAAACTTAAGAGATATCCCATTCTGACCATTACAGGAGCCACTCCCACTGTTCAGATAAGTCCCTACAGTCAAACACAGCTTGTTACCCAAAGCTTGACGGGCAACATTGTTTCTTTCTTTTATCGTTTGGAAAAAGCAACAGGTATAATGAAGTTAACAGATTCCAATGGTTTTGAGATGGTGTATAATAGCATGTTGTTGGCACTCACCTACATTGCTGGCTTTGCATCTACTCCAGAACCTATTCGTGCTGCTGTTTTGGCCTTGGCTTCTAAGTTACTTAACTTGTCGACGAGTGAAGGTATAGCTACCATACGTCTTAGTGATATTTCCTTTGCTATCGATAATAAGTTATTTGAGGGCCATATTGGAGATTTACTTAAGGACTATGTTGATAGGCAAATCTAGTGGGTATCATATCCAATTTTTTAGATCGACGTATAGATCTCTACGATATCACGACCACCAATTCCCCTACAGGTCAGCCGCTGGAGAGTTTGGTTTTTAATCGTAAGATACGCATATTTTTTAATCCTGATAGGTCTCGTTTTTATCGCCTCTTTGATGTAGGCCAAGTCCCAGCGGATCAATCTTTAGCCATTTCTGAATTAAGAACTGTTGAAAACCAAGTCTTGGTAGTTGACGGTACGCGATGGAGAATCGTAAGATCAAAGCCAGCAGTCTTTAAGACGCGCACATTGGCTTACATAATGATTCTTGAACGCTACCAGCACTAACGAGGCACTCAATGGCTAACAACCTCATTTGCGGGTTTCTAAAACTACGCAATGGCATTTTACGCGGTAGTAATCTTTATAGGGTCTTGCGTAACATGCAGGATTACTGCGATGATGTTTTCATCGTAGATGATGCCAGCTTTGATGGTACCTATGAGTATCTCAAAAAACACATTGTTCCCGAAGATCGTATTCTTCGTGTACCCCTAGATCAACATGATTTCGCCCAAGAGTTACACTGGAAACAGCAGCTCATTGAACGCGTCCACACTGATGGTCCCTATGAATATATCCTGTGGATGGACGATGATGAGGTCTTGGATGCAAAAGGAACTGCTGGAATACGTGACTTCTGCCGTAACAATCTTAGTAGTAAGCTTGATGTGTGGTCCTTTCATTATACACAGGTGTGGCGGAATACTGAATACGCCCGAGTTGATGAGGGTTTTGACGATGGCTGGTTTTATAAGCTCTGGCGGTACTTCCCAGATCTCAGTTTCAGTGTTTCACATGGCACTCACAAAGCCCAATTTCCGAGTCAAATACACAATAAGTTAACTTCGGGCCGTGCTGGCCAGGCTCCGTTTGAGGTCATCCACTACGGAAATGCAGGCATTAATCTTCGCATGAAGTGTATTCAATACTATGGGGGTCTTGGCGGAGTAGATCGTCACTTACATTTTGAGAAAGGAATTTTCCGCAAGGTATCGCAGGACATCTTCCCAGATGGCGCAGAATTGATTCCCGGTGGTAAACCTGAACCATTTACATCTGAACAATGTGAACGTATATTATCTCTAAAAAATCTGAAGCATCTGGAAAAGACTTTTGCTGTTATCTTGCCCACCTACAACAGAGCCAGTACGCTCCCCAGGGCTCTAGATTCCTTGTTGGCACAGACTTACGATAAGTGGGTTTGTTTTGTTCTTGATGATGGCTCAACAGATAACACGGCTGATACTGTTAATGCTTATGTTGAAAAAGATCCTCGTATCTTTTATTTAAGGTATCATGAAAATCGTGGCGGCGTAGCAATGAACGAAATTGGTATGGAAATAGCCGTCAATACTTGTGAATGGTGGACACGCCTGGGTTCAGATGATTGGTTTATTTCCGATAAACTAGAACTTGATGCCAAAGCTTTTGAGACTGCTGAAGCCGTTTACGGGCCTTTTGTGGTACACCGTAATGGTGCTTTTAATGAAGTTGGCAATATGCCTTGCCCTTCTGACATTGTTCTTCCTGGATTCTTGAAGCAGGGCTTTTTTGCTTCCTGGGCCAACTGTGCTGTTAAGTCCTCTGTACTAGTTCGTGTAAAGTCTAAGTTTGGTTCTTATTGTGATCCAGAGTTGCAGAACATGGAAGATCGCCTCTTTAACTTCAGGGTTGCCAAGTTGGTTTCTTGGGTGTGGCGTGGGACTTGTAATGAGGAACTTATTATCAATCCAAGTTTGGAAGCCTGCAAAGTCATCATGAGCAGGCCAACTCAAATTAAGCCTGATGGTGTTTGGAATGTTAATCAGATAGGTGCTTCAGCTAATAGTGACGTTTACAATCGAGATAGTGGAGTTACAACTCGTATCATTGAAAAAGAAAAGGATCTTTAATGGATTACGAAGAACGGACACGTATCTCTTGGGCAAGGGCAGCCACCTTTCCTAGTAATAAGGAAGAGGTTTATCCCGATCACAAGATCGTACAAGAGTTTGATCTTATCCATGGCAAGACAGTTTTAGAATACGGCTGCGGTGCGGGATCAGACGCTATCAGTTATCTTAGACGTGGCAATCAGGTGGTGGCTACTGATATAGTGGCTGCTAATATTGAAAGAACAAAGTCTAACATTGCCCTGTACAATTTGTCTCGTGCTGCTAGCGTTATTAAACTTGATGTTTCACACCCTCTTCCTTTTGGCAATGAACTTTTTGATGTTGTTAGCAGCCATGGCGTTATTCATCACATCAAAGAAGGACCTAAGGTTGTGGAAGAGTTTTACCGCGTACTCAAGCATGGGGGTTTTTGTTATCTCATGCTTTATACAGAGTACATGTATGACTACTTCTTAGAAACCATTAATAATCTTGTTGAGACTCGAGGTATTTCAAAGGAAGAAGCCTTCTGTTGGTGTTCGGATGGAGAAGGAGCACCTTATGCCGTTCCCTATAGCGAAGAAGAAGGTAACAGCATGCTTAAAGCAGCTGGCTTCAGGGTAGTGATTAGTACCTTGTGGTTAAATGACCATTTTAGAACGTTCAAAGCTATTAAAGATTAGGAGAACAATATGGACTGGCATCTATCGCGTATCCCGAAAAAAGCGTATTTTTATTGGGGTACTGAACTGTTTCCCTGGATACGCTATGTCTCATTAGAGACTTTCGTCAAGCATCATCCTGATTGGGAAGTGTTTCTTTATGTTAAACCCTCCTTGGATCGTGTACCTGAAGATACTGACAAATCCGATAACTGCTGGAGCAAAGTAGAAGCTCTTGGAGTTAAGATCGTGGAACTTGATATTGAAAAGCACCTGGGTGTTGACTTCCCAGCTAAGTACATTACGATTTACGCTGACATTTTCCGTTACATTGTTCTCGGTCAAACAGGTGGTTTCTACGCGGATACGGATATGCTTTTTTTTCGTGCTCTGGAACAGAGCCCCTTCAATAATCCTGGTTACGAAGGCAAAGATGTTTTCATGCTTCCGCCGCCATATCATCATTTCCTTTGGGGAGTAAAGGACGCCAGTTGGTGGAAAAAGGTTCTTGATTACCAAGTTAATCATTTACCCCACGAAGGCAGCCGTTTTCTTGACACTACAGCATGTACATGTTACATCCCACAGTCATATAATGACAGAATTCAAATTCTACCCATGACGACTTGTGAAGAGAATTTCAACGCTAACGGTCCTGTTGATGTAAACGCCATTGCACTCAATTGGCATGGCTCTGGCACTTATGGTAAGTACCGCGCCGTTAATGAACAGAACTACATGGAATCAGATCATCCATTGGCCGCCTGTGTACGTTTCTGTTTGACTGGTGCAATGGGTCCGGCTTCTGGCATAGGCTCATTTCAGTGGATTAATAGAGGCGAGTAAACGGTGCGCATTCTGATCACAGGTTCCTCAGGCTTGATCGGTTCTGAGGCAGTTGAATACTTTGATAAATTTCCGGGAGTTGAAATCATCGGTATCGATAACAACTCCCGGAAAGAGTTTTTTGGTGAAGAGGGTGACACTTCCTGGAATCTTAAGCGCTTACAGGAAATCACTAGTAATTTTAAATCAGCGGACATGGACATTAGAGATCGTGGAAAGATCTTTGATTTGTTTGTTAATAAGAAGTTTGATTTAATTTTACACTTTGCAGCTCAGCCTGCCCACGATTATTCTTTCAAATATCCTCTGAGAGACTTTGATGTTAACTGTAACGGCACGGTTAACCTGCTTGAAGCAACTCGGGTACATTGTCCTAAGGCCACTTTTATATACACATCAACCAGTAAGGTTTACGGTGATTCTGTTAATGAAAAACCTATGGTCGAATTAGAAAAACGGTATGAGTATAGTGACCCTCTTGATTGGTTGGGCATTTCTGAAAAGCAACGCATTGATCAAAATATGCATAGTGTCTTTGGGGCTTCTAAGACTGCTGCCGATATCATGGTACAGGAATACGGCAAGTACTTTGGGTTGTATACTGCTTGTTTGAGGGGTGCATGCCTCACAGGAGGCAAGCATTCAGGTGTAGAACTTCATGGCTATCTTTCATATCTCGTTAAGTGTGTTTTAGAACAACGTGAATACCAAGTGTATGGTTATAAAGGTAAACAGGTCAGAGATAACATTCACAGTTATGATGTTGTGCACGCCTGTCTTATGATTTATGAATACGGCCGCACGCAGGAACGTTGTGGTGAAGTTTATAACCTAGGTTCTGGTAGAAATAATAGCGTGTCAGTTCTTGAAGCTTTTGATATTGTGGAAGCCATGACAGGCATGAAGCCCATCTATAAGATGCATGAGGGTAATCGTACTGGTGATCATATCATCTTCATTGCAGATATTACTAAGTTTCAACAACATTACCGCACGTGGGTACCTGTTTATAATCTTGAACGTATTTTTGAAGATATCATTAATGGACATAGAGCACGTAGCAAATGAGAGTCGTTTGGATCAGTTGGCCTGGCGAAGGGGAACATGATGTCTTTATTGCCTGTCGTCAAGCTGGGATAGATATAAAACACTTTGCGATTGCTCAAGGTCACTTGTTTGGTTCAGCAATGGAAGTGGAATTTATTAGTATTGGGGATATAGCCAATGTTTGCAATAATACACCCGCGGATCTTTACATACTCCGTTACCCCCAACAAAATTGGACACTGCCACATGACATGTCCAAAGTGGTTTATTGGGCGTCTGAACAAGGTCCTACTCGTCCCTATGTAGAGGCTACCATAGGTCGTTTTCAGAACGTGGCTGTAAATAATCAAGTAGACGTGGCTTACTTCAAGGCTCAGTATCCTGGTAAGCGTATCTTTTATTTACCCTTTGGTGGGTACAAGCAAGTTCCTCATGTGGCCAATGATGATGCCCATGATTTTATAGTCACGGCGAATTGTCACTATGCTTGTCGTTGTGAAAGCAGTCTGAGACGTTTGAGTGTTGAAAGAATGGTTATACCTCTGCTTAAAGATTACGATATTACAATCTATGGCGGTGGCTCTGATATCCATGCTTGGGATCAGATTGAAGTAGCTATTTCACGATACGCTGGTAGATTTCATCACTGGCAGTATGGGGAAATTCTTAAACGTGGTCGTATGTATGTGGGCATCACTTGGAATTGGCAGCATGGTGGTTACGGTATCCAACTAGCTCGTGCACTGGCGGCAGGTATTCCTGTTATGTGGTCGTACACCGCAGGCATGCACATGGATGGTCTTGTATCAGGTGAACATCTGGCTGTTTCTAATGATGCTACTCAAACTGTGAGTTTAGCTGACTATTACACTTCACACCCTAAAGAACTTGTTGAGTTAGGCAACCGCGGCCAAGAGTGGTTCAATAATAACTGGCGCTGGGATCTTAATATTCGTCGTTTAGTAGAAGAAGTAAATTCCTAGTATGGATACCACACACATACCTGTTCTTCTTCTACTTCCAGTTTTGCTCTCTGTACGGAGGGCCTTAGAACTCGGCTCAGGTGAATTAAGTACTTTTGTTATTTCAAATCCTGACTATTATCCTCTGCTAGAGCACTTTATCACGTGTGAAAATGCTGCAGAAGACTACATGCCTCAGCTTGCAACTCACTTACGTCCTGGTCATCAGGCAATAAGGTCATCTCAGAAGATGGTTCACATAGTAGCAGGCCTGGATTTAAGTGGTTATGATTTAATTTTTATTGATGATTCTACAGGATTGGAAGATAGAGTTCAAACAATTTCAAATATTACAAGTCGTGTAGGTTCACATTCTGTAATTGCGGTTCATGATTTTGAACACATTGAGTATCAAAATGCAGTTCAGGGCGTATTCAATAAGTTCATATTTGATTTTGCGCTACCTTACACAGGTATTTTGTGGCAGGAAGCATCCTTAGATGTTTCTAAGTTTCAGGAGTATAATGTATTAATGTGCCATCTCTATACATCTTGTGGCGTGACCCCCGCAGAATATTACCATAACTACCTAAAGAGGGTTTTAAAGTGGATGACATAGAAGCTTTGGTTGTGTCTTGGTATTCACGCCCAGATATGTGGGAAGCTAACTCTCAGACCTATCCCAAATCCCCTGGTTACATTGACTGTAGGCTATTGGATGTTCAGTCAATGGTAGTGAATAAAGATGTACTTAATGTAGGTTGCTGCTTTCCCAGTGATGAGTTACAGTTCAGTCATGATGCACGAAAATGGGTTGCCATTGATTTTTCATCTACAATTGTGAGTAGATGCCAGGCAACTATTCAAAGACCCAACCTTGAATTTGTGCATATGAACATGCGTGATTTGAAGTTTCCATCCTTATCTTTTGATACCGTACTAGACTTTTCATCAGGGGATCATGTCTGTGAAGAAGACTACAGGGCTACCCTTACTGAGATTTACAGGGTATTACGTCCTAGCGGGCATTTCATAGTCACCTATGCGAATCTTAATGTTTTTAAGATAAAGGATAACTATGGCGATTTTGGTTATTGGCGTTGTGCCTCTCCTGAAGAAATGCGTGAGATGGTTGAGGTCGCTGGCTTCAAAGTAATCAGGGAAGAGGATCCCACTGCTGACAGAGCAGGTCTCGTTGCATTGAAATAAGGAATGTGCAGTATCACCACTACTTTTTTTAAGATTAGTCAATAAGGAATGCAATTCGCAAGATGTGATCTTGATGGAAAAAACTATTGTAATTCACGGGCTGGGCTATGTTGGACTAACAGCTGCAATACACTATGCAGAAGCTGGTTGGCGAGTCATAGGCTACGATCCTGATGCACGCACAGTGTTAGGTATCAATGCAGGCACACCACGCGCTCAGGATTTTCTAGAGTATCTCCAGACAGACGTAAAACGCTTAGTTGATAGTGGTATGTTGCATGCTACCAGTGTACTTAACAGTGAGGTCTTGAGTTGTCCAGTACATTCTGTCGCTGTTCCTACTGAGAAGGTAGGCGAACCATTTGATGATATTATTATAACCGCAGTTACTACGCTTGTCCAAGCTGTTAATGCTCCTAAACCTTTGATTATTATTGAGAGCACGCTTTCACCCGGGACAGTTGATCGTATTCTTGCAGCCGGTGGCAAAATGGCAGGTCTTGATTTTAATTTAGCGGTTTGTCCGCGGCGTGATTGGTTTGCTGATCGTAAAAAGAATCTTGCCACTCTGCCTCGTGTGGTTGGTGGTGTAACTGAAGAATGTACTCAGCGAGCCATGCGGTTACTTGAACAGGTGACGTCTCGAGATTTGTTATTGCCGACTACTTATTCGGTTGCTGAACTATGTAAAGCACTTGAAAATGCCTTATTACATGTTCAGGTAATGTTCGCACAGGAAGTTTCAGTTCTTTTGCATGATAAAAATGTGAGTGAAGCACTGCGTCTAGCTGGCACTCACTGGCGATTATCTCAATTGCATTTAGGTATTGGCACTGGTGGCAGGTGTGTACCTTTAGGTACCAAATATCTGGTAAATGCCATGAAGCAGAATGGTTATGATTCGCCCATTGGTGGTGCTGCCATACGTTTGGATAAGAATATGCGCGTGGTTATCGCTGAACAAGTTGCCCGCCACTTGGAAGGCTATGAGGAAAAAAGTTTAATACTAGGAATTGGTTATAGGCCTGATTTCAAAGATGCAGGCTTATCTCCAGGTCTTGCAGTTGTTAAACACCTACGCACTAGTAGGATTCAAGTGTCACTGTGTGATCCACTTTGGACCCCAGGTGAATTGGAAGTTTTGTCTCCTGATACACCTATAGCTTTTCAGCCCAATGCCATGTTCAAGGTTGTAATACTAGCAACGGCGCACACTGCCTTTCTAAATTTTCCACTAGATCCTAGTTTATGGGGTAGGGGTCAATACGTACTTGATTGTACTGGCGCTTGGTCTAAGCATCGTGAACTATTTAAAGTCTACGGTGTTGACTATCATGTTATTGGAGAACCTGATTGGCTTACATAGAGGGAACATGCGAATCTTAATAACAGGCTCGATGGGTTTCATAGGTTCAGTTTTAACTCAACGAGCTCTTGATAATGGTCATAGTATAATTGCTCTTGACAATGGAGATAGGGGATTAAACAAAGTCAAGAGATCGCAGATGCATTTAATGCTTGCAAAGAGGGATTGTCGTGGAGGAATTTCAGATATCCTTGAACGTTATCCCTGTGATGCAATTGTTCATTTAGCTGCTGGAACAGGTAGTTTAAGTCGACCTTATGAAGAGCTTATAGATTTGAATATCAACATGACACAGACTCTTTATAGGGACGCATGTGCTTATAAGGTACCTGCGTTTGTGTTTCCGATGACATCGTTGTCGCTGGATTCAGATCTCAAAGATGCCCCCTATGTTAAGAGTAAGCAGGACGGCATGGATTGGTTGCTTGGGCAGAAGGGTGCAACTCGAGTTATCCCTTTCATGTTTTGTAATCAAGCAGGTGGCTACAAAGGATTGACTGAGTATCGAAGAAAAGAAGTTCATATCGGGCCGACGATGTTATATTGCTATTTAAAGAAGGTACCCTTTGTCATCAATGGCAATGATTACAACACTCCTGACGGGACCCCAGCACGAGATTACGTTAATGTTGTTAATACGGCGGATTTCATTCTCAATGAAATTCTTTCAAACATTATTGGCATCAAGGGACCGTATACAAGTCCAATCTTTTTGGGTACTGGTGAAATAACCACAACATTGCAATTGGTTGAATATTTTAGAGAAGTAATCGGACCTCTCGAAGTTCAGATCGGTCCTCGGCGAGCCTTTGATACTGGGTTCATTCAGTGCACTTCTTCTGCCCTCAAAGACTTTTGTGGGGATCGGTTGATTTACGCGAAGAAGACTTACACTGAGGAATGGACTACTCTCTTAGAATTACTGTTACCAAGTCATCCTTGAATATGTTTAAAGTACTTATACTAGCAGGCACTCGGCCTGAAGTTATTAAACAGGCCCCCGTCTATAAGGCTCTTCAAGACTATGCCTCTGTAGCAGCAATTTTTTGTACTTCAGGTCAACATGATGTTTTAGCTGAGCAGGCTCTCATGGCATTTGGTATCATGCCTGAATGTCGTGTTACACTTCAACGTGAAGCAGGTTCAGACTTAAGTGATCTCACCAGTGAATTAGTGTTTAGTCTTAGTAGAATGTTGGATAAGCAACAGCCTGATTTAGTTGTTGTTCATGGTGATACAACAACTGCGCTCTGTGGAGCTTTAGCGGCTTTTTATAAACACATTCCCGTTGCCCATGTTGAAGCAGGACTACGTACAGCTCGTTTTGAAAATCCTTTTCCCGAAGAAATGAACCGGCGTCTGATTGCACAGATGGCAAAATTACATTTTGCGCCTACGAATAGGGCGCTAGCAAATTTGAAGAGTGAGGGCCTAGATCAGCAATATATGTACTGTACTGGTAATACGATTGTTGATGCTCTTCATAATTTTATACTACCAACTCCAGTACATAAGATTCAATTCTTCAATACCACCAGCCAACACCTACTGGTAACTTGCCATAGGCGAGAATCATGGCAGCACATTCGTACTCTTTGTGGCATTGTCACTAACATCGTAGATGCCAATTCTAATGTTCAGTGTGTATGGGTTACGCATCCCAATCCTGTGGTATCAGATCCTGTATTCACACATTTCAAGCACCATCCTCAGGTACGAACTCTACCACCGATGCTTTATACAGACTTTGTGCATTTGATGGCCAATAGTGATGTTATCCTTACTGATTCAGGGGGCATCATTGAAGAAGCTAGCGTCTTGGGCAAAGCATTAGTCATTATGCGTGAAGTAACGGAACGTCCAGAGGCATTGGAACTACCTAATGTGGCTCTAGTAGGATATGATTTTGATAAGTTATTCCAACAGGTGCAAACCTGGCTAGCTCATCCTGTAAATGGTACATCTAGTAATGTGTTCGGGGATGGTATGGCAGGTAAAAGAATTGCACAGTGTATCGTCAATTTTTTAGGGGGAAATAGGCTATGATAAAGTGGAGTGTTGTTTTTTCAACTGAGAGCAAACTGCCCGTTTTCACTCAGAGTCTATCCCAGCTTATTGAATCTGTGGATTCAAAACGTACTGAATTTCTTTTAACTTCAGTAAAGCCCATTGATCCCTTGTATCGTGAGATCTTTGATACTTCTTGCCGCCAGGCTAAGATTACCAGCAAAGTACATGAGAGCATTGATATCAACACTGTTATAGCTGACACCCAAGGTGAATACGTAGCAGTTGTTCGTGATCATGTACTGGTCCCTAAAAACTTCCTATCACGCTTGACCTTTTGTATGGATAATTTCGAGAGAACCTATAATCAGGGTCCTATTGGAATTGTCGGCCCCATAACCAATGGTGGTTCTGGTCCTCAGCGTATTGGCATGCAAGCTAATTTACATCCCCACGACGTCAATGGGATTCAGAAGAAATTGGAAGAGCAGTTGCAGGGGCAACATCCTTGGCAATCAGCTGCAACGTTGGAAAGTTTTTGTTTCATGTTTCGGCGTGACGCTTACAATCAAGTAGGTGCATTTGATTTTACGGTGGAACCAGACTTCGCTCTGGTTGAATGGATAACTAGAGCAATGCGTTTCGGCTGGAAGGCAGCTGCTGCTTCTGATGTTTATGTCTACCGTTCTGATGAAGGCCTTCCTTTGATGGATTGGAATCGCGTCTACAAGTCATTACCTGAAGGCAATCGCATCCCCCAAAAGCTTGCGTTCCTGCATAGGATAAAGCTTTATGATGATTTTGAAAGAGATATCTTTATTGAGTCATTGGGGCATTCCCTAGCTGTTGGCGACGCCGTCTTCATACTTGATGATAATTCACTTGTCAAGATGGGCTTATACCTTAAAGAAGAACGCCCTGATATTTGGAATCATCCTAAATTGGCCAAGTACCAAAAGTATTCACGTCCTCTCGATGAGAAGAGAGACTGGAATGAGTTAATGGATTGGGCAGAAAAGGCAGGTATGAATTGGGCCTTTGCAGTTGACGGTGATGAAGTTGTTGAAGATAAGGTTACCCGCGACTATCTTGAAAGTCTCATGCACCCTGTTAATCCACAGGTCATGGGTTACTTTGTACACCCCTACTATTTTTGGGATAGCTGTTCTAAGTGGCGTATGGATGGTATTTGGGGTGAAACGCATGATTTACGCTTGATCCGTATCAATCCAGGTCAACGCATTGGTGTTGAAGGTGTTCTAGCTACACAATGCGGTTACGTGTCACAATACCCCGGCGAATGTATTCGGACTTCCAGCATCCGTCTAAAGGTTTACGGCAGCGTCTTTGAGGCCCAACGTGAGCGCGTTAAGATCTTACACGAAAAGAATGTACGAGGTGCAACGCCCAATCAATTTAACTACCTTGTAAGCACTTCCAACTGTAGTCTCTACCCCTGGCAGGAAGCTAACACTGTTAGCGTCTACGCGCCTGTTAACAGGGGAGGTGTTTTACTTTATGAATGGCTAGATGCTGTCGTACCTTTTGCGGATGAGGTAGTTATTGGTGATAGTGGCCTATCAGCAGAAGATAAAAAACTTCTAACTGATGTTTGGGGTGTTCGTGTTGTTCCTATTTGGGATAAGCCGGAAGATTTCATGGCCAAAGGCTTTGCGGAATCACGGAATAAGGTTATCAAGGAATGTCGCCAGAGTTACATCCTCCAGTTAGATATTGATGAAAAGATAGAAGACTGGCACAAGGTACGACGAATGATGGATCTGCCAACACACCCAGCTTGGGATTTCCAGGTACTTAATTATCAGAGACCGCCAACACAGCCCGTGTTGACTAGTACTACTCGGCTTTTTCAGAACGCACCGGGTGTACATTATTGGGGTTATTTACATGAAACTATTGATAACGCTGTTCATGAGCTTGGCTGGCGTGTAGGCCAATCGCCGACTAAGGTACTACACTTTGGTTTCGCCATCACACCACCTGCAGAAATGTTCAAGAAGATGCAAAAATACCTTGAACTAAACCTGCGCCAAATGGAAGACTTTCCGGATGACCCTAGAGCTTACTACAATTTGGCCTTGCACTTGGTGGAAGATGGGCTAGTGGAAGATGCCATTAGGGTTTTGAAGATTGCTGTGCCTCTCTCAGGACGTTTTCCCTTGCCCATTATTGAATTGGCAAAACTTTATCTTTTTACGTCACGCGCCCATTTTAATGGCGCCCTACGTATGCTACAACCTAGCCACGCAAGTCATGCAACCTTAGCTCAAACTTGCAAAGACCTGGAACAGGTTACGTCCAATATGAATCACGTCCCAGCAGCTCCGGGTCATTGTCTATCTTTCTTTACAACGCAGCCCAAGAATATGGAGCGGGTAAGATTGCATTGTGATAATATGGAAAGACACATTGAACAGGTCAGAGCCGGCCAGTTAAAGAAGAAGTAAAATCTGCTATCTTAATTCATGGCTCGAAAGCCCCTTGAGGGTTTACGTGTATCTGTTGCGCGCAATATGGTTGGTGCCCTAGAAGAGGCTGCAACTAAGTTGTTTAATTCTGTGCAGCGCAATGCGACCTTGACAGATCATTCACTCGACGATTTAGCAAAGTTAGGTCATCCCTACAATATTCGTAGTTCGGTTTCAATACATTCGCCTTCTTACTTGGTGCACCAGCAGTCGGGTCGCTTATCTGGTGCTTTAAAACTGGTGCGTGTCAACCAGTACTCATTTAATATTGGTATTGAAGAGAGCGCAGTACCTTATCTACTGGCAGTCGTTTATGGCACTCGTTATATGGTAGGCAGGGATTTCATCCGCGGCAGCTTGTTGGATCTTGACGACGATCTACGTAACGTCTTTAGTAAAGCTTTAAGCCTCGGCGTACAACAAGGACCTATAAATGTCTGAATCAGTTACAGATTTTATAGCTAGTTTCAGAAATTTTGTCCTGGCTGGCACTACGGTCTCCGGGCTAGTGGGAACTCGTGTCTTCTCAGATCATCTAGCTACGCTATTTAATCCTGTTTTCCCCCTAGGTACTTTTGAAATTCTTGCTGGAAATCCCAGTGCTGCAGGTATCACAGAAGATTTTGAAATGAATGTTGCTGGCCACAGTGAAAAATCCTATGACGAGGCTGGTAACATTTTTACTGCCATCCATGACACCGTAAAGAACCAAATAATTCCGCCTAGAATTACTGTCTATTCTTCACGAACGCCTGTCAAATTGTATGATAGTAATTCTCGTGTTTATACCGTCGTAGGGAGAGTTCGAGTAGTACGTATTCCTTAAAGTATTAGTGTAAAGTGATTTTTAACGAGCTATAATCATGGCAGCTGTAAAATTCGTACCCTGGCGCTGTGGCAGCTGTCACCACGTACTCGGCTTAAGGTATTCTAATGGAACCTTGGCTGTGAAGTACAAAGATTTGGTTGCGTGGGTCACAGGTACCTATCGTACGGTTTGTCGTTATTGTAAAACGACAAATGAGATTGAAACACAATCACGACTTGAAGAGTTTTTAAAAGATGAAGGGGAGGTGAAGTTGAGTGTCTAACGTACCAAATTACAACACACAAAACATCAGCTTAGGCCCGGGTGTTGCGTACATCGGTGCTGCGGGTACCACTCCTCTCACGGACGTGGGTGCAATCCACGACGATGGGATGGAATTAACGGTTACTCGTGAGTTCCTGGACGTATTCCAGGGCAGTCCTAAGGTTTTGATCAAACGTTTCGTTACTGGTGAGACCGTCGAGTTGACTGTCAAAGGTATCGAGTGGAACCTTATTAACTTGGCGCTCGCGCTGGGTACTGGGGTTACGACCTCGTCTGCTTCGCAGGATACCTATTCGTTCGGTGAAGATCCGGATGCGACGGAAGTGGCCGTCCAGGTTGTGCATTCCATGCCGACAGGACATACCATTACCTTGCGCCTGTGGCGTTCACAGACCGTCGGTGAGTGGAAAACCGCTTTGAAACAGGGTGAGCTCCATAGCTTTCCGCTATCATTCAAGGCTTTGTCCTCGACTCTGACGTGGGATGGGCAGCAGCTGGCAGTCGGTAAGCGGTTGTTCCAAATCGTCCGTCAGAAGCAGTAAGCTGCTTCTGATCTAAAAGTGGGAGAGGCTCTAGAAGCCCAACATGGAAATGTAATCGAAGCAAGTCTCCGGTATCAATGGCTGGAGACTTGCTTTATTTTTATCAAAGGGAGGAATTATGGCTTACGAGAAAGATTTAGGTGCGGTACAATGTAGCAATGGCGAAACATTGGTGCTGCCTCGTCTCACGTTAGGACGCATCATTTCAGCTTCAACGTCCATCTCAGCGCTTATCAAAAAGGTTAAGGAGGTGGCGCCTGACTTGTTTGTTATCCAAGTACCTGAAGCACCTGAAGTTGCCACACCCCAGGCTATAGCTGCATACAGAGCAGCCATCAATGCCCAAGATACGAGTCTGGGTCAACGAGTCTTAGGTGCTTTGCCTGAACTTCTGCCTCAGATTTGGAATGAAGTAGTTGCTTTGCTTGCCAGTTATTTGGAAAAGGAAGTTGACTGGATCAAGAAAGAACTCGACTTGGAGGATGCAGTTAAGATACTGTGCCCTTTCTTCACGAGTATCTTCATGCAGGGCAATCAGGTAGTAGGCTTGTTCAACCAGTTAACAGGGCCGCAGAAGACGACGGAAGCGACCCAAGGTTAAAACTTGAAGATACTGTTGCGGACTTGGTTGACATGTTTGCGTCCGCTTATGGCTGGGGTTTGACTGATGTTTTGAATATGACCTTTCCAGAGGTCTTCAAGCAGCAGGAATCAATGTTACGCCGTTTACGTCGCCTGGGCCAGAAGCCCGGTAACGATGGTAATATAAACTGGGAACATAAAAAACCAACGTTAAAACTACATGATGCACTTGATAATGAATTACTACGTGGTTGTGTAGTCGAGGAATAATCATTGGCAGCTTCTGAACAATATGGTGTAGATCTACAGTTACAGATTGATGCTTTTGAAGCAAACATTAAGAAGGCCCAGCAAAATCTTCTTGATGTTGAAAAGACTGCCGCTGAAGTTTCTAAGAAGTCATCTCAGGACATTAACCAGATAGGTAGTGAATCTGCTACTGGTGGTGTTTCACGGCTAACATCTGCTTTGGGTGGGTTAGCTAAGGTAGCTGCTGTAGGTGGCGGCCTAATTTTAGGTCTAAAATTATTCCGTACTGTTATAGGTGCCGTCTCAGGTGATGATGAAAAAGCTACACGTTCATTTCTAAACTTGACTCGAGGCATGTCCACAGCTGTTGGTAGCGCGGCTGGTATGGTGCGTGCCTTTGCTGGTACGACAGGTCCGTTCGATGCTTTCTTAGGTCGGGTCCAAAGAGCTACTGTTAACACTACAGTTTTCTCTGGTGCTTTAAATAGTCTGCGGGGCAATGATTCTGTTAAGAGTTTTGCTCAAAACTTTGTTACTAACTTTGATCGTATTGAAAAGTCTGTTAAGCAATCTTTGCTTGCCATTCCTGGAGTAACACCCTCACTTAACTTTTTGGGCAAAGCTTTCAACGCAGTTACTAAAGAGACCGCTGCCTTCTTCAATAATTTGGCTGCCAACGGTAATGCCATTGGTAAGATAGCAGTGGCCTTAGGCAACATGGCTACGGGTGCTGTCAGTGTAGCACCTGGTATGAATAAGTTAAGTGGCGTTGCTGGCCTGGCTGATGATGCTGCTGTAGGTCTCGCCAAGGGTATGCAATCCGCCGGTATCGAAGCGGGCGCCCTCAGTGCTGTTGGTACTGGCCTGATAGCTACCATAACAGCCCTCAATGCAGCAATTGCCATTGCTGGTAGTTTGATGTCAGGAATTGGTAAAAGCATAGTTGCTACCACGTCTGAATGGGCCATTGCCTCAGGTAAACTTGATCTGGCCATCACCCAGTTAACAGCTCAGCTTGAATCAGCATCTGCTGCTACAGGTATTTTCTTAGGTACTGCAGATGAGATGACTACGTTTCTTAAGGAATTATCTAAAGAAACAGGTCTTGCTGACACTCAGCTGGTTCAATTGGCGTCTTCATTCTTACAAGTAGAAGGTACTGCTCAGCTTAGTAAAGAACAACTGCAAGAGGTTATTAAGCGCACCGCCATTCTTGGTGCTTCAATGGGCGATTTGGAAGGCGTAGCTGGTAAAGTTATTGGTGGTTTCCAAGGCTTTACTCGTGGTTTAAGTTTATTTTTAGGTTTAGGTGCCCGCTCGTCAGAACTAACCAAGCTAGAAGCTGACGGCCTGCAACTTGTTTCAGGCGCTGCACAAGGACAAGTTGATTCTCTAAAGCGGGCAGCCTTCGCCCAGCAGTTGTATGGTACCTTTGTTAATGGTACAAACGCACGAGTTAAAGCTTACGCCGCCAGCAGTGACAACTTGGTCTTGGCTTTGCAACGCCTACAAGGTGCCCAGAGTAACATAGCTGAAGCTTTTGGTAAAGCGTCAGGTACTTTTCTGGTACCTCTAGTTAATGCCTTCACTAAAATTATTAACGTCGTCACTGATTTGCCTCCAGGTCTGCGTAGTGTAATCTCTGAAGTCATTAACTTAACTGGTGTGGTGCTTGTTGCCATAGGTACTGTACTTAAATACGCTAGCATTTTTGTTCTTTTAAAGAATAGCGTTGCCATTTTTAATGCTGCCCTAACTTTGAGTTTACCTGTCATTGGCAATGTGGGTGTTGCTCTTGGTAAATTATTTGGTAGCTTTGGTATCGGTGGGGGAGCTATTACGAGCTTTGGTGGCCTCGTAGGTAAACTAGGTCTTTTGATCCCAGCTGCCTTCCGTGCAGGTGAAAATGCAATTGCTAGCTTTGTTACCAGAGGTATAGGGGGCTTACTAGGTCTAAGTTTTAGTTTTAGTGGTATTGTAGGCGTTCTTACTAAAGTGGCTGGCGGCATTCTTACTGTGGGTTTGAATCTGGGTAAATACCTGGTTTTTCCGAGTCATCTAACTTTGTTGATTGTTGCCTTTAAAGCTTTGTATGATGCTATTCGTATTGTAGATGAGCAGATTGGCATATCCGCCGCCGCAATTGAGTTTTATAAGAATAACATTGAAGGTAGTACTTTGTTAACTGATATTTTTACCTTTGCTGTTGCCAAGCTTTCACAGGCCATTCAGTTGTTGTCTTTTACTATTGCTTTTGCTTTAGAAGCTGCACTGCTTGGTATTGTAGCACCTGTCAATATTGTACTTAGTGGTTTGACTTTATTGGCAAAAGGTCTTGATACCGTTTTCGGTACTAGTTTGACTAAGACCATTGAACCTATAAATGAAGCTGCCACTGTTTTACAGGATCGCCTCGTCAAGGGCATGCACGATAGTGCTGTAGCAAGTGTCGAAGCTGCAGGACGCCTCTTTTCTATGGATACGTCCTTAGGTAAAGTTAAGAAAAGTTCTGAAGCTGCTGCCATTGCTATGAAAAAGGTTTCAGTTTCCGCTGAAGTCTTAAGGGCTATTTTTGATATTGCTAATAAGGGTCTGGAAGAAACGGCCAAAGGTATACAGAGTAATGCTGACCAAAATGTTGCTACTCTTGATCGCCTTGCTGAAGCTCAAAAAACCTTTGTCAATGAATTCATTTCCGATGAAGGTTATAGAGCCTCACGTGTCTTTGAAATTGAAAATACACTACGTAAGCGTCGATTGGATGTTGCGGAACAGACCCAGACTGAATTGTTAGCTGTAGCTGCTACAGCCCAAGCCCAGCAACTTGCTGCTATTGGGCATTTGGCCGATGCTTCTGATCAAAAGCAGGAAGATCGTATTAAGAAGGAAGCTGAAGTTCGGCAGAAGTTTTTAGAAACAGAAACACAAATTACAACAGATTTCCGTGCTAAGCTTCTGGAGCAGCTTGCTGCGGTACGTGAACAGCAAAACCAGCGTGTACAGATTATACGGGATACCCGCAGTCGTATTAAAGATATTGAAACAGCTTCTGCCAATGCTATATCAGATATTCAACTTCGTCTATTGTCTGGTGAGAGGGCTAATGCTTTTGTACGTGAACAAATTCGTCTGAAAGAGATACAAGCACGTGACGCCGCTTCTCGTGGTGATTTTGAACGTGCAGCTCGTACTGCAGAAGAAATTAACGGCCTAGCTTCTAAAGTTGGTGGTCCAGATATCACGAATGCTCTCGCAGCCGCTGCCCGAGTTGGAGCGGCTGGTTCTATAAAAGAAGCGCAGGCAGCCTTAGACGAACTCACTAATACAGGACATAATGCCGAAAAAACATTTCAGGATTTGTCTTCCGCTGTATTTTTTGCACGTGGCCCTGAAGACATGGCTAAGATTGCGGCCGCCGCTGCCGCTTTCCAAGCAGCTTTACAAAAGGGTGCTGAAACAACCCAGGGTAATGAACAGATTAGTATTTTAGAACGATCTCGTGACTTACAAATTCGAATTCAAGAACAAAGGGCTGCTGCTGCTGAACAAGAAAAAATTACCTTGGAGGCCCAGCAGAAGGCTATCGTTGCCCGCTTGGAAGAGACCGAAGCCAAACTCAATGAATTGCGAGAATCACTATCGCAGCCTATCGAGACGTTGGTTAATTTTTCACCTGAAACTTCAGCAGTAGAAGCAGCCATTAGAGAATTACAAAGTCGTAACATTGTTGTACCTGTAACGTTTCAAACTGCACGTGGTGTCAATATGGAAGGATTCTCAGTCCATAACGTTGAAGACGTGGGTCGTTTGATAAGGGAAAAGTTTAATCCTGGTATCATTGAAGCTGGTTTTCAAACAGCCACGAATGGTATTGCTGGTTCTGTGGGTATTGATCGCTTTGGTGGCGACGGCACTGGCCCCAGTAAGCATGTTCGTGTGGATTTGAATCTTAGTGGTGAAACTACTAGTGTCGACACCAAAGACCAGGCCAGTGCAGATGCTTTGGTGGGTTTTGCTAAGAATTTACAGAACATTAAGAAATCACGGGGCAACTACACTTCACCGTTTTTGAGGATTTAACTGATGGGCATTCCTACCCTTATTATAGGGGCCACAAGTATTACTGCTACCCGGCGATTACCCTCCCAGGCTTTTAATGCAGTTTGTAAACAAAAGCTCTCTGGAATGCGTTCTCAGACTGGTAAGTTGTTTACACAGTTCTTGTATGAGAAATACTCTGTCAAGGTCAGCGGCTTATCTCAGACTTTATATGAAGATTTGAGGCACGAGTATCAGCGCGTAGGTTTCATTGATTTATATTCAATTTCTAATCGTAAGGAGTTGTTTACTGCAACAGGTACAACTCTACAGTTTTTAACAACACGTCGAATTCGCATTGATGACGGCAGTGTCGCTGCCCAAGTTGAAAATCCTCCTGGTACGGTGGTGAATGCCTCTTTCGCGGTATCAGCTGGTGGCACACAGGGTCTTGTAACTTTAACAGGTGGTACTGTAGTGATTGGCACTGATAGTGTAGTGGTTCGCTATTTTCCCATTATCAATGGCCAAATTATGGAGTTTGATAATGGTTATGATTGGATAAATGACCAGGAAACTTGGAACTTATTGTTCGAAGAAGCGTAAATGCTTGCAAGTAATGTGTCTATAATTACAAGTCCTAAGTTGATTACAGCGGACTTCTTTAGGTTGTTTATCAGCTGGGAACAGACGCCTGCTCTTGTAACAGGTGGTACTGTTGTCATTACAAACACCAACACCCCAGTTTCAACATTAACAACCACGATTAGTACAACTTGGTTAACGTTAACTGTACGTCAATCTCAATTTGTTAGGGTAGTCCTATTTATTGACGGTACGGATGTTTCACAATATTTGGTGGGTCGTTTAGAAGTGCACTGGCCGGATGATGGCAACGGGCAATGCACTTTCTCATTAGTTACCCGTAATCCCTTCGCGGATTCACCGCCCTTTAACATAGAATCAGATGTGGATGTCTTTGCTCTATATACTGATCCCGATGATGGCAGTTCATCATCAGTACGCATGTTTAAAGGCAAGTTGTCACATTTTGAATATGTGCCCGAACAAGATGTAGCTAACATAACTGTCCAGGATATGTCACGCACAGTGTCGCGTTCTACTGATAAGTTGAACGTAGATATTTTGGGTGTTGATCCTATTGTTACTGAGAAACTTACTTGCACATCCACCAATATTTTAGTCACCACCCAAGCAATGGATATGAACTCACCTAACCCCCTGATTGGCATCTGGCTTGAAAGTGACACTGGGTTAAAGGTTAACTTAACATCATTGATGAACTACACCTTTAATTCTCCTCAACAAATTCGTTCCTTTAATGGTGGGATACTTAATGTAGGCACTAATTATTTATTGAAATACCAGGTACCTCTTGGAAATTTCATCATTCCTAATTTGAAAAAGTCAGAAGTGCTACAAATCATCGCAGCGCTATCTGGTATCTCTGAACTGGCCAATGAACGTTCTGATCAGTTTGAAGATGAGGTTGTAGGTGTTAATATTACGGCTAACGACGAATTGCCTCTGGATCTTATACGTAAGATCATAGTACCTCAGACTTGGAAAGTCGAATTTGATGAGTTTGGCACATTGAGGATTCGACGTGAATATCTTAAAGCTACTGAAGATTTTACCTTGGATGGCGATCGTGTCATTGAAGATACTTTGTCAATAAACAAGGACACTGACAGTGTTATAAATGATATAACTATTGTGGGCATTGTCAAACGTAATGGTGGTGGGAGCCCCTCAGTACCGGTAATATAATTATGCCTCTAATTGAACGAAAAGTTTTAGGCACAGGGCATGCTGAACAAGGTTTGCCTGCGCCTATTGCATGGACTGGCGGAGAAGTATTAACTTCTGCTAATCCTATCACCTATGTGGACATTCCATTGCCTCAGACTACTGTTTTGAATTCGGTACAGATGGCAGTCAAAAATTTAACAACACCATCAATCCCAGCTGGCTTTAATTTTTATAGTGGTGGACCACCACTACCATTGACAGTAGGGCCTCCTACTATAATGCCTGGTGTGTATTTCTTGGTGATAGACGACTGGCTTGCCCAAAAATGGCACTTAATTGGTTTGAATGAGGCAGTCGAGCGTGCCTCTGTTGGTACTGGTTTCAATTCTGCTCCTGGTGTTTATTCTGTAGCATATGTACAGGGGTTGTTGGGTAGCATTGATATCAATTTCACACCAGTTGGGAATAAACCTAGTTTCTTTTCAGGCAGTTCAACGCCTCTGGTGCGTTACACTGACGGTAGTTACCATTATTTACTTTCTATTTTTCGTCCTTTTTTTAAGGGGCGCCTATCAATATTTATAAATGTAATTTCAGTTTGGTATCCTTTTTCTTTAGACATTCAGATTACAGGATATGCTCTTGAGAATATTAGTTCACAGGGTGTTCCTGATGAACAAATCTCTGTGCGTGTGATTGATGAAACTTGTCAAGAGCTTTACGGCGTACGTCCTGGTAAGGAAGAACAATCTGATTTCATTGAAACCCAAATACAAGCCGCTCGTGTAGGTGAACAAATACTTTGGCAGTCGCAAATGGTTCTGGACTTAAGCGCAGTTGTGCCTATCACCCCAGCGATCCGTCGTGGTTCAACAGTCCGCATAGCGTATCCATCCAAGAATTTAGATGTTCTAGGTTTAGTAAAAAATGTAACACATACCTTTAACACTGAAGCTCAAGGTATGTCAAGTCAGGGTATTGCTACTACACAATGTGAAGTCAAGGCGACAGAGTTTATCTTTAGAACTGCCGGCGGTGAATCTCAGGATGCTGAGAAGTTAGATAAGAGGCAAACCTAAGATGCCTAGAGCTCCTAATCCATCAACCTTAGTCAATGCAATGCGTTCAGTGCAAGGCAGAGAATCTAACTACCGTCAATGGTCTGAGCGTGCAACTATTATAGGTTTCAACGAAGCAACTCAGTCTTACGAGATTGTCGTCAGCGCTGCAGGACCTTCAGGCGCAGAAACCAATAGTGCAAATCGTACTTTGCGGGAAATCAAGTCTCTGTTTCCAACAGATTTGCGAACTTTTAATCCCGGGGATAGTGTCCTTGTTGGTTATGTTTCAGAGAAAAAAGAGCATCCTGTTATTATGGGATTAGGTGATAATAATCCTTATACAGGTACCACACCGGCAATAACATTACCAACTCAAACAGCATCCGCCAAGCGTGTTGGCGGGGTCGGCGGCGTTAATCCAGGCACACCAGGTTCAGCTTGTCCTATGCGCGTCAATGATCCTCAAACAGGATCAACCACCACACTAATGGTGGATTGTTCTATGTTAACACCAGATAGGAAGTTACAGCTTCCTAATATGCCACGTGTAACTTGTGGTGTTGGTGAAATCAGTTGGAGTACTAATGCTACAGGCGTAACTGTCTCAGGTGCAGGTACTAATGGAATACTTGGTGAATTAGATCTTGGTCCCAACACAGGTGTTAATGTTACAGGTACAGCATATAAAACGGGGCGGTATCACATTTGTAATGGCGGCTTCAATGCCATGGATGTCAAGTCCTATGGTTGTGCTGATCAGATTTTAATTGATTGTAACAAGTTTTTAGCCAATAGTAACAAGTATGATCCCACCAGCTGCCACTATTGCGGTGAAGGCGATGTTGCATGTGCAATTGGTGATACCGCAGACACTGCGATAGAAACGAATGATCCTGAATTTGGCACAGGTTCAGCTTGCGTGGCAGCACGCCCATGCAATGCCCAGGGTACAATGTGTGATGCTAGAACAGCTCAGATGATACTGGACGGTTGTAATCCTTGTGGCTTGGCATTGAATAATAAGATCATTACAGCTACAGATGCCAATGGTAATACTGTGTCAATAACTATAACGGTAGCTACGTCATGAAGGTATATGCACTACGGCGCAAATCTACACAGGAATTTTTATTTCCAATTATTCTTGGCGAACCCTATAGGTGTCCTGAAGGTGAGGATCCTCGTGACTTTGAGGCTGTGGACATTTTAATACCTACAACTGAGGCAGAACTACGGAAACTGGAAAGTTCAGTTATAGATGTTAAATTAGAAAAAATGGCACGTCATTTAGGCATGACTGCCGCAGATCTTATTGAGAAGGCTGCCACTGCTTTCGGCGTTCCACCTTGTCAAGGTTGTCAGTTACGAAAGCGCATACTTTATGCTGTGGATCGTCTTGGTTGGTGGGCTGCGGCTCGTATGATACTGAAAACTGTTATGGGCAAGTCTTTAAATGCAAAAGAACGTGGGCTGGTGCAGGGCCTGTGGTCCTAGGCTAAAATAAGGATTCAGCTATGGCATTACCAAATCTACATTTTTATACTACGGCAGGTCTGACATTGTCTTCTCTGGACTTTGGTACGCTTGCCGCAGGATCTGAAACGGATCCACTACAGTTCTATCTCTGGAACAATAAAAACAGTACGGGTCTCTTTGTTGATGATGCTCCTACGCCTCGTATCAGCGTATTGGACTCTCTTAATAGCAAGGCCGCTGATTTTATCACCCAGGGCTGGGTCCTTGCCCGCTCATCAGGTACCACTAATCCTGATGGTATTTTAAGTTTCTTTGATGACCAGCAAGCAGTTTATACACCAATTACGGACATCCAAGACTTACAGGTTGGTGCTATTCCAAATAACTGCGGTCGTTCCATTTATTTAAAGGTACGAGTACCTGCTGATGCACCAACACAATCAAACTTGCAGATTCAGGTAGTGGGTGGTAATGCTCCTAACGTTCAGCCCCTTCCCTACTTTTTTAATCGTGCATTTGGCGACGGCGTTGTACAAGAAGCAGTAGCAGATGCTTTTACTCCTTATTACTTGACTCAGATTGGTACTTACAGCATAGCTGTGTTGCTATCAGGTGCCTATGTTGGTTTAGCGCCTATTCGTGATTATCAGGTACAAGTTGTAACTGCTGGGACGCCAGGCGCCGCGACTTACAAGGTATCTAGTGATAACGGCAATACTTTCTCATCCACACTAACATCAGCCACGACAGGTTTTACAAATCTTGTCACTTCAGCAGGACTTACTGAAGGCTTGCAGCTAACTTGGGTAGGCGGCCGTTTGGCGTCAGGTGACAAATGGAATGTGCATGTTGATACCAGACCTTTCCGAGTCATTGGTGGTGCATCCAATTCCTTGACCGGTTACGTTGGAAGTGGTAATGCGCTCATTGCAAATAACAGGGTGTATCATACCAAGCCCACTACTTTTTTGAGCTTAACAGCTTCAACACGTACATTTTTGTTCTTAGGCGTAGACGGTAGTTTTACGACCACTGTCACTAATTATAATGCTCAAGCTGGCAAGTTATTAATGGGTTGGTGGGATACCAATACTCTTGGTGTTACTAACTTTGGTAATCTTTTTAATTATGTTAGTCTGGGCCAAGATGCTTTTGATGATTTCTTGCCTATGTGGTCTTTGATCAATGGCCGCAATTGGTATTATTTTCAAGGCCGTTTTAAGAAATTCAATCAAACAGTTTACCTACCTAGTCTTACTTCACTGATTGGTAGTTTGACCTTGACCGCAGGGATTACAAATTACTTGTATGTAGAACCCTTGAGTGAAGCTGTTGTAACTGCTCCCGGGGATTTCCCACCAGATGCTATTCCGTTGTTTGAAATAGGCGTGGGTACCAATTTCATCAATGGCGTTATTGATCGTAGAGCTCGAGTAGGATTGGTGGCGCCATCATTAAGAATGCAAGCATCTCTGACCACAAGTTCTGTAAATGCTAATGCCACTTCATCTTTTGATTTAACAGGCTTTGTTAATAGGGCTTTGGTCCGTAAGTTAATTGTCGATGTTAGTGGCGGCGGTACTGGACACACTGTTTCAATTTACACTAACGCTGCAAAAAATGTATTGGAATACCAGGCTGGCGGTTTGTTAGATCCATTCACAGATTCTTTCCCGTGGTTCCATGAAGACACAGATAACACCAAACAGTTGCATGTAACTATTATGAATGGAGCTACAGCACAAACATTTAATTTTCAGTTTGATTTGGAAAGGTTTGCATAGTGGCCTTTCCTGTTATAGCAGCAACTAATACTTCATCCCATACTAGTAACACTACTAGCCACACTATAAATTTACCCTCTGGTATCGTTTCAGGTAATTTGCTGATTGTATTTTTTACTTGCGGACCCCCTAATAATGGTGACGTGACTATTACCTGGCCTGCAGGTTGGAACATACTCTCTGAAACATTTTTAGCTGGATCATTAGGTCATAAGCAATCAACTTATTATCGCCGTGCTGATGGTAGTGAGGGTTCTACTATTACAATAACTACTTCTGCTCTTCGTGTATCAGCGCATGGTTCTTACCGCATTACCGGGCACCATGCAACTCGTAATCCTGAAGCAGGTGTGGCAGCCACAGGATCAAGTACCAGTGCTAACCCACCGTCATTAAATCCTTCAGCGTGGGGAACTGAAGATACTTTATGGGCCGCATTCGGTTCAGCGGAATCTGGCGCAGCTCAATTTTCAGGTTTTCCTAGTGGTTATACATTAAACCAGCTTTCAGTTTCAGGTAATAATGTCCAGTTGGGTGCCGCGGCAAAGCAGTCACGGGTAGAATCAGAAGATCCTGGAACTTTTACTAATCCAAATGCACCGTGGATTGCCCAGACATTTGCCGTACCTCCTGCACCGGATGATACTGGTACTCGTACCCATCCCGTGCAACAGGCAGCTCGTATATTTCCTAATCCGCCAGCGGAAAGAACTTTTCCAAAGGTACCTACTTTAGTTTAGAGGTAAGGCATTTATGACTAAGATTAAACAAAAAGGTAAGTGGTATGATTTAAGTGGTCATCCTTTAGTTGCTTCATTGTTGTCAAATGTAGCGGTACTTGGTGCTCTCGGTGGAAGTGTTTGGGCTCTTGGTGATCGTCCTCCTTGGGCAGGCATTCAACGTGTCAGTAATATAGAACAGGCAAATATGTTAACTCGTTATAGTCAGGTTCTAGAAGCCATAACGAAATTGAAAAATAAGAAAAGAACTTCAGAGGAGCAGCAGTGGTATAATAGTTTGCTTCTTGAACAAAAAATCTTAGCTTGTCAATTGAAACTGGAGAAATGTTAATGGCTTATTCTCAAATCTTCGAACGCGTTATTAAACATCATTTTCTTGTTGAGGGTGGAGAAGTTGATAATCCCTATGATCCCGGTGGTTATACTAAGTATGGAATTGCACAACGTTATAATTCTGATGTTGATGTTCGTGGTTTGACAGAGGAAACTGCCAAGGCCTTGTATTACGAGCGTTACTGGAAACCTCTTGGATTGGATGCTATTTCAGATGAAAGAGTGGCTGCTGAGATGTTTGACCAGGGCGCCGGTCCCAATGGCATTTCAGTTGCTATTAAAATAGCGCAAGGCGCTCTTAACTTATTGCGCGTTTCTGTTAAAGTAGACGGTGCAATGGGTCCGATAACCGCAGCGGCCTTGAATGGGTATCCTCATATTGATGCCTTAGTCAAATTAATGAATTGTCTGCAGTTCACTCATTTCTTAGTTGGTAGTGCAAATGTCGAAGAAGTTATTCAGATGGCTCGAGAGCGTTTGCCTCAACTAAAAGAGTTTATGCGTGGCTGGCTGAAGCGTATTGACGCTAGCACGTGATTGTTCTTGGTGCTTACCCTAATATGGTAAAGCATGCTGTCAGTTTCATTAACCTCACAAAACATCAGAGTATTATTAAAAGGGGAAATTCATGGGTACAAAATGGACTACTAACGAAATTGCTTTGCTTCGTAAACATTACAGCATACGTGGTCCAAAAGGTCTACAAGAACTCTTGCCTGGTCGCACAGCTGCAGCCATTGAAAATCAGGCCGGTTCGTTGGGTTTATATTTTGAAGCCTCTCACAAGACCAATACAATAACTGCAGCAGCAGCCCTTACCCAAGAAGAAATCGATAACGTAGCCAAGCAAAAGATTCTTAAGTTTTTAGGTGGTGGCAAGCATAAGGGTCTTATTGATGTTTGTAACCACCTTGATAAGTCTCCTGCCGCAATTCAGAAGTATCTCACTGAACTCAAAAAAGAACATTATAATATTAGTCTTAAACCCGAAGGTGTTTCGTTGGCGTCCGACCCCCTACAGGGTGGCAAACAGGTTATTGATGTTGAAAAGTACTTCGGCAGCAGTCGTGAAGTTACTTTTGGTGTCATCAGTGACATGCATTATGGCAACGTCCATAGTCGTGAAGAGCTCATCAAGCTCCAGTATGAAATCTTTAAACGTGAAGGCGTTGAGATTGTCTTTGAATGCGGCAACATGATTGATGGTGAGCTACATCTCAATCGTTATGAACTTGTTGCTAGTGGCATTGATGGGCAAGTTAACTATTTAGTCAATCATGCTCCGCGGGTTGACGGTGTCACCACGTATTTCATTACGGGTGACGATCATGAAGGTTGGTTGGCCCATAACGTAGGAATCAACATTGGTGCGCATATTCAAGATTCTTTTGAGCGGGCTGGTCGCACTGATTGGAAGTATCTGGGATTTCTTGAAGCCGATGTTGAATTTAAGACCAGAGAGGGTGGCGCATGCGTTCGGTTAGCCCATCCAGGTGGCGGGACGGCCTATGCTCTCAGCTATACCCTACAGAAGATAGTTGAGTCCCTACAGGGAGGCGAAAAACCGCACGTATACCTTTCTGGTCATTACCACAAGATGGGGTACTGGATGGTTCGTAACATTCACACCTTCTTGGTTGGTTGCATGGAAGATCAGACGACTTTCATGCGTAAGAAACACATTGAAGCTCATCTTGGCGCTTACATTGTACGCATGACTTTGGCGCCGAACGGTACGATTTTAAAGATTCTCCCAGAGGCCTTTCCATACTTCGATAAGAAGGTTTATCAGGTCAATGGTGATTATAATATGCCTGGCTTGGAAGTAGTCGAGGCAAAAAAGAAAAAACCAGCACCTGTTAAAACGTTCTAAGTGGTGGAGGGGTCAGATGTCGCAATTTTCGGATTTGATCTTTAAGCGTACCTATGCTTTTACTGAAGACGAAACGTGGGAGCAATGCGCTAGGCGGGTATCACATTTCGTTGCCCAAGCAGCGCCACAAGAATGGGCAAAAAGCGAGCTAGAATATCTTTTCTACAAGGTAATTTCCACCAAAAAGTTCATTCCCGGTGGAAGGTACCTTTATTCAGCCGGCCGTAAGATTCCCCAGTTAAATAACTGTTTCTTGTTGCGAGCTGAAGATAGTCGTGAAGGTTGGGGTCGTTTAGTTGATCGCCATGTTAACGGCTTGGCAACTGGTGGTGGCTGTGGCACCGAGTATTCACAGATACGTGAGAACGGTGCACCCATCAAGGGTTACGGTGGCACAGCTTCAGGTCCCATATCATTGATGGCGATGGTTAATGAAGTCGCCAGGCATGTACTTGCAGGTGGAAAGAGACGTTCTGCTCTATGGGCAGGTCTCAATTGGCAGCATCCTGATATTGAAGCTTTTATTTCAGTTAAGAACTGGTCAACTCAGATGCGTGCCTGTAAAGAGGCAGATTTTAATTTTCCAGCGCCTCTTGACATGACGAATATTTCAGTGGGTTTAGATGACGACTTTTTTGCGGAAGTGCATAAGAATCCCAAGGTATGGGATCTCTATTACCGCATCTGCAAATCAATGTGTAAGACTGGCGAGCCAGGGTTCTCTGTTAATTTAGGGAACAGGCGCAATGAAACGCTTCGCAATGCATGTACAGAAGTCACGAGTGAATTCGACTCAGATACATGTAACCTTGGCTCCGTCAATCTCAGTCGTATTAGTGATCTTGAAGAATTAAAAACTGTGACTGCCATTGGTGTGCAGTTTTTGTATTGTGGTACTTTTTTGAGCTGGCTGCCACATCAGGACTTTGTCAATGTTCGTAATAAGCTTCGGCGTATTGGTATTGGCTTAATGGGCGTGCATGAGTGGTGCTTGAAGAATGATTTACCCTATGCCCCTAGTGATAAGCTGGACCGTTGGCTATTTGAATGGCGAGATGCCTCCGCTGAGCAGGCAGCAAATATGGGTCACATTTTTGGATCAGACACCATCCAGCCAATTGCTGTGCGAGCTATTGCACCTACAGGTACTATTGGCATCATTGGTGAGACAACCACTGGCATCGAACCTATTTTCTGTGTTGCCTATAAGCGTCGCTTCCTCAATGGTGCAGACGGCAAATGGAAATATTCTTACGTCGTTGATCCTACAGCTGAGCGCTTGATACAACAAGGTATCAAGCCAGATGCCATTGAAGATGCTTATGAGCTAGCCCATGACGTTGAACGCCGCCTTAAAATGCAAGCATTCGTTCAACAATACGTTGATCAGGGCATTTCTTCAACCATCAATATGCCAGCTTGGGGTGAACCTGGTAACAATAATGCCAAACATTTTGCACAGACTTTATTGAAGTATCTCCCCCAATTGAGAGGTATTACTGTTTATCCTGAAGGTGCTCGTGCGGGCCAGCCTATCACACCCATGAGTTATGAGGAAGCTATAAAACATAAGGGTGTTGTGTTTGAAGAATCTGGTGATCGCTGTATTGGTGGAACTTGCGGTGTTTGACATGAACCGTCGCGAAAAACCAAATGCCAAGCTCGGTAAGATTACACAGGTGGATGAAGGTGTTGCATTAAGGTATCACAGGCGCAAAGACGGTAGCGTGGTTATGCACACCATCTGTTGTGACTGTTGCTTAGTCCATCTTGAACAATACATTGTAAATAAAAATTATATCTCCGTTAAGGTTTGGAGAGTGGATAATGCTACCCGAAAGCTCAGAACCAAATTTAAACGTCAAGTGCTACGAGATCAATCATGAAGCTTTGTATCATGATTTGATGCTGTTCGCAGACTATGTTCGTTTAACGTACAAGGAGAAGCCTCGCTTATTTGGCGTACCCCGTGGAGGCTTAATAATAGCTGGCCACTTGGCACATATCCTTGACATCAAAGAAATTCTTGCCTGTCCAGTTTCACTCATGCCTTTGATGCGAAATCTTATGAAACCGACAGATCTAATTGTTGAAGATATCTATGATTCAGGTAAAACGTACCGTGAGATACGTGAATATGTGTGGCCTGAAGTACGTGTTGTGTCCCTTTATTGTAAGCGGGATTATCCTGAAGATTGTGAGGGCCAATCTCAATTTATAAGGTCACTTGACGTCGCACCTGATACCTTTGTATTATTTCCATGGGAGAAGATGGCTTATGAGTACTATGAAAAGTTTAAGCACAACAGGTTTGTCCAAGGTTGGTGGGCACAAAGCTGATGGTGGCAAATTAGACTTTTCGCTACTACCTACTGTTTTATGGCATCTTGTTCAAGTTTATACTTTAGGCGCTATCAAGTATGGTCGAGGTAATTACAAGAAAGGAATGAAGTTTAGCAGGATCTTCGCGGCTACATGTCGTCACTTATTTCGCTGGTGGTGGTTTCGTGAAAAGTTAGATCCTATCGATGGCCAGCATCATTTAGCTTCAGCTGCCTGGGGTTGTTTAACATTGATGGAATACGAAATCATACACCCTGATAAAGATGATCGTGTTAACGGACCAGCTGATGAACTAATAACACTGTTTCCTGAAAAGGGCATTGATTACTTGGCTATGATTGACGTTAAGGGCTGGGAAGATGACGTACCTATAAAGGTAAAGCTAAAAAGTAAGAAGAGGAAGAAGTAATGGAACGTAAGGAAGTTTTTGAACTGATTGATGGCGAACGCACCTACCAGGAAAGATTGTGGAACGGTTCCACAACAGTTTTGGGTAATGAACACAGGAACAAGCATTCTCTTGAGGAATGGTTCTTGTATATTGAAGATTATGTCAGTGAAGCAAAACACATTTTATCACGAATTGCTTCGCCTGACTGTGATCGTGAGGCTTCTTCAATTATGCGCAAGGTGGCAGCCTTGGCAGTTGTTGCACTTGAACAACATGGCGCAGAATCCCGAGGTCTTCCAGTGCCTGAAATAATTAAGGCCCATGGTATAGCAGAGATGAAATGATGATTGATTAGATGCTATTTGAATGTGAAATATTTAACTGTTTCTGGCATGATCCCCGTTTCTGGGTAGCTTCAGGTCCAGCAATATTTGGTATGTTTTTGTTTCTAATCATGGCAGTAAAAAGGAGATTGTGGTAATGACACGTACTAAGGAATGGTGGGATAATTGGTTCTTACAGCTGGCGGCTTTTTACTCCACCGCTTCAAAAGATCCTAGCACGAAAGTAGGTGCTGTACTCGTTGAATCTAGAACTAATTTGGTGTTAGGTCTAGGCTACAACGGTTTTCCACGAGGTGTACAAGATACACAAGAACGTCTAGAAAATCGTGAACTCAAATATAAACTTGTTGTGCATGCTGAGGTTAATGCCATATTAATGGCCGGTAACCGTGCCAGGGGTGGTCGCCTTTACGTTTATCCTAGTTTCATGCTCCCACCCATTTGCAATGAGTGTTGCAAGGTGGCCATTCAAGCTGGCATCTCAGAAATTGTTGGCTTCATGGTTGATGAGCAGGATGCTCGTGCCTTGCGGTGGAAAGATTCTATTTTGATTTCAAGAATGATGTGTGATGAAGCTGGCATAGCTTACCGTGGAATTCCATTACAGGAAATAGGTCATGGTGGATAATCGTAATACCTTCCCTCAGTGGATTGCTGTTGATCTAGACGGAACATTGGCATATTACGATAGCAATCGAGGCCTTAGTCTTGATTATATTGGTCCACCTATTACGTCAATGCTTGTAAGAGTTCTTGGTTGGTTAAGAGAAGGAAAAACAGTCAAGATCTTCACCGCCAGAGCTGCTATGCCAGAACAAATAGCATTAATACACTCGTGGTGTAAAATTAATCTTGGCGTCGAACTAGAAGTTACTAATGCTAAAGATCCAGGTATGATAACGATGTACGATGATCGTTGTGTACTCGTCGAACATAATACAGGTAAGATCCTGGCATTCCCCAGCATTATGCACATAGACACTGACGCTTGTAAAACTACAGGTGATTGATAGCTTGCTACCTTTTAGTGTAAGTTATATAATTAACCCATTAACCTAGGAGGACTCGTTCCATGAAAAAGTACTTAAGTATTGTTTTTGCTGCTCTTTTTGTTTTCGTGTTCACAGGCTGCGGTGCTGTCTCAGCTGTAAAACAGCAAGTCGTCGACAAAGTGGTCACCCATGTCGACGAAGATCTAACTCAAGTTAGCCAAATCGCTGCTATCGCTGACAAACAGGATGTCAAGCAGTGTTCTGATTGGTTGCAAGTTACCGTTGGTAGTTTAAAATCGAATACTGAACTCGCTGATAAGCTCGACGCTATCGACACTTCCGGTAATTTGATGGCCAGCGCTTTCAAAGATTATTTGATAGCTGAAGCCAGTAGAAACGCTGGTCAGGGTCTTATGGAAGAGGTTAAGAAAAACTTTGCCTCGAAGTGTGGCCAAGTCCAAACTCAATTGACAATAAACTTTTTACGTAAGGCTGCCAAAGTCGGTGCTGCTAGTCGTGGTAATGTCGGTGCTCTTTTGACGCCGTAGTCAAACACGCTTTTTACTGTTATACTTAAGGGACCTTGAGACATTGCCCAAGGTCCCTTTTTTGTTGTAAGGTAAATTATGAGCGTACCCGCAGCTGGCGAATCATTACCCATTGATGTCAACTACCGTAGTGGTGTTGGTGGTGTCGAAGCAGAAGACGGCGAACGTGTAAGAAATTTACGTATTCGCCGAAACAGTGATCGTTTGCTTGTTGAGTCTGGTCCTGCTGCAACTAGCTTATTACCTAGTGAAATTCTTATCGATGAATCGGGTACAGGTTTGACATTCGCCACTGCTTTAAAGTGGTTAGCAGTGGCGAATGATGATCTTACAGACTCAGTCTGGGTACGTTTGGATTCCTTGGTAGGTTCTACTGTATCTGCAACGTCTTTTAAAGTAGGGCCTCAAGAACTGTTTGATTTGGACGTAGATCGTATTAAAAGTGGGATAACTTCGATCTCATTGAAAACTTTAACAGGTACTGTCGCCACTTGCCGAGTTATGACAGGACTTTAGGAGACAAGATGCAGCTAAGTGAATTTGTACGCACTAGGGTAGAAGATGCCGTGAATGGTGTATTGACGTCAGCTCCTCCCCAATTAAAAACAGGTTACAAGACAACTGAGTTTGGAACATCGACAAGTCTAATTTCTTTTCTTTGTTTCCAAGCCTACAACACAGGTGATCCTCAGTGGGCTTACATGGCCACTGCTGTCACTAGCGTATATGTTTTAGCTCGAACTTTTGCAAAGCGGAGCTAATTAATGGGTGCTCCTGTTTTAAGTAAGCTGGGTGGCAGTGCAGGGGGTAGCGGGACTGTAGCTGTAACTAACTTCCCTGCCGTCCAAGCTGTTAGTGCTGTTGATCTTGACATACGAAATCTTTCTCATAGCCAAGACTCCATTCGTATTGGCGATGGCACAGATCTTGTTGATGTTTTTGATCTCACTAACAGTAATCCTCTTGTTGTTGCTATTGTTGATGGTGCTGGTAATCAAATCACCAGTTTCAATGGTAGCAGTGGCATAACGTTTCCAGCTAGGTCATCTGCAACAACTGTAGATCTTGTAGCTGGGAATAGTGCCAACCTGGATAGCAGTGTTATCCCCAACTTAAAAACAGGTAAATTGATGAAAATAACTCTTTCATCTTCAGTTGCTTGTAAGTGGCTACTTAAGACGTTTGATGGAAGTGTAGAAACTAGTTTTGACATCATCTATACTAGTGGGCTACAGGGTAAGCCCACAGAGGCGTGGGAAACTCCTGATCCTTCCTTTATACTTCAAGTAGGTACGGGTGGTACTCAACTATTCCGCGTGGCAGTTACTAACTTGGATCGTTCCAATGCCGCGGATGCACATGCAACATTTTATTGGGATGAGGTTACTACATAATGGCTGATTTAACGACAAGTAGGCGACCAGTGGATCCTTATCCTGGTGTGACACTGAAAGCAAGACGCATTCAGTTAAACATCGAAGCGGTTAAGTTGGACATTTCCAGAGCGGAAGTTGAAATCTTGGAACATCTCGAAGTGATACAGCAGCGAGAAGGAACAATAGTTGTTCTCCAAGGCAAAGTGGCAGAATTAGAGGCGGCTTTAAACGATTCTTAGTGGTGGAGGGGTAGGACGATGGCGGATCAAAGATCATATTATCAGGGTCTAGATCTTGACACCGGCGCAGGCACGGATCGAGTTCTGGGTGTTAATCTAAGACTATCAGCGGATGGAGGTGCAATTGAAGCACTCGGCCAGAAGGCGATGATTTCATCTCTTCCGGTGGTCATTGCTTCAGATCAAACAGTAATTCCTGTTAATTTAACAGGTGGCACACTTACAAGTATCATCGGCACTGTAGGTGTTAACACAGAGTTGCCAGATGCAGTTGCGCTAGGTGATGCTACGGCCAATCCAACGGTTCCGGGCGTTGGCGCCTTTGCTATGGCTTACAATGGCGCAACTTGGGATCGTGTTCGCAGTGCTAACACTGGTCGTTTGCAAGTTGACGTCATAACTGGTGGAGGTTCAGATACACCAACCAATCCAGTTAATGCCTATGTGACTATTTCAGGTCTCACAGCAGGCAGTGCTGATCATCTTACCACACCTGAGGCTGCAGGCAAGAAATTGGCTGCTGTTGAGGTTTGGTCCTCTGTCGCATTTAAGGCTTTCTTGCACACTGTGGATAACAGCGTGGAAAGCACCAATCCTCTCGTAGTTGGTGGCGGTGAGGCTTTTCAGCCTTTCAAATATAAGCCGTCCCATCGTTCTTATATTACTTTGGGAACGACTGCGGGTTTGGATGCCTTCCGTATGAAGGTTACTAACCTGGACGACGCCAACGCGGCAGACATTTACGCGACTTTCCATTATGAGGATTAATCGTGGCGGACAAGCGCGACTTAGACGTTAACAATATTAGGGTTGCCGGCGGCACTCTCTCCATTCAGGGGGCATTGCCTGCCGGCACTAGTAACATTGGTTTTGTTACCGTTGCTGGTGGTACCATTACTGCAAGCGGCAGCTCTGCAGGCACTACTATATCAGTACTAGGGCCAGAAGCACATGATGCTCCTGTTGCAAGCAATCCTGTATTGAATGGCGCAATTGCTAATGATTCTGATGATACTGCTCCTCCTAATAGAGTAAGTACTGAAAGTGATCTTGTTCGTCTAGTTGCTGATAGAGACGGCAGCCTTCATGTTCTACCCTACGGCCCTCAGGTTTGGGATTACCATGAAGACAGTTCAGCAGGACAATCTGCGGTTGTAGTTCATGCTGCGCCAGGCGCTGGCCTATCTTTGTATGTAAAAAGTGTTACTTTTGCACTTGGTCAAGCTACAAGCATGAACTTTTGGCTCACAGTCGGTACTACCACTAAAGTACTTGGGCCGTTCTATCTTGAAGACAAGGTTGGTCGTGGTGTGCACCTCCCCTTCCTGCAGCCAAAAAAGATAACTGTTAATAGTGACTTACGCATACATACCAGTGCTACAGTTACACATTCAGTAGACATCCTCGGTTTTACAGGTCAGGGGTAGGAGGAAATATGATTGAAATTGTTTTTGATACCCCCAATAATTTTACGAGGTCAGATAAAGTACCTGCTTCGGAAATTATAGGCTTGATGAGTGGTTGGGACTTCGATCTTAAGGACAACATCATTGTCAATGTTGCCAAAGACAATGTCTCGCCTGTTGATGGCCAGACCAATGAAATTCTAGATGTTACTGATAGTTTTGGTAATATTTATACCAAAACAGCTGAATACTGTTTAGGTCGCAACAAGGCTGGTAGTGGTGTTGTTGTAGCTCAGTTTTGTGCCCGTAATACTGTGGTCGCACCTAATACGACTGTACTTCAAATTACAGCACACTTCAGTTCAAGTGCAAAAGCCAAGGCAATTGCTGGTTCCGTTTTGAAGTCAGATCAACCCCTTGAAGTTGTGGCTGTAGATTTTCGTACTGATATCAATTCTGACGCTGGTCCTATGGACCTTGTAGTTCCTGATGCTGAACACCTTTGGGTTCGTTCCATGGGTAAGGAAGGCGTCCATGGTTCTCTTACTACAACGATTTGGGGTTGGGATTGGGCGGCGGTTGGTACCAACGGCAGTCCTACTGCCTCTAATATTTCAGTGGGTACGGAACTGGCTGTTGTTATGGGTCCTTCAAATCCAAGTAATCCTATTTGGTTATTCGGCGGCGACCACGTTTCTATTTATGCCGCTTACAAAGAAGTGGTCTAATAACTATTATGTCAACAGTACGCGGCGAAGACTTATTTGGCAGACCTAACGAAGCTCCCTTAGGTTTTCCCTGGGCATCAGCCTTTTCTGGTGCTGGTGGCATGAACCTCTACAATGGGCAAGTGACCGGAGCTACCAATAATACTGGTTTTTGTGCAATGTATTATGATTTAGCTATGGCAGGTTCTGATGGCTGGGTTAAGTGCCGCTTCAGCACCGCAGATGCTATTGATAATAGTGAAGGTGGTGTCATATTTCGATCAGTTGCGGGTACCACCAAAACTTTTTCAAAAGCTGGTTATGGTTACTATCTTGCCAGTGGCGGCTGGAGTTTTCTAATTGATGGCTATATTGGAGGGGTATCTATTAGTGGTCCTAGTGGAAGCGCTGCGCCAACAGCACCTGATGATCTTGAGATAAGATTTTTTGGTAACATTTTAAGTTACTATTTGAATGGTAGTTGGCGCTGGGATGACAACACCATGGATAATACCAATGTATTGATGGATGCAGGTGTACGGTGTGGTTTGTATTCCATGATTGGTACTTACAATACGCCAAGAATGGATACCTTTGAATACGGTGACTATGCCTTTCAAACAGATAAAAATATGTTCGCTCCAGGAATCTTGTATCCTGGCCTTGGAACAATTCAATCGAAAACTGCTAATCAATCAAGTTTAGCTTTAGTTACAGGCGCCACAGCCGCTGCTGGGCGTTTAGCATGGGTAACAATCGCTGTTGATAATGCCACAACTACAGATGGTGATGGTGGTGCTGTCTCTTCTATCACAGATACCGCTGGCGGTAACACCTGGACAAAGGCCATAGAATTTCAAAATGGTCAGGGTTCAGCTCAAGCTGGTGCCGTAGTTTCTATTTGGTACAGTATACTTGTTAATCAGATAAATAGGGGCGGGACAATAACAGCGAACTTCACCAGCAACACTTCCCGTGATGCTGCAGCAATGGCAGGTGATTGCGTTAAGCTGCTTTCTGGTTACGATCTCGAAGTTTATACTACTATGACAGGTGCGTCAGATGGCGTCATTAATCCAGGAGATATGACGCTTACAGTTCCAGCGGGATATAGTTATTTGTTTGTAACTGGTTTAGCCGTTGAAGCTCCTGAAACAGATGCACATATACCCAGCGGAAATATTATCTTTCCAGCACCACAATCCCGCATGCTTGCTTATCACGGCAATGGTACTACCGGCGGCGCGGCTGCATCTAATATGCTTGTGCGCACAGGTTATCGCATTGGTGATCATCGAAATACTGTTATGGGTTGGATTAATGGTTTTTCAAACTCACGTGACGATGCCATGGTAGCTATTGCATTCCGTGCTGTTCCAAATACAGCGCCTGGCGGTTCGACTATTTGGGGTGGCCTTGGTGGTTGGTACTAAATCCTCTTTAATGGGTTATAGTATTATTAAGATTAAGTGTAATGCGGGGTTTTCAATGGTTAAGATTTGGCATGTGGTTGTACTAATACTAAGTATTTTCATTGTTTTGTTTTGGACGGAGGTTGGGCGGCCAGCTTCAGCACTACCACCCATGCAGGATTTGAAGACGCTTCAAGTGCAGCGTGTGGATGAATCCCCTTCGTATGAATTAGATTTGTATCATCATCAAATTTTTATTGCCAAACACAGCCTTCTTTATAGTTTTGGTATTTTTAATCCTGGTGACATCACAAACGTTAGTGGTTGTACAGCTCTACAAAATCTCATAAACCTCTATAAGAAAGAGGTAGATCTTTTCATTGAGGATGGGATAGTAGGCGTTGGGGTACAATGGCGCATTCTTGTACGTGGTGTGAAAGGCGGAGAAGATTCCCAATATCTTTTAATAAGTTTTGGCTATAGTTTTTTGTTTAAACAAGGTCACATTTTATTGATACCCGTGGCAGTGGACGACACTATATTAGACACCCCATTTTTAAGTGGGTATTCTGCACCTGAAAATGCTGTCGTTCCAGCTTGTCTTGCCCTAGTTCAGCGCCTTGGTGGTAAGAAACGTACCTCTCTTTAAGGACTTAATGGCCACACGAAAGAAAGCTCGGTTTTCTATCACCGAGCGTGAAAACATACAGCGTTGGGTTGAAATCAACTCTAAGCTAGATCATATCATTGGCAAGCAAGAAGACTTTTGTAAACGTCTCGAAACTGTTACAAAGACAGTAACTGTCCACTGTGATGCTGATACCCTCTATCAGAAGCACATGACTATGATTCTCACTGGTGATCCTGCAGACGAAACTAAGGTTGGTATTGTTGGGCGCTTAAAGATACTTGAAACAGAAAAGAAGCGTTGGGACAAGGCTACATGGTTTATGGTCTCTACAGTTATTGCCTTGGCTGTCACCAAGGCATTTGAGTGGATTAAGTTTGCATTTACACAAGTCCCCGCTTTGCCTAAATAGTTAGTTGCCTCTTCCTGCATAAAAATTCTTTAATAGGTCATGTTAGAAGTACGTACTTCAAAACAGGATGATGAGTCTCGGTTAAAAGCTGTATATGTTAGCATGGGGGCTTTCCTTCATTTGTTTTCTAAGGATCTAAGGAATCCTTCGAAAATAGAATACGCCCACACCTCTGATGATATTCCTGACGATGCTGAGCTTGTTGGTATTCACTTGGATCCCCACACAATACATACTGTGGTGCTTATTATGAGATCGCCACAATTTCCACTTGTTGAACCGGGGAATATTATACCTGAGTTACGGGTAATGCTTCGTGCAACACCAATTAAATTCATTTTGAAAGAGGGAGGTGAGGAATAATGGATGTTACTATTAACTACACGTTTGGGCGATTTGAAGCCAAGTTGGCTACAGCTCAAATCAACGGTATCTTTTATGCTCGTAAAGGCAAAACTTGGGAAAAGGCCCGCGACGCTGTGCTAAAGGAAATCGTTGAAGATTTATCACGCTCTCCGGTCGTGCCGGCTTCTCAGCAAATCAAGCTCGAAGATAAGGCGGCGTAACCTGCATGCCAATCCCAGATAAAGTATTAGTTAGTACACGTTACCTTTTCTATCTGGGATTGGCATTGGGTGTGATGATCGGCGCATTAGCAATAACAGTTTATAGAGGACCAAATTTACCATGTCCCTCACAGAAAGACTTCGCAGTCCCACGCGAATTTCCAAAGTTTCAGATTTAGAGTTTTATGAATTACTGCTTAAGGTAGAGGTTATTCTACCTGGTGGTCGTTGCTTGACCACCAGCCGTGTGCTTACCAAACAGATGGCAACTGATTTACTACCACCTGATCCTAATATTCACGAATATCATCACCACATCCTTCAACGCGAACAAAAAAGAACAAAGTATCTTCGAAGGCAGGAAATTATTAGATTTTATAGCGATGAAATCGCTAGTCAGCTTACCCAGGCTCTGGAAACTAATGACAATATTGACGCTGCCTTGTCAAAGAGTAAAACATGAGTCGTTGGAAATTTATACCTAAGAAAGTAGTTCATCATTGTGATGATCCAGAAGCTGATGCTACGGATTTTGCCCACCCTGCATATTGGCGAGGAGAGGATATGGGCGTCTTTGGTGCTACGCGTCGCATACTTGAAGCTTTGGCCTTTGGTAAACAAGGTGGCGTCACAGCTAGTCCTGAACTTAATAAAGCACGTGAACTTGTTGAAGAGTGCCGTGAATTAGTATATCAGGCGGCTGATGCCCTTCAGTGGTGTTCAGTTAGTAGTGACTTTGCTCTTGGTGGCCAAGCTCGAATAGGTTGGACTACTGTCATTGAACCCGTGCTTCGGCGTTACTATTTATTAGATATTAACTTAAATAAGTTGCAAGGTGAGTTAAAGGAGGCGCGTTCCTATGCCTACAAAATTATGGATCCTCTTAATGTTCCTATTAGAAGGTTGCGCACAGTTAACCTCCGTGGCGTACACTGTAAATGGTCAGCCGTGCGAGACCGTGGAAGTGCGCCCCTCGTGGTTCTCAACCCAGGTTGTAACGGTGTGTAAGGATGATGTAGGAAAACCTTTCGGCTTTGCAGGTACTCAGGGCACTTCTCAGGTTGATGTGGCTGTAGGAGCGGGTCAAGCTGGTGTGGCTTTAGGAGCAGCCGGCATGATTCAGGACGCTTTGCGCAAAGGCACGAGTGTGCAGTTAAAGCTGCGGTAATGTATTGGCCACCGGTTCTTCCACCACCAATAGCTTCAACACCACAAAGGAAGTGTCCAGCTTGTGGTAAGTGGCTATTAGTCAAACAATATTACGCCAGGCGTCCTATGTGGAAATGCGGCATTTGTAAATTTTTCATTTGGCGGTTGAAGTAGTGTGTGCAAAAAGAACATACTTAAGACAGCACGAAGCTTGCGTTCTTACATATGAAGAACTGTACGATAGTTTTTGGTGTCTTAATCACAAGGTTTGGACAGAAGAAACATGTGGCGATCCCGATTGTAACTTTTGTTCTCTTCGCCCTGAAGCAATGGAAGTTAAAACTCCAGTTTCAAATATATTAGAATCCTAAAGAAGGGAGGAAAGAATAATGGCTGCAAAACCATGGAAGTCTCACGAAAAGAACCTTATCAGTCGTACGGCATATGCTTTACGCAAAGGTAAACGCAGTAGTCAATACTCAGCCGTCAAGTTTTTGCAACGTATGCTGCCGAAACGTAGCTGGGAAAGTATTCGTAGCAAGCTACGGCGTAACATGGGCTTAATTGCTTAATGCCCACGGAACTAATACTTACGGATGAGGATCGTAGGGATCTGCAATACCACTATAACCTCATCCGTAGTTTCCCCTACACCACGCCCAGGGAAAATGTAGAATGTGCTATCAGTGGGCATGTGAAATCTTGGGTAAAGCTTGATTCCAAGATGTCACCGCGAAAGGAATATAGTAATGGTCCCTTCTGTGAAAGGTGCCATAAGTTAGCATGGGGGCAATATGTCTGAATTTCCAGTTCTTCCTATATTAGGTTACAGCGCAGCTCGCACAATGATTCAAAGCGGTGATGTCATGTTGGCCAGTGGCGCTTACACGTTTTCTAAACTTATTCAAAAGGCGACAGGCTCTCCCTGGAGTCATGCTGCCTTTGTTATGAGGCTTGATACATTGGATCGTGTCATGGTTTTAGAGAGCATTGAAAGTCGGGGCGTCCGTACATTACCGCTCAGTGAATACATTAGTAACTTTGAAGGTACTGGCAAGGGTTACAATGGGCGCCTTGCTATTCTTCGTCACAAGCGCTTCGAAGAATTAGCTACTCCTGAGGGTATGAAACGCATGGCCCAGTTTGCAGTCGATCGTTTTGCTTACCCCTACGATGAAGAAGAAATCGCACGTATTACGACACGCATCGTTGGCGCTCATTTGGGTTTCACAAACGGTGAACTTAAACGCAACAACGAATTTATCTGTTCAGAGTATGTGTACGAGTGCTACAAGGCCTTGGGCATTGATGTTGTTTACGACAAGCGTGGGTTTGTCGCCCCCGCAGACTTTGCAAGAGATTCAAACCTGGATATTTTATTTGAGATCAACATATCTAAATGAATGAATGCTTTGCAGCGGGTATAGCTGGAGGCTTTGTTGTAGTTCTGGCTTTTCTAATTCTAGCTTATATCATTGATACTCTTGAACAAGGGAGTAAAGATGACAAGGGCTAGTAACGATGTGTCGGTAGCTTAATTGGTAAAGCTCCTGACTGTGGGTTCAAATCTCATCCAACACCTGTGGTGTAAAAATGGCACTTATAATTGCACTAGTTAACAAATCTAATTTAGCAGAAGTTTCTGACTATCAAGCAGATGTATATGTAAATGATCGACACATTGCAGGCCCTTTTGAAGTCAAGGGCCACAAACGTAGTGATGGCTGGGCAGCTTTAATACAACAATTTGCGGGACAAATTAAGAAAAAGGAGCACAAACGTGAAACCCAACAATGAAATGACACGCGTTGAAAGATTCGAATACTTTTCAGAGATGATGGCGCCCCAACAAGCACTTATGCACTTGAATCGAGCCACAGGGAGAACAACGCGTTTAATAAAAGCAGCGTCTGAAGTTGCGAGGAATGGCTTTAGTGTTTTGATAGTTGTCAATGACGAGAAACATCAGCGCCAGTTAATGCAATGTGCCGATGAACTGGACATTGATCCTAGTCGTTTTAGTTGGGCTCACCTTAAAAATCGTGGCATTCAAGTTGATTGGAAAAATATGGAGGTCCATGGCTATTGGGTTGCAGGCCAGAAGTTTGATAAGATTTTCTTTGATGCCTTCGCAATTGAAGACAACTGGCAAGCACTGTTGTATGAACTGCATCGTTTTGATGAAGAACCAAAATGAGTGACCAGTTCGTAGTAATGACAGGCAGCCGTGAATGGGAACTCGCTGATCCTGTAAAGGAAGCGGTGTCATCTTTAAATAAGGAAGTAATTGTCCTCCATGGTGGCGCTCGTGGCCTCGACACATTAGCCCACAATTTCTGTCTTGAATTGGGGTTAAAGGTAATACCAATTTTTGCTGACTGGTATAAGTATGGTAAGACTGCAGGTGTTATAAGAAACACTACGTTAATTGAATTTAATCCAATTCTTGTTATAGGTTTTCTCATTGATAACATACCCTGTAACGGAACACAGGATTGTTTGGCCAAGGCCAGATTAAAAAATATCCCGACTTTGGTATGCCATACAGTTTATAACGCAGCGACGTTTGCTTGGGAGTAGTTTGCTTTACCGCTAATTTAACAATGATAATGTGTTAAATTAGCTTGAAAGTAAACCTTTTGATCTGTTTAAGGAGCTATTATGCAGTGTCCCAACAAAAATCACCCATACAGCAATGATGGTAAATGGACTGTGATGCTTGATAGGATTACTGCTTTTTGTCAAGTGTGTGGGACTAAATGGAGTACTAAGTGAAGAAACGTAAAGTAGTACTCAAGGCTTGGGCCGATATTGGATCGCATGGACATATCTTTACATTCATCGGTGGTCCAACTGGAATTCGTTACCCTGGCCTACTGCAGATTTATAAAGATCGTCTTACACCAAATCTCAAGCCTATAACGATCACTTATGAGCTTGATAGGAAAAATGAAAATTAGCTAGTTTTTGCCGCCAGAGCTGTATTAGTAAGGGGGTTCGATGAAGACGACAGTAATTTATCATGGTAATTGTTATGATGGCTTCGGCGCTGCTTGGGCTGCCAATAAAAAGTTCTTTGGCGAAGGTCAAAAGGTCGAATACATTCCAGGTTTATACGGCATGGAATTTCCTTTCGAAGCGTGGGAAGGCAATCTCTACATTCTCGACTTTTCATTTCCAAAACAGATCATAGGGTCGCGTCAGTTAGTCGACGATTACGTACTGAATATTGGGGAATTTAAGGTCATCGATCATCACAAGACGGCAGAGGCGGATCTACGCGATTACCCTGGTTGTACAATCTTTAACATGGCCAAATCAGGGGCGGTACTAGCATGGGAATTCTTTCATCCTGGTAAACCAGTACCCATTCTCTTACAGTACGTTCAAGATCGTGATCTTTGGAAGTTTGAGATGCCTTTTAGCCGAGAGATTGACTGCTACATTAAATCGCTGCCTTTCGACTTCAGGGCGTGGGATGAAGCTGAGATCATGTTTCAGCACCACATCAACCAAATTATCACTGAAAGTAAAGGCGCTTATAGGTACCAAAGAGCGATGGTCGACGTTATGTGTAATAACTACGTCGTGCGTAATATTGCTGGTTATCCTGTACCTATTACGAATGCAACAGTGTTCTTTAGTGAAGTAGGCGAAGAACTCTGTAAACGTTTTCCAGATGCTAATTTCGCCGCCTACTATCTGGATCGTAAAGATGGCAGGCGTCAGTTTGGTCTACGATCTCGCAATGGTTTCGACGTTTCTGAAGTCGCAAAAAAATTTGGAGGTGGAGGCCATCAAGCATCAGCTGGATTTGTAATAGATCTCGCTGCCTTAGAGGCCCCATGGAATACCAATGCCTAGATATGTACAGCCTGAAGACGTCATGCACCAAATGAACGAAGAACATCTTCGTTCAGCGGTTTATCATTTAGAAGCTTATGTGGCGTCGAGACAATGGAATGCTTCAGACTCTCAAGTAATCAATACAGAGATCATTCCTATTATAGGTACTCTAAAAGAAATGTTATCCTAATACCAACACTCATATATGTTGAGGGTGATGAGATGACAGTACCACCTATCTTTAAAATCGAATCCTTGCCTGAATCTCCTAATGAATTGGATTTCGTCGATCCTGATATTGCCGAAATTTTTCGTGGCAAAGGAAACTACTTCAATGGTCATCCTACGATTATGCAACTAGTAAAGGAACTACGCCTCCTTAGGACGTCAGTAGAAATTCTAGAAAGGAAACTTGTTCCATGAACAAACCGACACGATCTTTTCTAAACTTGACATGGGTAGGGTGGCTCAATTTTATCATCCTCCAATGGTTTTTGATACGTTTAGCTTATGGAGACAAGTGGAGATTGATATTTTGGGTTCCACCTTTGTGCGGATGGTTGCCAGGTGATAGTCCTCTTTATAACAACGCAGTGAAGCACTTCAGGTGGCCACGCTAATTAAAGACGAATTTAAAATCACACGAAAGCTGTGGGGAAAGGTTAAGATGGTATGAAAAAACCTGCAATTAACTGGAAGGATATTGCCCTACGTTTAGCAAGATCTATCATTCGACATGATAATGACCCATATGCAAGTAATCCATCAGAAAGATCTGTCCGACTAGCTCGTCGAGTAATCGCAGATAACCTAATTCACACTACTAAGTCTAAGTAGCACGTCAGTGACTACACAACAAGTTTTAAACTTTTGCAAACGTAATCAATTAAGGGCAGTTGTAATAGTTTGGTATTCACCAGATTATGACTGGCGCATGTTTCGAATTGAGCGTGTACTAAAAGATAAAGTAGCACTTACAGGTATGACTAATACTAGTGAAAGTATACACGATGGTAGTTTTTTCTGGTGCAAGTTTAGTGATATAAAAAGTATTAAGCTTAGGCGCTGATAACTATGCCTCCAAACGTTAACCTTCCATGGATATTGGTAGATGGTGGCCACTTCCAATGTGTACTAGTTGTCGATGCAGATGAAATAATTGTTGATAGTGGTAATATGCTCCATAGTTGGGTCAACTCTAGACTCGACGACTTCCTCGACTATTGTGAACGTCTAGAATTCAACACGAGATTACTATCTCCTAATGAAAAGGTTAACCTGACACCCATGTCAATGTTTGAATGGGAGGCTACCTTGTTAAGGATGGGATTAACATATCAGTTAGTTAATAATAGACTAACCCTGCTACCAAAGAGATAGGTACTAGTTACCACCCAACTTCTTCCAACAAATTACTATCAGTAAGTCGTATTCTAATTCGTCTTCAACGACGATTTTACACAGTTCTATGCCAAATGAAATCAAATGATAACGTATTCCTAACTATAGCTAGTGATTGATATGTCAATGAGGTAATAGGATTCGGTGGTATAAGGGATGAATAAGGGATCTGTTAAGCAAATGATTTCAGGATTAATATGTCAAGGAGGTTATGTAGTTGTAGATGGAATAGAGCTTAGATTAATGTTGATATGTCAATAGGGGTGAGGGTATGAGGCTTATTATGGTGATGTGCTTGTGATAATTGATGCGCCTATATGAATCGACAATTCGCACTGGACGTCTCACATTATAATAACTACATGAACACAACAAACACACAACTAATGGGGGTAGTAATTAGCGTCTAAACATCTGACGTTATAGTCTACACATCAAAAACAGCCCTAATAGGCAAAGTGTAGATCAGGTAAGTCCAAATCACTACGGTTAGACGACCGAAACTGTCCTTGGATTTCAATCCACGCCAAAGCGTTGGTAGCGGCGTATGAGGGATATATAGAGTTCAATGTCCCGAAATTTGAGCAGCGTGATATGGAGCCAAAAATTTCCAACTATTAAAGGAGTCGTCATGAAAAGGTTGCTTTGGGATTTGTGGTCAGTGATCAGTAATTTGTACGTTCTCATATTGGTAGTTAAATCCGTCAGTAAGTAACATTAACCCTTAGCCAATAAAAAGGAGTTGCTATGAACTTTACCAATGTTGCTAATTTAACCGTCAAATTGTCGACTTCTACTGCGGGTGTTAGCGATTTCATCAAATCGGAGTTACGTTCCATTCCGGAAGGACAGGCACTCGCGATGGTTGACCTCGTTCGTGCGGTACAGTCAAATTGCCCAACCGTACCTAACAAACATCAAGCTTATACGCGCATCAATAATGTGTTGTCGCGCGAGTTTGGTAAGGCTTTCATCAAGTTGGTTGGCGACGATGGTTATACCTACATCGCGCATAAGGTCGAAGAGGTCGAAATTCCGACCATCAGTGACGAGGATTCCAACTTGGAGGAAGACACCACAGGAATCGATAAGTTGATCGAGGATCTTAACAAGGCAGTTGACTAATGGAGGCAATAATCCACTTCCTCCTATTGTGGCTGGTAGTGTACGCCTTGCTTCGGCTTGGCGTACACTTAGCTAGTCAAACAAAAACATACGCAACGAAATGGATGCGGAGGTATCATGAAGTACAGTCCAGTTGGATCCCTGAAACGCGCTGACGCCAACTACCGTCAACGGGGTGGCCGATGGAAAAACACAAGCCACCTAACAGGTAGGCGTATGTGGATGAAAGACAGTGTCAAGAGGAACTCTGTGACAGGCTTCGATCCAGAG
>Ga0180087_1000030_pt1 | contig 37948 bp, 58 predicted proteins | sample EasRiv790_16_10D_FD_121789 | JGI IMG/M metagenome (GOLD analysis project Ga0180087, IMG submission 121789) | Soil microbial communities from meander-bound floodplain in the East River, Colorado, USA - East River metaG ERMLT790_16_10D | ecosystem: Environmental > Terrestrial > Soil > Floodplain ...
AGCTCCATGATGGCGTCGAGCTTCTCTTGCATGATCGCCCACGGCATCGACTGCACGGCTTTCATGATCCCGGGGATCTTGAGTCGCATCGTCATCGGCTACTCCTCAGTTCCGTTCCGCATGTACGAGACGATGGTTGCCGTTGCGCTTCGCCGGCTGTTCGTCATCGTCGTCGTAAAGCGCGCGTGCAAACGCGGCATCCGATGCTGTCGGAGCCGGCGAGATCGGCACGCCGTATTCCTCCGACAGTTCCTTCTCGTGACGCAGTTCCTCGAGGGTTTCTTCGAAGTCGCGGCCCTGCTCGCCAGCTAGGCGCGTACGGCTGTCGAGTCCCAGCTCGAGCATTTTCTCCGCCGCGAGCGCGTCCTTCAGCGGATCCACCCATTGCCATCCACGCGGCTGCCACACGTGCTCGAGATACTCGCGGTAGTCGTAGGAAGGCAGCTTGAGCCCACCTACCGTCACGGACCACTTGAGCCATTCCGGGTAGATCAGCTCGTGCAGGTGCTCGATCGTGTGCACCTGGGCGAGACGCCAGCGATCGCGCTCGGTGATGAGGCCCGCGCGGATCGAGCTGTAGTTCACGCCCTCGAGGTCATTGGCCAGCGTGTTGTAGCTGACTCCGTAGCCGGAGGCCTGCGTGCGGAGTTGTGATTTGACGAAGTCTGGATAGCCCGCGGCCGGATAGTCCGGCTCCCAGGGGTGCAGATCGTAGCCGGTGATGTCCTCGAACGTGCCAGGCGATGCGTCCATGGTGAGCGGGCCATCATTACCCGGCGCGTCCGGATCATCCTCTTCATCGTTCTTGCGGGAGAAGAAACCCATCTTCGACGCGCCGACGCGGCACGCCACGAGATACGCTTCCTGGAAGCCGTTCAGCATTCGCGATGAGATGATGACCGGCGCTGCCCACGGCACGCCGCGCGTCTGACCCGGCCGTTCCACCATGAACAGGTGGATCATCTGATCGGCCGGAATGCGGATTCGCTCGCGGTCGAAGCGTGAGTCGGATGGGTGCGAGGACCAGCAGTGGTAGGCTACCGCTGCGCCCCACTTGTCGATCTCGATGCCGAGCCGGATTTCGTTAACACCGCGGCTCGCCGGCCGGTTGTAGTCGATGTCCAGTTGATCCGGATCCAGCAGTTGCAGCGCGAAGCCGTACGCGTTGTCGAATCCCGGCAGCATGCGCACAAGCGCTTCGCCATCCTGCGCCTCTGTCCGCACGGCGAGCTGCTGGATGCCAATCCAGGACAACCGCCGATCCGCGGATGCACACTTCGGCTTTCCCCACTCGTGCCACGCGGCCTCGATCGTTCGGTTGATGAGTTTGTCGGGCTTGTCATCGAACCCGCGGACTCGCGCCTGCAGCCCGATCCCCCATGGTCCGATGACGTTCTCTTCCACCAGGCCGAGGAACCGCTTGCCATACGCGTCGTTGCGGCCGATCTCGCGCGCGCGGGCGCGCAGTTTCTTCAGGTCACCGCGGATCTCCTGGCTGGCGGATCGCAGCTGAGCCAGCGTCCAGTCGGCGGTAAGCCGGTTCTCGACAGCGCCGCTGAATGAGTTTGCACGACGCTTGACATGGACGTGCCGTTGCGGGAACGGACTGCCCAGCCACCACGATTTGAATGCGGCCGCTGCGCCTCGCAGGCCTGAGTCACGGCGCGACAAATGTCACCTCGACAGACCGGCCTAGGCGCCCGGGACTCCGTTGCCTCCGCACTCGTCGCTCCCACTTCGTAAGCTCGGTCGACAGCTCCGTGAACTTGATCTTGTTTACCATTCGAGTCTCGACCTGGTAGCTCTCGACGTCTGCGATTGCGCGGCCTTCCAGGCGGGCACGCAGCACGTCGACCATACGCTCGGCGTGCGTCTTCTCGTTGACGGCGGTAGACGGATTGCGCCTGACCTCGATCGCGCCTTCTTCCGCCGTGACCCGGTCTGCGCCCCTCGTGAAGTAGATCGCCCAACGGTAGGCGCCCTCCGCTATCACGAACGCAGAGGCCGGAACCTTGAACTTGTACGTGTCGCCTGCAGTGGTTACGTGCCCGGCCAGCGAAGTGAAGTCGGTGCCTCCTCTCAGGATTAGCGTTGGAGTCCACGCATCAGCGACAGGAAAATCCGAGTTCGAATAGTCGAACTCGAGCGTATCGCCGGAAACGATCTGCGCCGGAACGCCGATCGGGATCGCGCGGCTCAAGGCGTCGGTCTCCCAAGAAATGACAAAAGGGGCCGTGCCCACCAGGTGCTGCCGGTGAACATGACCCCGTCGGGGTGCAAACTCTGGTTCCAAGCTACGTGAAACGCCGTGTGCAAGTCAACGACCACTCCCACTACCTACCAGCGATTGACCCAGCTCGAGGGCCGCGACGTACGCCGTGATCTGGCCTGCTGGGGCACCGTATTCGGCGCTTCCGGTTCATCCGGGTCGTCCTCTTCGACCTCGATCGTTTTCAGCCGCTCTTCCATCTCCGCGCACAACCGGTTGAGCTTCGGCGCAAGTCCTACGAACGCTCCCAGAGCCAGGACGCGACAATCGAGCGCTTCGTTGCGCACGCCGTCCGGCTTGACCCAGATGCGCGTCGGGAAGCCGCGCGTGTAACGCGTGACAACCTTTTCTGAAGTCAGCTGCGCGAAATAATCCTCGTCGTAGCGATCGGGGAAGTGGCAGTATCCCGTGCCGTGCTCCTGGAGCTGCAGACGGGCATACACGAGCGCCTTCGCCGTATCGACGCCGAGCGGGAAGAGCGGGACCTTCGCTTTGTTGTTCCGCGACGGCTTGCCCATGATGAGCCGTCCGGGCCCGCCCATACCCTTGGTCGCCCAGACCTTCCTGCCCCAGCGCTCCTTGCAGAACTTGTACACGGCCTGCGTATGGTGGCCACCCGAGTCGATGCAGGTGGCACGGATGGGCAGTTGGATTCCCGCGGGATGCGCGAACGTGCCGCGCAGTTCGGTATCGAGGTCCTTCCAGAGCGCCGGCGCTGATGGATCCCCGTTGAGCACGCGGTAGTCGATCGACCAGGTCTCTTCATCGCGGCCCCACCCCACAATCTCCAACTCGAAGCGATCGTCCTGCACGTCGACGCCAGCAGTGATCACGACCACGCCGTGCGGCAGCGGCTCGGCTTCATAATTCTCGCGCCGCTCCAGCAGGCCGGTCTTGTCGATCGAGAGCGCCTTTTCTTTCCACGTCTCACCGAGCGACAGGTTCACGAACGACTTTAGCTTCTCCGGTCGTTTCTGCGCGCGCAGCCATTTGCGCACAATCTTTTCGAGTGGCGCCATGAGCGACACCATCGCGGGTGCGTGGAATCCAGCGATGCCTTCGAAGGCGCGCTCAGCACGCCACTCTCCGTGCGTGATGTTCCGGTACCGCTCGCCATCAGACCAGGGCGAGCCGCAGTCCCTGCACACGTACACGGCCGACGCTGCGTTGCCGGAGTCCCAGTGCACCTGCGACCAGGTGAGAGGCTGCCAGTGCGTGCAGTGGTGGCAGGGCACGTACCACCGGCGCCGATCGCTCGCGTCATACTCCTCGCTGATGCGGCTCAGGCCTTCCGTGGTAGGCGTGCTCGACTTGTAGATTTTGCGACGGCGGAACCGCTCGGTGCGCTCTTCAGCCAGCGCCACGGGATCGCCCTCGCCATCCACATCCTCGGGGTATCCGTCGATTTCATCCAGGTGCAGATAACAGATGGGCATGGACCTCAGTGTGGCCGCCGAGTTCGCGCCGCCAATGATCAGCACGCCGCCCGGAAATTCCTTGAGGTCTAGCGTGTTGCCGCCGTCCTTACTGCGCGGCGCCACGATCTTGCGGCGCAGGATCCCATCCTTCGCGTTCTCGATGAGCGGTGCCACACGCTGCCGGCTGTAGCGTGTGCCGACCATAGTGGTGGGCTGCACGACCAGCATCGGGCCTGGCGTCTGGTCGACGACGTAGCCGATCCAGTTGAGCCCGGCCTCGGTCGCACCAATCTGCGCGGCCTTCACGAAGACAACGGTGTGTGCCGGGTGGGAAGGGGAGAGACAGTCCATGATTTCGCGGAGATGCGGCACTCGGTCGGTGCGCCACGGTCCCGGCTCGGGCGATTCCTTCGAGGTCAGCACGCGATATTCATCCGCCCAGGATGAGACGGTGCGCTCCGGATCCGGCCGCATTGCGATGGCAGCCGAGCGGTACAGGCCTGCGACGGGGTTCACGCCGCGGCCTCCGGCGGTGCGTCCAGCTTCTCGAGCTCTTCCGCGGCAGCCAGCGCGTCGAGGTCGTGAGCGATCGCGTCCAGCACGTTCCGTAACTCGCGCGTCAGCATCCCGTGCAGCGCCGCGGGATCCGTTTCCAGCGCGAGCGGATCCGCCAGCCGGTCCGCCAGGCCCAACGTGCGATCGCGCACGATGCGCAGCGTCTTGAACCACGCGGCCCGAGTCACGTCCGCATCGACCACTTTGCCGAGTTCACGCTCAAGCTCCAGCTCTTTCAGCTTGGCCTTGATCGTCTCGTGATCGATGCGCGCGGCCGTGAGCGATCGCTGCTGGCCGGACGCTTCGGTCTCTGCCGGCGGCTTGTCTGCGGGCGCCTTGGCCGCAGCTCTGCGATTGGTGTTGGCTGCCCACGCCTGATCCGCCACTTCCACGTCGATCTTGCCGTCCGGATCGCGCTTGATGCGGCCTTCCTTGATGGCCTGGAGTACCGTCGGATGGGCGCAACCGCGGTGACGGGCGTACGCGCGCACGCCCAGACGCAGCTTCTTGCCTCTGCCTCGCTTATCGCCGGTAGGCAATTTTCAGAACCTCAGACGAGCCAGGCATTGGAGTCGTGCGAACCCCATGAGAATTTTGGCTGGATGGGACCCGCTCGTTTGTCTCAGCATACGTGCCCATGAAGCGCCGCATGACAATCGGCACAAAAGCCATTCCACGCGAAGCGGATACTCGTAATTATCATGGTGAGCATGCAGGCGGTGACGAGGTGGCTTGTGTCCGCAGTCAGAGCAGGCTGCGGGTCGCGTCACCCAGCCGAGTTGGGTCCCGTGGCTGACCTTGTGCCTGGCCTGCTTCTCGGTCATTCCTGGGCAATGGAGATCAGCACTCCAGAGAAGGGGGCGGATGGCTTCAGCTATCGAGTGATTCAGTTCACGCTGCAGCCGGAGTTCGATTCGTCGAGCAGCTCTGAAGGCAAGGCGATCATCGCGCGTCCGATGGGTGCAGCCAATTCGCGCTACACGCCTTGACCTCTCAGCTTGCCTACCTTCCGTCGATCGTGAGGGCAGTCTCGCGTGACATGCCTTGCACCAGGTCTGGTATCCGTCAGTGCCGGTCTTGGTCTTACTGAAGTCGGCGATCCCCTTCAGCACCCCGCATTTAGTGCACAGCTTGGCCAGCGTCTGGGTCTTGGTACGCGCCACGCGCTGTCGATATTTGCACTGCTCACATGTGTGTGAGCGATACCTTGCTTCGACGAGTCTAAACGACTCCAGTGGCTTGGCTTGTCGACACGCTCGGCACACCCTCAGATCGGCAACCGGTTCAGTTGCAGTCATTCGCGCTCTCCCTGCGGATTCATTTCGCCGACTTACAACGATTGCACCGCTAACCGCGATCAAACAACACTTGGCTCAGCCTCTCAATTGTTGCGCTGTTACGATCATGTCAAGTTCCTCCAGGAGTGTGCGCGGATCGACGTCGCGATCTTTCGCGATCGTGGCTTGTTCGGGCGAGAGGTGCACAACGGCGCAGAGTTCGGAGTAGAGGCCAATCACGTAATTCCACTGCGCACACGTCGTCCGATTTCTGTTCGTGCCTCTTCGTCGACCGCAGTGAATCAGAACTGCGCCGCCCGGCTTGGTACGTACTCGATGCCTATGCGATGACAGCACGCTGCCGCACCCAGAACACACGGGCGCTTCTGCAGGGCAGAGCGCAATGAGCGGCAACCGGTTGATCACCATCACCCGTGCGGTCCAGGCAAGACCAGCCCACCACTCCGAAGGATTCGGCTCGAGCTCATGCCCGCCTGGCGTGCGGCATCGAGAGCCGTATCCAGCAGCTCGGGCTCGCGCACACGGGCCGAGACGCGAAGGCGATACACCTTGCCGTCGTGTTCAATAAATAGCGGCACGAGCTTGCCGGTCCTGTTGTCCGTCAGGGTCACCACGCCGGGCGTGAACGTCTCGCGCTCGCCCTGCGCCTCAGCATTCCGTTTCGCTTCACCCATTTATTGGTCTTTCCCTCGGGCGCAGACATAGCACGCACATCCACACGCCAATGTATTTGCGCAGCGGCCGGTGATCGAGACACTGGCAGACGCGTCGACGTTTCTGGTATTCCCGCTCACGATCGCGGAGCTTCTGCAAGGCCTCGACATGGTTGATATGCTCAGATAGCACGACGCCCTCCGTTCAGTGTGTCGTGAGCGACCACGGCCACAGCCAGAGCCGACCATGCATCACCCGAGACACCGTGCGTCGGCCCAGGATCCTTCTTCGTCCCTGGCGCCCCCAGCATATCAATGAGCGCCTGCCGGATGTTGGCGTCTTTCGCACGCGGGGTCTTGCACAGGTGCATCTTCACGTCGTGCCGGTAGACCAGCAGCACGTCGTCGGGCCGCGCGCTCGCCTGCTGGAAACGGCCGATCCAGCGGACCGTCTCAAAGACTTCCTTGCCGACCGCCATGCCGAAACTCGCCACCATCTCGATTGCGATCACCGCGACTGACGTGCGCACCACGCGCAACAAATCGTGATTATCCCTCTTGCCAGCTTCAACCACCTTGCCGTCGCGAAAATAGACGTATCCCGATTCGACAGGGCCTGGATCTATCGCCAGGATCAACGGGTTCAACGGGTTCATCGTTTCAAAAGGGCGGGGATCATTCCTCACCGCCCGGGCAGAGGATGGAGAAAGCCTGGCCCTGCAGTGAGAGCAGAACGCTGCGCGGCGTGCGTTTGATTGTGAGCTCGATCCGGAATGACCCGTCAGGATTGGGCGTCGCCTCCCATGTGCCGATCTCGGATTGGATGGTGCAGCCGACAGCTTTGCCTGAGGGTTTTGCGCGGGTGGCCTGGTCCTTGTTCGGCACAGGCGATTTCATCGGAACCTCAGCAGCCTTCGGCGCCGGTACGGTGTCGCCATTGGCATGCCGCGGCTGGATTGGGACCGGAGTGGTGGCCATTTCCGTGTGCAGTTTGGCGTAGCGCCAGTAGACAGTGTACCAGGTCGCCGACGTCAGGCTCACCCCGAATTGCTTCTTGATCTCCTCAAACACCTTCGACCCGCGGGCGCCATCGCGGCAACGCTTCAAGGCGATCTGTTTGATCTGTTCGCGCAACTCCGGCGTCAGCAGGTGCGGCCGCGCCTCCCTCATGTACTCCGGCATGTTGCTCACAGCTTCCCCCGCTTCAGCTCCACCACGTTATTCCGATCGGAATGGGCGAGCTCTTCGCGCTCCAGCTGCTGCGCGAGGTCAGCGCGATCGAGCCGGCGAAGCTCAGCGCACACGTGCTCGACGCGCAGCCGGCGCAGGATGTCGGCCATGCGTTGGCGGGGCGGGGAAGGCCAGGGCGCGCGGATGAACTGGAAGATCCGCATCAGTTACGCAGCCATGCGTCGACGTCCTCATGATCGACCACGTACCTGATGGCCTCGGTGCGCTCTTTTTCGTACGCGGATAGCCTGGCCACGTCGCCGGAGTGCCTGAATCGCCGCCATGCATCGGATACGCGCCGCTGCAGTGTCGTCGGCAGGATCTTCCAGTGCGGTTGACACATCAGCCGGTCGCCGAAGATCTCGCGATCGCAACCGGGAATCGAACAGTGGTGGAGCTCGATCATTCGGACCTCCGCGGCTCGCTCAGCATCATGGCGATGCCACGAGCACTCTCAACGTGGCGGCGCTCCCAGTTCTGGATTCCGAAATGCCTGGCGAAGGTGTCGACCTCCTGCTCGAATTTCACGACGCCCTCGGGTGTGGCGGGTCTGCTGGAGCGTGCAATGCGCACCACACGTCTGTCGGAGCGGCCGAGCGCGACGAGTGCGCCGCTTGGCAGAATGCGATAGACAGGCTCACTGGTTGTCTCTTCGAGCATCAGCTCGGCATTCAGCACGTTCCACAGCGTGAACAAGGTGCCTCCGGACCAGCGTTTTTCTGGTTTGCACTTGTTGAAGTCGGGGTGAGTGGTGCGGCTCATCCTGCGTTGCTCCAGTTCTCGAAGCGCACGCATTCCTTGCGGAAGTACAGGTCGACAGATCCAGTGGGGCCATTGCGCTGCTTCGCGATGATCAGCTCGGCCTTGTTGCGCAGGTCCTCGGTGCGCTGGTCTTTGCCTTTGCCTGTGGTGCGCGATTCGCCGTGGTAGTACTCGGGGCGGAACAGGAAGCAGACGACATCGGCGTCCTGTTCGAGGCTGCCGGACTCACGCAGATCGGAGAGCTGCGGGCGCTTGTCGCCGCGCTTCTCGACTTCGCGGGAGAGCTGGGAGAGAGCGAGGACCGGCAGGCCTGCTTCCTTTGCGATCGACTTGAGGCCGCGCGAAATCCCGCTGACCTCCTGCGTGCGGTTCTCGCCGGTTGCGCTCATCAGCTGCACGTAGTCCACGACAACCAGCGCGAGCTCGGGATGTTCAGCCTTCAGCCGGCGCACCCGAGCACGCAGCTGGGTGATGCCAATGTCGCCCTGCTCGTCGATGTAGATCGGCGCCGTGTTGAAGTGGCCGGCGGCCTGGGCGAGGCGCACGTAGTCGTCGTCCCGGAGCTGGCCGTTCAACAGGCGGGACAGGTCGACCATGGCTTCGGCGCACAGCATGCGCTGGATCAACTGCCTGCGAGTCATCTCGAGCGAGAACACGGCCACCGGCAGTTGCGCGCTGATAGCGGCGTGCACGGCGATCCCCAACGCACAGGCGGTCTTCCCCATGCTCGGCCGGGCCGCGATGATCACCAGATCGCCCTTCTGAAAACCGCCGGTCATGCGATTCAGGTCGAGCAGGCCGGTGTCGAGCCCGGTGATGCCGCCTTTTGCAGCCTGCAGTCGCTCGATGTCTTCGAACGTCGGATACAGATCGTGCTTGACCCAAACCGGGCCCTGGCCAACGTCATCACGGACAGCGTTGAATACGGCCTGGCCAGCAGCGTCCATGACCTGGGGAATGCTGCGATCCCCCGGCTCGTAGCCGAGCTGCACGACGGTCGTGCCCGCTACGATCAGCCGACGCAGCTGTGCACGTTCCCGGACGACCTTGGCGTGGTAGGTGACGTGCGCTGCAGTCGGAACCGCGTCGAGCAACTCGGACAGGAATTCGTGGCCGCCGACGGTCTCCAGTTCGTCGTTCTTCTGCAGCTCCTCCCTGACCGTGACCGGATCGATGATTTCGCCGCGGGTGAACAGGCGCAGCATGACGCGGAACATCCGCCGGTGCCGCTCCACGTAGAACATGGCGTCGTCGACCAGCTCGATCGCCTTCGCAACGGCTTCGCCATCGATCAGCATGGCGCCCAGCACGCTGATCTCGGCCTCCGGTGCGTATGGCGGCTGCCGGTCAGGGAACGTCAGCTCTTCGCGCATCTCAGCGGGCCGGGCCAATGGTCACCTCCGTGCGTTGCAGGCCATGAGAGCCTCGTGCATCGCGTTGCTGCTGTTTGCGCCAGGCGCCGAGGCAGGTCTGGACGCGGTCTCCTCGGCCCTTGACGTAAAACAGGCGCATGGTGAGCTCGTCGTTCTTATCCAAGCGGAGTTCTCGGCGGGCCACTCGGATTACGCCGGCCAGCTCTTCGACTGTGAGCCTGAACTTGGCCTGCAGTTCATCGCAGACGGTGAGATCGCGACCCATGCTCCACGGCCCAACCTGTTCTGCTACCTTCGGCGGCTTGCTCCCGCGCCAGAGATGCTCGCGGATTAGCGGCGCCCATATGGCGTGAGCGTCGATCGGTTGGGGATCGCCAGCAGGTTCGGATTGCGATAGCAAATTTCCGGGGCTTGCCCCGATTGATTTATCAATCGCTTCTGTTTTCTGTTTTGGTTCAGGAGATGGTTCTGGCTCAGGAGATGGATTTGCCAAACCGTTCCCGGAACCGTTTGCCGAACGGTTCTCCGAACGGTTCTCAACCCGTTCAGTTTGTTGGACTTGCACCGCAGTCCCGAGTCGCGACCTGATGGCGTCCGCAAGGATCGAGTAAAAGGGCGCGCCCTTCGCCGTTGTTGCCGGTCCGTATCGTTCGGTCGCCTGAAGTAGTGCGTTGAAGCACACCGGGCTGAACGGAAGGGCCATGAATTCCGAACGGGCGTACGTCACCACGTTCGGGTTTTCCATCTCGTTGTGTTTCAGGTGCCGCTTGATCATGACCAGGCGCATGGCTGAATCCCAGACGATGCGTCGGGCGTCATTGAGCAGCTGCAGCGAATCACGAGCAGAGGCCGCTTCGATCTGCACATCGGCGGCGATGTACAGCGGGTCGAGCGCGTAACAACCAATCCGGTTCTGGTGCTTGCATGTGAGCAGATAGATCCACGTGTCCCTGGTCTCGCGAGGCCACGCGCGGAACCGCTCATCGTCCCAGAGCTGCCGCTCAACCTTGCTATAGGCCATCGATCCCAACGTCGGGTTTGCCGTTTACTTCCGGAGACGCCAGCAGGCCTGCGATCGCCGCAATTCTCTGCTGGTGTTCACCAGCTAGCTGAAGGCGCTCGGCCCATTCCGCCGTCAAATCCTCTCTGCAAGTCGAGTGATCAAAGTGGAGGAAGGTTTCAGCGCTTACCTCAACCTCAATGTTGAGGCTAACAAACCCAACACGGTAGTCGATGCCACTTACGCAAAGCGCAGCTTCGTGGCTGATTGCTGGTGCGACGAGCAAGCCCTGGATTTCGACATAATCTTCAGCGTTTTCTTCCAGCAGGTCTTTCGCTTCGCCCAATGCTCCCATGTAAGACAGCAACTGCGTCACCTCGGAGGTTTCTATTCGGTCTTTCTTGATCTCAATAACCACAATCTCCAGAAAACTTCCACCGCCGTCCCCATAGCGTCTGTGAGCCCCGGCTAGGACGTCGAGGACCCCACCGTTTGCAAGGCTCATTTGGCGGCCAATCACAAAGGTGCCTTTCCCTGCTACTGATTCGATGTTGTTGCAGACCCAGTCTTCAAGGTCCTTCTCAAGAAATTCGACGTGCATCGCCCCACCTCCTACACGTTCAGCAGTTCGAGCTGTGCGGCTGCGCTCTCCAGCGCCTTGGCAGAATGACCGTCGGTACTGAACCGCTCGGATTCTGACCGCAGCCCGTACAGCGTGATGACGTCGGCAAAGTCCTCGAAGTCGTGCGTGCGCAGCTGGACCGTGTTGTTGTCCCCTGCCTGCAGGTGCTCGAGCTCGTGGTGGATGAGCCGTTGGCGATCCTTGTCGGTAAGAGTGCACCACTGAAGGAAGTCGAGCGTGATGAGCGCGTCGTATTCGGTCAGGTATCGCATTTTGCCGGGCAGCTTGGCAGCGGTACCCAGGCGGCCGCGTCCATTTACAGGTGTGATCTTCTTGGCCATGACAATGGCGATACGTCGACCCGCCAGGTCGCGGCGGTACCGCTCGAGCACGAACGCCGTGATGTGCTCCGCTTCCGGGTGAGTCATGAAGTCGCTGGTCTCCTGCCAGTCCCCATTCTTCAAGCGCTCGGCGGGCGAGAGCCATTCCAGCTCCAGATCCAGGAGCAGGCCGGAGTCGTTTTCCATGAGGTCGAGCCGGCTCCTGTTCTTGCGCCCCTCGTTCGTTGCGGGATCAAGCGCGTTGCCGGCTTCCATGACTGCGCGCAGCCGGGCAATGCGTTCAGCGGTGGTGCGCTCGCTCGGTGGGTAGATGCGTGTTTCGTGGATCTTTGCAGCGAAGATCGGATCGCTGATTGCCAATACCAGCAACTTCACCATTGCTACCTCCTGCGGAAGGTGATGGCCATCATTGGCCTCGCATGCATGCCGGGCAGAGACACTCAGCCCAGGTTGGTTGCCATGTTGTTCGGAGATCTTCAGTGAGCTCGACCAGGACGCCGTAGCTGTAGACCAGGGAGTCACGAAAGCCGTGCGAGTAGTCAGGGTTGCCCAGGGCCGGATCCCAAATGGGTCGACCGCAATAACCAACAACCGAATGCCCGCGCGATCGCGTGCCGTAGTTGATCAGGTGCCATCCAGCGGGCTGCACAACCTTGGTGACCTCAGGCTCCAGCTCGACGTAGACCTGCTCGTGGTGTTTGGAGAGCCACGTGTTGATGGTGTTGATCCAGGATCCGCCGGCAGCTTCGATCGCGCGGTAGTCAGGCACACGCCCGATCGGGATCTCGAGGATGCTCGCCCAGCAAGCCGCCATGCAGTTGCCGCGGCCGTTCGCGTTCGTCTGCCGGACCGGGATCATCAGTCCAGCCCTTCAGGAAAGAGCAGGTCCGTGGCTGCGACATGCGTTTTCGACACGTCGCGCATGAGACCAGGCGTGCGCAAGTCGCTCAGGTAATTCCGGAACGTCCCGGTTGTGTGCGAAATGTTGATCGCGGCGCCGAGCTCCTCGCGACTGATCGGGTCGGGATACGCGTCGATCAGCACACGCAGCATGTTCGACTGCGTGCCTCCGAGCTTGTTGAACCAGATCGCGTGAAGAGTGTCGTGGTCCGGCACATCGATGTCGGCCGCCTCGAGCATACCCAGGTCGGTGAGCGCGAGCCGATTGCCGGACCGGTCCTCGATCAGCCCAGCTCTGCGCAAGTCGCTCAGGTAATTGCGGAACGTGCCCGTGCTGGCGGAGATATCGCACCAGCCAGCAACGGTCGTGCGCTCCGCTTCCTCGACTCCCAGCGTGTGCAGCGCACCGAGAGCGTCGAGCATCTTGCGCGGAGTGGATCCGAGCGCGGCGCGCGCACCTGTCGCTGATTGAGGTTCGCCTGACGCGCTCCCACTTTGCCTACTTCCGCGTGGCACCGACGAGCGGTGGTGACTGCTTCGCGTGTCAGGCGCTGTATGCGTTGGTGTCGCGTGACCGTTCGTTGCCTTTGGTACCGCGGCCGCGACGTCCTGGAGCTCAAACTGCGTAAGGGGCACGATTTGACTCAGCAACGCCCCAACCTTCGTCAGGCGCTTGCCGAGGTCGCCGATCTGCCCGCGCAGTTGCTTCTCGCGTTTCGCCTGCTCAAGGACCAATGCGCGTGCGTGCTCGACATCCCCGCGCATTTGCTTCTTTGCGTCAGCGACCGCCAACTCGATCGCCCGACTGGCTACGACGTTCGATACCTGCGCTCCGGGCCGTTCCAACTCGCGAATTCGGCGCTGCATGCGTCCGACCTGTTCGCGCAGCTCGGACTCGGTCTTCGCTTCCTCCTCGGCACGCTTTGCCAGGTCGTGCAGCTGCGTGATGACCTTCTGCACGGCCGCGGGTGGCGGCGGCGCCGGCGGTGCGATCGCGCCTGGTTGCGGATGAGTGGTGACGATTGGACCCGATCGGACCTTTACGACGGTGCGCGAGATCGCAGGACCGAACGCGTAGAACTCGCCCGGCTCCAGGTCGCGGAGCTGCAGCCGCGCCTCTTTGTCCATGCCGAGCTCGTCGCCGGCGCGCTTCAGGTCGACATCGAGCCCAGTGCGGCCGATCAGTTTGTTGAGCTGCTCGGCTGCGGCATCCTTGTGCAGTTTGCTGATGCGCTGCGTGGCCAGCACCGCGGCAAACCCGCGTTTGCGTCCCTGCGTGCAGAGTGCGATCGCCGCTTCGGTTGATTCCGCCTCGCCGGAGCCGCGCTCCGGGATGAAGACGTGCGCCTCATCGATCACGACCAGCAGCGGCCGCCAAAGTGAGCGCGGCAGGTGCATCAGCTCTTCGAGGAACAGGCGAACGAAACGCCGGCGTTGATCCAGCGGCAGGTCGTACAGATCGATGACAGCGGATGCGCTCAGCTCGAGAAGCCGGCGCGCGAGCAGCTTCGCGGTCTTCGGTTCGGCCGGCACGTCACCATCGCGACCGGCCAAGAGGTAGCCAAACCTCTCGCGCAGCGTGGCAAACTCGCCTTCGGGGTCGAGCACGATCTGCTGGATCCGGCCGTGGGTCTGCTCGAGCAGGTAACGCAGCATGCGGCTCTTGCCGCCACCGCTGTTGGCCTGGATGAGCAACCGGGATGCGACCAGCTGGTTCAGGTCGACCCGCACGCCGCCGTCGCCGGGGTGGAAGAGAATGGGTGGCGCCGTCATCGACGTGCCGCCTTTCGCCCGGCCCACTCATTCTTCCGGCGCCGCGTCCGCTTTTTCACGGCCGCGCGGAACCGCTCACCCAGCAGCTTGCCGCGGCCCTGGTCGTCGGTGATGGACCGCGCGTGACGCTCGCCAGGCCTACCGACGTAGAGGGTGGCCTTCTTTTTGACCTTCTTTAGCAGGCTCATACCGCACCTGCCTCGATGGCATGTTGGGAAATGTGTACATTTCGGGGCACCTTTCGGGTGCGCCGATCAGTACGGAGGGCGAATAGAGGGTGGCCGGAGTCGCCGCTAACTACTGATTTGGCAAGGAATGCAGGTTTTAGAGGGTTGCATCTTGCACTCCTACAAGATATGTAAAGGTTAGCCCGGCCCAACACGTTTCCGGGGGTGTGTTGGGAAAACTGTACTTTCGGTGTAGCGATCGGCCTCATCTTAAACCAGTGCCTCATCCATTGCCGCGTCCGCCCGCGCCTCGTCTTCCGCGATGGCATGCGCGTAGGTGTCCAGGAGTACTGCCGGTGTATCTCCGAGCCGCTTGGCCGCGGTTGTGATCGGTACGTTCTTGCTCAGCATCCAAGTGGCGCAGGTGTGCCGGAGCGAGTGCAGCGTGAGCGACTTCGCATCGCCGCGGCCGTACGGCAGGTCAGCTGCCACGAAGCAGCTCTGCACCCATATCGTTGCCGTCTGGTCGCTGATCGGCGAGTCACGGTGCAGCGATCGGAAGAAAAACTTCTCGCCGGCATAGGCCACCGCGTGGTGCTCGAATAGCGGGCGCAGCCTGGTCGGGATCGGCACATCGCGCACGCTGTTCTCCGTTTTCGCCGTCCACTTGTGCTCGCCCTTCCGGTCCTGGATCCGCAGCCGCGGCCGGGCACCGTTCAGGATCACATCGTCGACGGTGCGCAGGTACATGATCTCACGCCGGCGCAGCCCGAGGATGCCGGCGGCCAGGAAGGCCGCATACCGTGTCCCTGCGACCTCGTCGTGGTTGATCAGGTGCTTCCATTGAGCAGGCGTCAGGAACGCGTGGCGCGTCTTCCTGCGCTTCGGCACACGGGCCCGCTTCCATGGGTTGCGCGTCACTGAGGCCATTGCCTGCGCCTTCTCGGCGGCCTCTGCCTCCTGCTCGATCACCATGTTCCACAGCGCGCGGTACGCCTTGCGGGCCGTGGACTGCGTCTGGGCCGCCCAGGGTGCGCCGCCTGTCGTTTCCTTCGGCTCGTGCAGGAACTTCTCGGCGGCTTCAATGGTCAGCTGCGCCATCGGGTGGTCAGCGCCGAGGCTGCGCTCGAGCTGGGCCAGCACGTACTGGTAGTCCTTCACCGACTGATCAGCCAGCGTTGCACGGGCGCGCTGCATGAAGCGCTCGATCGCCGCACCGAGCCGGGTGCCGTCCGCGGTGATCCGTTTGATCCTGGCGTAGTCGCCCTCCCGCACGGCACGCGAGATGTCCGAGATGTCCAGCTCGCTTCGCCGCCAGCGTTCGATCACCGACCAGTCGCCGCGCTCGGCCATGGTGTTTAGCGCGCTCGCGTACGCGATGGCCACGTCTTCGCGGTCGCGGCCAACCCGCAATGATTTGACAATGCGGCCGCCTTCGAGCCGCGCATGCTCACGCTCGTAGTAGGCGGCTCCGCGGCGCCACCGTAGACCGGCGGTCACAGCCTGAGGCCTGCGGCGTTTCTTACGCGGCATTCGCTGCTTTCCTCGTGCGCCGAGCTTCAAACTCATCCAACCACTCGTCCTTGAACCGCCAGTCGGGTCGGGTTTCGCCGGGCTTCCGGCTCGCGTCGAACGCAGTGAGCTCGCCGGCGCCTATCCATTCATAGATCTGGTCATCACCAACGCCACCCAGGCGGGCGGCCGCCTCGCGAGTCGTGCGCCAGAGATAGAGCGCCTCCTGGCGTTTACCTTCACGCGGCACGTTTCCTCCTGCGTGCGGTGATCTGACGGAACTCGTAGTCATCGATGCCGAACGCATCCTGCAGTACTTCAGCCGCGCAGCCATACGCCGCGGCCATCCGGATCTCCTTCACGTCGTCTGCTGAGAGCTGCGGCGCCGCCGGTACCGGAATCGGCGCCGTGCGCCCGGTCGCGAGATTTACGAAAGCACCGCGATGCTCGAGCTCGCCTTTCAGGAACAGGCGGGACAGGAGAGCGAGCGCATGATTGGCCAGCAACTGGTTGACGAACGGCGCCTGGCGGGTCAGCGCCTCGAGGGCGCTGCAGCTCGGCAGCTGGTCATCATCCAGCGTGTTGGCAGGATCGACCAGCTCGGGCCATTCTTCCGCGGCCGTCGGCAGCCGGCGTGAGGTCGAGTGCTCTGACAGAGGCTGTCCCAGCAGGAACTGGCCATCATCTGCGCGGTTGCCGATGTCCAGCCAGTAGTCCGACGAGGTGTTGGTAGCCACCTGGTGGATGATCGATCGCGCGGCGCGCGTGTCGACGCAGCCGATCAGAATGCAGTTGCGCCACCACACGAGCTTCTCGTGTTTGGGGTTCAGATGCATCCCGATCGCGCTCCAGCTCAAACCCCAGAACGTGTTGATGCGCGTGACCAGCGTTACGGCCTTGTTCAGCCCAACGTCGGAGATAGAGAACGGCTGTCTAACACAGTTGGCCGGCGTGATCTCGTCGCCATCGTAGACCGTCACATTCAGCCCGTGCGGATGGCCGCGCGCGATCAAAGCGTGGTGCAGGTACACGAGCCCGCTCACGATCGCGGAACCGGTACCGCCGCAGCCTATCACGCGTACGTTGATCTCACGCTCGAGGAATTTCGCGGGGAGCCTATGCATCGCCGGCCTTCCCCTCGATGAAGCGCTGCAGCGTTTGCCTGGCCAAGACCAGGCTGTCAGTCGGGAACGATTTCTTGTTGCCGCGCGGCCCGGCGAGCGCGCGCCACAGTCCGATCACGCCACCCTTGTGTGAAGTCGAGGCCTTCGCGGAGAACTGATCGAATACGTGCGTGAACTCGGCTGCGAAATAGCCGTCCTCCCATTCCGCAAGGGAGGATGTGTTCAGCACCTCCGGCTTCTTCATGGTACCCTGGCAGACCAATCCCTCGCTGTTCGTGTTCCAGAACGGCGCCTTGAAGAGCGGCGTCTTTGCCCCGGGCCGCTTCGATTCCTTCAGCGCGCGGATATGGATCTCCCGGCCGGCGGCGCGCCACACGAGCGCGGGCAGCGGGAAGTGTTTGCCCGACACCTTGCCCAGTTCGGACTCTTTCCGGAAGAACAGCGGCCGCGTGCACGCCGGCGTCCACCACACCACGATGTGCGGCGTGCGGCAAAGCACCGTCTCAGGCAGGATCTCCGGCTTCAGCTTCTCGCCGAGGCCGTGGGCGAGCTCCTGAAGGAATGACATCGTGACCAGCTGCCCGGCCGCCAGCCGCGGCGCGCGACCATCACGACCCATCACACCGTGGACGGTGGCGTAGGTGCCGCCGCCGAGCGGCGAGTAGTTCTCGTAGACCAGGATGGCATGCTTGAGCCGCAGCTCACTCGACTGGCCGATCCGCACATTCGCGTTCATACCGTCACCAGCACATTCACGAGCGCGGCCGGATCAGCTACCGTGGGCAGACTGTCGATCAACCGTTTCGTCATGCCCAGCACGCGGCAGGCCTGCACGACCAGGTCATGCGCACGTCGCACGGAATCGAGATCGGTAATGTCGAACCGGACTACATACGAGGGTGCCGCGTCCTCACCCGCCTGCGATCGCTCCCAGCAATACTGATCGTACACTCCATCCAGCGTGTCGCCAGCGTCGATGCCCAGATAGAAGCCGGGCCAGGGCGGCATCACATCCATGTCGTATAGCTGGTCCATCACCTTTTCATTGTCCCTCTGCAGGCCTCGGGTGGCATCGAGGAGCGCGAGCAGGTCCGTAAAGAGGCGTAACGCGGTCGGGTCCTGGATCCTGCAAAGCCGGTCACGGAGTGTGCGCAGCGAGTAGGGCTTGCGATGCAGCGACGCCGGTACCATCTGCTTCACCCGCGCGTCCATCTCCTCGAAGCTCAACGCGTCCACGTCCAGCTTGCTGTCCTCCGCATCGAGCAGGAATCCCACGGCCAGCTCTACGCACCCGTCATTCTCGATGCTGTGCCAGCTGTACGCCCAGGTGACCGAATACATGGCGCGCAGCAGCAGCTCGTGGAACGTGACGGGGAAACGCGGATCCACGCGATCGAGCAGCCGGATCGTGTTGCCGAGGTGGACAGGCACGTACGCGCCCGCGAAGACCACGATGTAAAAGAGGTTCGGGTGCTCCGACTCCTCGTCGCCGCGCGAGAACGCGGCCACCAGGTCGTGCAGGAGCATGGCATCGAGCGAGTTGACGCGAGGGAGATCGCCGTAGCCCTCGCTGATCCAGCGCTGCAGCGTGCGTTCGATGAACTTCAGCGGGTTCTTCTTCGAGCGCACCCAGTCATCAGCCGTTGCCACGCTGGCGAGCATGAGCGCACGGGTGCAACGCAGCACTTCGCGATCGCCACCGCGCAGCTGCAGACGGCCGTCGACACCGCGCAGGCTGGGAAGCGCTACACCGGTGGCAGGAGCGATCCCGCAGGCGGCAACAACCGGGTCTGGTCCTGGCCGAACCGATTGCGGGCGCCCAATGCCCTCAACAGCAGATTCGCCGCTTTGCGCGGCTCGGGCTGCGATTGCCATTCCTCGATCAGCCTTTCCTGCGCGGATTGGCCGATTCCGGCTTCCGCGCGATCGAGGTCGTCGAGTACTCGCTGCGTCGCGTCATCAACCTTTGGCTCCGACGGCGCGTGCGAACGTGAAGATCTGGTCTTCGCCCGATTTCCTCGGGCCCGTGACGCTGGCATTGGCGAGCTCCGGGTGCGTGACGGAATGGAGATCACGCACCTGCTCCGGCTTCATGGCCGGATCCGGGTCGTTCAGCTCCATTCCGTTGTACATGAACTTCCTGGCCATCATGCCTCCGCGGGCGCGTTCACGCCCAGCAGGTTGGTGACGTATGCTGGCAGCCGCGCAAGCAGCTGCGCCTCCAGCTCCGCGGCCGTGCCGCTGACCGTGAGTGGGGCGATCTGTTGTTTGGATTGGATCTGCTTGGGCGTGACCACGATGCAGATGGTCTCGCTCGGTTGGGCCAGGCGCGCGATGGCCAGTGTGACGCTGCAGTCATCCAGCAGCGGCAGCAGCGCACCGATGAATCCACCGACTGACGGCTCCTCGCCACCCTCGGCGACTAACTCACGGTCTGCGGCCAGTGCGGAGCGGGCAACTTCAGCTGAGGGCTCGCATCTGCTGCACACGCCGAGGCCTCGCTCCCGGTCGACCGCCGTCCATACGCAGCCGCCGACGCATGCTTCCGAATCCTTGCAACCGCAGTAGATGCAGACCGCCTCGGCTACTTCAGCTGCATGTGCGTCGATGTGCATTGGTGTGTCTGAATGCGCAGGCTCGGCCGGAACCTCGGGCTCGCGAACCGCGAACCCGAGTGCGGAGTCATCAGGTGCCGGCTCTTCAACTACCGCATGCTCCACCTCCTTTTCCGCTGTGGGAGTGGCCTGCGCTGCCTGCTCTTCGATGTCCTCCTGCTTGAAACGTTTCTTGCCGGCTGGCTTCTTCGCTTTACGCTGCGCGGCCTGCAGCTCCTTCAGCCGCTTCTCGATCGCAGACACGCGCTTCTTCTGCCCGATCTTCTTCCTCACGACCTTCAGCACGGCGTTGCAATCCTCGATCGTGGCGTTGTTCAGCGCGCCCTTGAAGCTCGAGGCCTCGATCTTGTGATTGGTCAGCGCATTGACCCGCTGTTTGCTCTGGTCTACGCCGGGCGCCTTCTTCGCTGGCGCCGCTGCCGCTGCGCCCTTCGCCATCGTTTCCTGTACCGGCGCCGGCGCGCTATAGATCTCGGCCAGCTTGGTCACCATGGGCCCGAGCCACACACGCGTGACCGGCTCACGCGCATCCGCGCGCGCATTGATCTGCGTCAGCAGCGTGCGGAAGAATCGATAGCGGATGGACGGCTCCTCCTTTGCCCAGCGCACCAGCTGATCGCGGGCCAGCGACCAGGCGAGCACGCCGGCGTCGATCAGCTCGCGCACCTCGTCCGGCAGCTGCAGCAGCGAGAGCATGTTCGCCACGTGCGACTGGTCGCGGCCGATGCGGCGCCCGATCTCCGACTGCGTGATGTCGGGCTCGTACTCGAAGTACTTCGCGTAGCCGGCAGCCTCCTCGAGGGCGGTCAGGTCATTGCGCCCGAGGTTCTCGATCAGCGCGATCGTCAGGCACTGCGCCGGCGTCAGGTTGACCAGGCGCACGGGCAGGCGCGCACCGGGCACGCGGCTCGCGCCGCGCCAGCGGGACTCACCGCTGATGATGAGGGCCCTGCCGCCGTTCGCCGGTTGCTGCGCGACCAGGTTCTGCAGCACGCCCACCTCGGCGATCGACGCGGCCAGCTCGGCGATCTTCGCCTCAACGAAATTCCGGCGCGGCTGCCACGGCCCGGGCTCGAGCTGGTCGGGATCGTGCATGACGATGCCGCTGTCGTCGCTGCGCTCCCAGTCGAGCATCAGCTGGCCGCTCATGGCTGTGTGCCGTTCTGCGCTACCGTGACTCTCTCAGCACCGTCGCGGGACGCCAGTACTGCACCGACCGCGGCGACAATGGCGCCGCCCCACTTCGGCTCCAGGTCGATGCTCAGCGCAATGCGCATCTTGCCGTTGCTGAGGCTGGTGAAGCTGAGCGGCGTGTCGAGCTCGGCCACCTCGGGCATGTGCGGCTCAACGTGTGCGGGCTCTGTGCCGTTCTCGCGAAGCTTCCGCAGCCGCCGCCAGACGACAGGGTCGCCGACGGTGATCTTGAACTTCCTGGCCAGGCGATCCTGGACGGCTCCCGTCTTGACCCTGGGATCCGCCGCGAACATCTCGGCCACGACCTGGTCGATGATGACGGCCTGGTGCTTGGGCAGCCGTTGGCCCCTCTTCATGTTTGGAGGGAATGCCATGTCATGTCCTCGCTCAGTAGAGTGTCGATTCCGATCGAAATACTTCGTCGAATTCCTGCTGCTGCACCCGCCCCAGCACCATCCGGATCGTGTGTGCGTGTTTCCATGTGCGCGCGTGGCCATGCCGGCCGAACAGCTGCAGGAGCAGCTTTGCCTTCGCGCGTTCCACGGTCTTCGCTGCCACACCGGCCCGGCCCTTTCGCTGCAGTGACGCTGCGTTGAAGCACTCCAGCCGGAACGCCCGCAGCAACCGACCGCGCTTTTGCGGCCGAGCAGCCTTGTGCGTCAGTGTCGCGGCGTGGAGGAAGTCGCTCACGTGCGGAACCCCGAATAGCCGTCGTCCGAATAGCCGCCGTCGTCATCGACGACGTCGTCGTCATCGTTAGGGTAGCCCGCCGCCAGCGCAGGCACCGACGCCCTGGCCGCTTCCGCTTTCCGGATCACGTCCATCGCCTGCGTCAGATCCGGAACCGCAACCGGCAACGGTGTAAAGCCGTATTGCCGTGCAAGCCTGTCAGCGACTTGCTGCGCGATCTCTTCGGTGCACGGGTGGATCGCGTAGATCGACCCGCCGCCGAAGTACTTCGTGTGCCCTGGCCGCTCGGCCGACAGCTCCGGCACGTCGACGCGCAACATGTTCGTGCCCGCGATCGACTCCTCGGTGACGCGTCCTGCGATCTGGTGATGTCCCATCAGCTCGACCACTGCGTACGTTTCGAACGGCCGCTTCTCAGCCTGCATTTGGCGCCTCCGCGATAACAGTTGAACGGAGAGCAGCAACCGCGCGTTGCATTTCGCGAGTGGCCCGCGCGAGCTGCTCAATTCCTTGAAGCCGGCGCATCCCGCGCCGATAAATCGTTGGATCCATGATCGGACCGCCGGCATGAGCCAGACTGATCGCGTCCAGGAACCCGTCCAGGTCCAGATTGTCAGTCAGAGTTCCGATGAACAGGAGCTGCTGCTGTGTCGTGGCATATTCTTCCGTGGTCACGCTACCGCCTCCATCTCCACGCACTCGCTACCGAGCTGATGAATCGTCCAGCCTTCCACGTCCGGGAAGGTGCAGCAGCCCGCGATGATCACGTTGCCCAGCACGTCCGACATCTTTCGCAGCCCATCCAGGAGCCAGCGCCGGCGCGTGGTGTCGATCGCTTCCGCGTTGTCGAGCAGCAGGACCGGCCAGGCCGGCTGCACCGTGGCCACCAGCGCCGCGACCAGCACCACGGCCAGGAAGGCATCCTCGCCCGTGCTGGCGGCGTCGTAGCTGCGGAACACGCCGTCTTCCTCGAAACCAAAATCAAACGTGTCACGACCTTCACGCTCGAAAATGAACCTGAAGGTTTTTGCGGGGTCGATGGCGTAAAGCAGCTCATTGGCGCGCGACTCGACCGGCCCGACGAGCTGCTCAATCACGTGCGCGCGCAGCTTCTGCTGGTTCTGCTTCAGTGTACCGAGCGCCTCGGACTTTGCTGTGCGTTTGGCCAGCTCGTGACGTTCGCGATCGGCGCGCGCGCGGTCAGCTTCCGCCCTGCCTGCACGCTGCGCGAGCTCCTGCTCCGCGCGGATCGCATTCTGGATGGTGGTGATCCGTGCGGTTGGCGCGGCTTCGTCCTGCAGCTCCTGGATCTCGAGCGCCGGGAGCGCGTCGAAGGCCTGCTTCTCGGATATGACCTCCTCCGCGCGCACCTGCAGTAAGTCCTCCCTACGCGCGTAGTCTTCCGCATCCGCGCGCCTGCGATGCAACAAGCTGAGCACTGTGTTCGCTTCTTGGACCTCTTGCGCTGCTGCTTCGACTTCCCGTTTCAGCTGGTCGTGATCTGCGCGCATGGCCAACGCCAGCTGCGACTTGTACTCGATCTGTTCACGCAGCTTCGCGCGTACCGTATCCAGGTGACCAGTATCCGCTTCGCACGTCGGGCAGGTGTTGTGATTCGCGATCGCAGTGAGCCGTTTCTGCACCTCGACCATCTCGGTCGTTTTGCTGCCCATCAATTCGGCGAGCTGCCCGAATGCGTCCCGCTTCTTGCCTTCCTCGAGCTGGCAGGCGTGCAGATGGAGGGTGGCATTGCCGAACTCCTCGTGCGTCGGGTTCTTTGGCGCGGCGGATGCCTGAAGACGATTGAGCGCCGCGTTTACCTCCTCGAGGCGGCAGCGAAGGACCTCGCGCATGTGCTCCCGGTGCCGCTGCTCTGTGCGGGCCCGATCGGCGCGCGAGATCGCTTCTTGCCAGCGCGTGTTCGTTTCCGTGGCAACCTGCAGGTCGGCCTGCAAAGCAGTCAGGCGGTCCGGGTCGTAGTCGACCGACTCCGTAGCAGTCCGCGCGTCCTGGTCGGCGCGCTCGGCGATCGCGACCTGCTCGCGCCGCGCCTGCTCCGCGGCGTTGAATGCTTCGGTTGTGCGCTGCAGGGCGGTGGCCAGGCCGTCCAGAATCGATTCCGACGGTTCAACGTGTTCGTCCCACAGCTTCGTGATCGCCGACTGGATGAAAGACTCGGCGCCGTCGTAGCCTAGCCAGCGCCGCCACTCCGCCACGTCGAGATTCGCGATGCTGCGCGGCAGGATCCGCAGCAGAAACTCGCGGCGCTTCTCCGCGGACAGATCCAGGAACGCGGCCAGGTCAAAGGAGGGAATAAACGCGCCAGTTTCCCGATCGATGCGCGACTGCAGTTCTTTTTCAGTTCTTTCATTTCGCGTCGGGTGGACGCGTGTGACCGTGGATGCGCCCAGCCGTCGATCGATTTCGAATCCATCCGAGAAGCCGAGCGTGATGGCCATGTCCGAGTAGCCATCGGCGAGCAGCTTCCGCGTGTCCTTCAGCGTCTTGCCCAGTGACGGCTCGTATCCCAGCACGGCCAGCCGGATCGCTTCCAGTACTGCGGATTTCCCGGCGCCGTTCGGACCTGACAGCGCGAGGAACTGGGGGACCTCCATCGCCTCGCGGTCGTGGACCTTCAGCCCGTCGATGTAGATGCGCGTGAGCCGCTTCATTGGTGCACCGTCGTCTGATGCTCGACAACTTCGGGATCCGACCAGTCCCAACCCCAGATCAGCCCCTCCTGGAGTGCCGCGTGCAAATTCTTGCCAAGCGCGATGCTTGCCATCACCGCCTTCACCATCAACTCGTCGTATGTATCGGGCAGATACACGGTCAGCGCGATTTTCTTCAAAGTACTGCCTCCACTTGCTTGGACCTGCCGGTGGTCTTCTTCACGCGTGGATCCGCAACACGACGGTACTGGAACCGTGCGGTGGTGTTGGTCTCGATCACACCATCAACCGCGGCCACGGCTTGCGCCGGCAGCCGCTTCTTCAGTTTGTCCAGCTCATCCAGGTCGACGCGCCACAGTCTGTCGGATGGTTCGATGCCCTGCTCGGTGAGGACGCGCTTCAGGTCCGTGGCTGTCACCGCGCGCTCGTGAATGGGACCGAAGCCGTAGCTGCCCTCGCCGACCTGGATGAATCCTTTCGGGTGCGTGCCGCCGAGGTAGCGCTTCAGACGCTCCTTTGCGGAGGATGCGAAGGCCTCGACCGCCACCACATCGCCGGCCAGGCGCTGCGCAGCCGCGTCATCCTCGATTGAGAGATCATCGATGGCGCGATCACGGAGCTGGCGGATGCGCGGGCACGTGTGCGTATGACTACACAGCGTGCACCAGTTGCCCGGCGTGGCCTCGAAATCGTTGTTGCGCTCGCGGTCCATCGCGGTCGCGATCTCCTGCACCAGGTCAATCTCAACCTGCCGCAGGTCGTCGGCGGTGATCACCATCGATTGGTAGTTGTTGCTGTAGCGGACGAACCGCTTCACCAGCTCGAATTCCGTGAACGCCGGATAGTTGTGGCGGAGCAGGAGAGCGTACCGCGGCAGCTGCTTGCCCGCCTCGAACTGCTGCCGATTCTCAGGAGCCCAGGCGGTCTTCCAGTCATCAATGCGGACACGCGTCCTAGTCACACGCGAGGCCAGATCGGGTGTGCCGAAGAAGATCACCTGCTCACCCAGCACGTCGACGATCTTTTCGAGCCGCTCCTCGATCAGGAATGCGGCTTTCGGATCGATGTCGACGTCCTCGGCCAAGGACTCGGTGAACTTGCTGAGCACCTGAAGCGCGTCGAAGTACTCCATGTCAGAGCCGCGCACGACGCGGTACGCGATTTCGTGGATGTTCAGGATGGGCGATCCGCTTACGATCTCATGGACGGCAGCGCGCACGGCTGCGTGCACGTTGGATCCACCGTGCAGCGCTGGCGATGGCATCGGCGGTGTGTGGTCGACGTACGCCTCTTTGTACGCCCAACCGCATTCGCCATAGAGCCGCAGCTGACTGTTTCGGAAGGCCTTCATGACAGCGGCTCCTGCTGGCCTTCGATCCACCAGTGCTTGACGTGCGGGGCCTTGAAGTACTTCAGAGGGCCGCCGCCGCGGAGCACCGCGTAGTTCGCACTTCGCTGCACCTGGCCACTGCTGCTGCACCACATGTAGTGGTGCCAGACGATCTTCATCGCGTTGATATCGATGTAGCCGATCGTGCGCGGGGCTGGAGTCATGATCTGCAACTCCATTATGCCATCGCCGCGGAGTGGCCCGATGTACAACTCGTCGGCCATGTTCCGCTTGCCGATCTGAGCGAACTCGATCATTCGGACCAGCTCGGTCACCGCGATGCGCAAGATCATTTCGGGAACAGCTCCAGCGCCTGGTCGGAGGCCTGCGCCGCCCGCTGCTGCGCCTGCTGTGCAGCGAGCTGCTCGCCCGCCTGCTTCCACTCGCTGGGCAGCTCGGACTCGAGTTTCAGCGCGAGCGACGAGATCTCGTCGCTGTATTTGGCGATCTGTTTGTTGATCTTGTCGGGCGTGTATTTGGCCAGCTGCAGCGCGAGCCGGCACCATTCCTCCAGCGGATGCGCCTCCTCGTCTTCGCTCACCGTCTCGTAGTCTGGATCCGACTCCGCAGTACCGGCAGCCGGATGGAATTCGGACACGATCTCCTGGCTGTCTTCCTGCTCGACTTGCTGGACTGCCTCGGCGTGTTGCTCGGGCGTGTATTCGCCGGCAGTGATCTGCAGCGCCGTGGCGCGCTGAGCCTGCGCGCGCGCCGCGATCTGGAACGCAGCCTCCATGTTGCCGCGCAGCACGAGGGAAACTGCAAAGGCCTTCGAGGTCTTGGCCTGGCCGTTCTCCTCATAGGAAACGGTGTGTGGGTAGACGATCAGCTTGAACGGGATCCAGGAGAGGATGCCAAAGTTCTTCTTGAACAGCTTCAGCGCTTCAGTGAGGGAGTTTATCGTTTCCCAGCTCGTGGTGCGGAACACGTGGAAGCCGCCGTACACAGACGCGGCCTCGAGGAAGAAGCTGAGCACGCCGTAAGGCTTGCACTGCACCTGGCCAACCGGTCGCGGGAATGAAGTCAGCGGATAGTCGCCCTTGTGCTGCCTGAGCAGCGGACACGTGCACTGGATCTCTTTGTTGAGCACGCGATCGAACGCGCGCGCGCCGTTACCCTGGCAGCGCACCTTCGAATCCTGCCACGCGGTCAACGACGTCTTGAAGTTCTGCTCCGGCTCATCCCACAGGAACCGGATGTCGATTTCCGTGGGCGCCGGGCCGATGCGATCGTGGACACCTTTGTCGAGCAGGTAGTTGTTGTCGGCGCCGCGCACGCGTGTGCGGATCCGGAAGTGATCGTACTTTTCCGGGATGTTGAACTTCTTGCCGCCTCCCGATTTCACCTCTTTGCCTTTGCCACCGATCTTCACGTAGCCGATGCACGCCAGCTTCGGCCGCAGCACGCTCGACACGATGCCGTTGAATTCGGGCGCGCTCACGAGGCACGCTCCTGACGCTGCGAGGCTACTGCGACTGGCCAAGGCATGCGGAGGATCCGCGCCGCCTGTCGCAGCACATCGGCGGCGCTTTGCCAGACGTGAGCGAGGAGGGTAGACGTTGCGGCGCGGTCGTAGACTTGCGCGAGCTGCTCGGCATCGGCGTGCTTGACCAGGTCGGCCGCCAGGATGCCGGCGACGTACTTCCACTGATCGCGCTCCGCCTCGGCGCGTGTCAGCTTCAGCTCGAGCTCGCGGGCGTACGGGATCACGCAGCCCCCTCGATATTGCTGTACGCAAACTGGCCAAAGCAGTCGCGCGCCGCCGTCAGGTACGCCCGGGCCGCATCCTCCTCAGAATTGAAAAGACCGAGGTACCTACTGCGTCCGTGCACTTTGATTTGAGCCTGCCACTTTTGGCACTTGCGATGCCAAGTTACGCCCTTGAGTTGCGAGCACCTTCCCTGGATCACGCGCCTGTTGCCCTGGTTGAGCGAATTGGTGCAGATGCGCAGATTCGACCGTTGATTGTTCAGTCGGTTGCCGTCGGCATGATCCACAAAAACGGTCCTGCCAGCGTTTACGACGCCCAACAGAACTCGGTGCATCAGAAGGGAGCGCGGCGCGTGATTGCTGGCGCGATAGACAGCGCCTACAGGCGAGAGTCGCCACTTCCACGTTGACAGAAACTCCAGGTCAGAATCGTCAACAAGCGCGACAGCATCCGCGTTGGTCAGCTTTATCTGCGCCATTTTCTAGGCTGCCTTGCCTTTCGGCGGATCGGCCGGAGGCGTGCGTGTCACCTTGATCTCGCGATCGTCCACGCGGGTGAAAACCACCAGCTGGCGCGGGTCGCGGCGAATGAAACCGCCTGCGAACGTGGACCGGCGCGAGCTCCAGCGGCGTCCTGGTCGGGGTCTTACTTCTTCCTTGTCGCTCATTGACTCGATACCTTGGTGCAGACAACTGCTGCCCGGTTCGCCGGGCGCGAGCGCCACTCGATCGCAATCCTTCGCGGGGCTTCGATCAGTGGCGTTTCGTTTTCCATCAAGCGGACGGTCGGAATCGAACCGACACCTCCGAGCTGGCCCGACGCGGAAACCTGGGGGAAACCGTCATCGTGCCCGGCGCTCTAACACCGTGAGCTACGTCCGCAAAGTCGTCGGTCTCTCCCGACAGTCCTCCATTGATCCGATCGCCGGTTGCAGGAGCGGCGACTTCCCCGGAGTCATCGCGGACCGATGAAAGCCCCATCCGGTTAGCAGTTGCGGGGGCACGGTTCGAACGTGCGACCTCCGGGTTATGGGCCCGGCGAGCTACCACTGCTCCACCCCGCGAAAGCGTCGCACCGGTTTATGCGGCGCCCCTTGACCTACAGATACCAATTCGTATTTCGCCGCCGACCAGTGCGTAGTGAGTCCTTGCGCTCCAGGTACCGCACCACAGCACGCTCGATCAGCGCGAACGCCGTCGCACCAGCGATGCCCGCGAGCACGTAGCTCATGCGTGCGTCCGCTCCCATTCCTGCTGCAGCCTGACTGCTTCCTCCGCAGCCTTCGACGGCCGCCGCTCGAACACACCGCACCGCTCCGGGATCCTGCGCGGCTTCACGCGCGCGCTGAGCTTGAGCGCTCTGACCGCGAGGTCGGCCAGCAACATCGACGTCCAGATGAGCAGCACGGCCAGGAGCATGCGGATCGCGGTCATTGCACCGGCCTCCACCGTCCATCAGCAGCGCAGTGCGAGCAGTAGCCGCACGCCTGCGTCTCGTGCGCTGTAGTCAGCCGTCCGCAGCGCCCGATACAAGGCTTGGCATTCGGGCACTTCGCGTGACGTACGCCGTGGCATGGGCACAGCCGGTCACAACCCCGCGTGATCTTGCGGCGCGTGTACGGTGTGCAGCGGCACGGGCGCCCATCGATGCCTGGGTGGGTCTTGGTCTCCGGATACGTGCGCTCGGTGTATTCGCTGGTCATGCTTCCCTCATCGCAGAGCATGAGGTACGCGACTTCGATTTTCCTGCGCGTCTCAGGAGCCAGATCGTGGTAAGCGAGCACCGTGCGCAGCGCACCTCTCGCGTAGCCCGAGTCGTAGGCCTCGGCGTAATCCACCCGAAGGCTTCGCGCCTCTGCCACTTCCGCGCGCGCCTGTTCGCTCACCTTCAGGTCGACCTTCATGCGGCCCTCACGATTTCAATCACGCGGTCAGTGGGCGTCGCGCAGGATGATGGCGCGGGCCGCCTTGCTGTGCGCCTGCCACCGTTTCATGACTCGCTTGTGAGCCGATAGCCAGACAGAAGTACGCCAGCCCAGTGGCCCGAAGATCAGCAGCGCCATATTGACCGATACCGCGACCGGATCGACCTGGCGCTTTGGATGCTGGCCAATTGCAAGAACGGCATTAGCTCGCACGAGCTGGGGCGCGCGCTTGGCGTGACCCAGAAGTCCGCTTGGTTCATGCTGCACCGCATCCGGCTTGCGATGCAGACCCAAAGCTTTGAGAAGCTGAGCGTCGTGATCGCGCTTCACATCGGCATCGCGTTTCACGCGAACAATCCGCAGCACGACTACCAGAACGACGCCAACAGCAATCACAATGAACGGCGCCAGAAGCTCGATCATGTATTCACAGCCGTTTGATTGTTGACTTTCCGTAATGCTCGAAAACAGATTCGGCACACATCGCTGTCGTTCGTTCCACGCTTCCACCCGTTGTGACTTTCCTCTTTGGGCAGTTTTGCCGGGCCATCGTTGCCGTATGTCATCGCGTCACTGAATCGATTGGCACAACACCGCCGCGAATGCACGGGAACACGACGCCGTTCTGGGGATCACTCGGCGGACACACTCGCTCACGCGGCGGACCGGCTGGCCAGATAATGACGGGCTGATCGACGGGCGCACTCGGGGAGTCGCAGCCGAGCGTCAGCATGCCGGCTGTGCCCAGGACGCGGAGCAGGGCAGAGAGGAGGCGCGTCATGCCGCACCACGAATGTCATCGAGGAGTGCACGGATCTCGGCGTCCAGCTCAGCCTGGCGCTGCAGAGCGGCGAACATGCCCGGGGCCTGCACGATCAGCCGGGCATTCGCTTCGGCGTCTTGGTGCTCGTCGTGCACAGTGGCGATCAGTTCGCCGTCCTCGGTCGTGACCGCCGTCGCTGCGGCGCCGCGGAAGCGCGGAGCAATTCGCCAGGGGCCTGGGGTGGCGGGCATCAGGCGATCGCCTCCGCATCGGTTGCCGGGACCGGGTGACTCTGTATCCATTCGTCGATCGTAGACCGACGGAAACGGAGCATGCGGCCGGCTTTCTCGAAGGGGATTTCTCGCCGGGACACCTTGTTGTATACCGTGCCCAGCTTCACTCCGAGGTACTCAGCAACCTCGGGCGCGGTGAGCAATCGGTCGTCTGTTGCGTTGCTTGTCATGTTCACGCTTCTTAACTTTGGTCCATGCGATACGGCATGGGCCCATACTATATGGGTTGGGCTCATACGTCAAGTGTTATGAATCATGAGATAGGGGCAAGCGTGGGCGAGTGGCTCCCCAACGAATTGCTTGGCAAGCAGATACGACTACTTCGAGTCCGCCTGGGGCTTAAGCAGTCAGAATTTGCAGAGGCCCTCGGCTCCCCCAAGGGCCAGTCCGAGGTGAGCAAATGGGAGAGCGGTGAAGTACGCCCAGGTCAGGAAAAGCTGCAGGCAATCGCGCGGCTGGCTCACGTGCCGATGAGGATGTTTCAGGGTGACAACGAAGCCGAGGAGGGGGAGGAGGGCGGCCGAAAGGGCGGCCGAAAGAGCTACAATCGCGCCTACGCGCTTATCGCGCACCTCGAGGCTGAAATAGGGACCGACCGGATCGCTCTGGCTGACGCGTTCGGGATGGCCAAGGACGAATCAGAGCGGATGGCGTTCGATGCTGAGGAGCGCCAGACGGTCATCGAGTGGATGAACCGCGTCGTTCAGCGGTCTGCCGGTACCGCTATTCCCGCATTGAAGGTTACGGGCCGCAGCAGCGTCACCGGTGCGGCGGGCGTCGATTCGCGAGGATTCAAATCCGAACCCGACGCCGCTACCGCCCCACCGCCATCATCCGCAGAACTTGAGAGCGGTCATGAGGATGCTTCTGATGCAGTGCACGATGCAGAAAGTCCAGGGCCGACAACTCGTAAGGAGCGCCCTGGGCGATCAGCCGGAGGCGATCGTGGTGCTTGATCAAAGCCTCCTCAACGCCGGCGTCCGACCACGTGGGTAGACGCGTCACCAGCTTGAACCGCCCGTGATGCAGGTGCGGGCGGTAGACGATGTTGGAGCCTTTGTCAGCGCCGATCGCGGCGATGGACCGAAGGAGATGGAACACGAAGAAGATGTCTTCATTGCACCGGGATTCAGTCGGCATCGATACCGTTAAGGGAAGACTGCAACTGCGGAGCTGCTGCGGGATTGCCTGCGAAGCTGCGCACGTCGCGACTCGGGGTCCGGGACTGTAACACGGCCCTGTGACAATGGCAAACCGCAGGAATTCTTAATAGAAACGTTTGGCGCATATAGGTCACGTTGACCTATATGCCAGCTAACCAGCATGCGCCATCTTCTTACGACCTTTCCCGAAGGCGCCCTGACAAATGCGATGCCGCAAAGTCTACTTGATATTCATCGCTGCCATGCTCGGCTGCGACGCCTCGCCCAGTGAGCCTCCAGCGCCGACCCTGGTAGGCATCGCCATCACCCCTCAGCAACCGTCGATTGTGAGCGGGCTGACGCAGCAGCTCGCGGTCACTGCGTCGTACTCCAACAACTCGACGCGAGATGTGACAAGTCTCGCGACTTTCGAGGCGACAGGTGGAACGATCACGTCAGCTGGTCTGTTCACGGCGGGCAACACGCCCGGCAGCAGCTTCGCTATTTCAGCGACGTTCGAGGGGAAAGGGGCAACCACGGCCGTCACTGTATTGGAGCCGAGCGTTACCGGCTTGGCTCTGTCACCTCCTGGCGTGGGCGTGCAGAACGCCACGACACGCCAGTTCACTGCTACCGCGACGTACAACAACAACACCGACCGGGACGTGACATTGTTCGCCACGTGGACCGCAACCGGCGGCACGATCTCGTCAGGCGGATTGTTCCGAGCCGGAAACACTCCGGGCGCTTTTGAGGTTCAGGCGGCCTTCGGAGGGCGGACTGCCACGGCGAGTGGCACGGTTACGATAGTCGTGATCGCTGTGCGGCTCGACCCTTCTACGGCCACATTGCTCGCAGCCGGGACACAGCAATTCGCGGCGAATGCGCTCTATAGCAACGGCTCGTCCCAGGTCGTCACCAACACTGCGGTCTTCGCTGGTACCGGAGGCAGCTTCTCCTCAACGACTAATGGACTCTATTCCGGCGGGAATACGACTGGCGCGTTTCAGGTGAGCGCGACGCTCAACGGCCAGATCGGGACTGCGGCGGTGAACATAGTGCCGCCTCTTACAGTCTCGATCACTGGATCCCCGCGCCTGAGGGGAGTGAGCAAGCCTAACGGCTCGTACGAGTGCCTTTACGAAATCCGAGCGACCGGTGTGGGTGGATTGCCGGAGCAATTTGCGACATGGGATGGCGGACGGCTGGATTGGCGACTCAATGCAACCGGCGCGGTTGAAACCGACAACCTCTCGGCTGGTCAGGTCACGGAGTATTTCGGCTCGAATCGAGTTCAGTCCGGATCGACCGTTGGGTCCAGTGCGTACGCCAGCTGGAGCGGGCCATTCAGCATCATCCACACTCTGAGATTCCTGTTGCCGACCGGCGAAATAAGAACAGGCTCCTACACTCTCTTCTGCGATTGAGCATGGCGCTAACCAAATGCAGGGAGTGCGGAAGGGAAGTGAGCACCGAAGCAGTCGCGTGCCCACACTGTGGCGCGCCAGAGCCAGCTAAAAGAGCGTCTCCGAAACCGCCAATCACCGTTCGGGAACCTGAGATTCCGGCGTGGAAACGGCCGGTGCCGCTGATTGCGCTTACGGTGGTACTCGTCGTGGTGATCACCAGCATCGCGCGATACACCGAAGAGAAGGCAGCTAAGTCAGCCCGTGACCCAGGTCGGCCCGCGTCGGATTCCGCGCTCCCTGGAGACATTACCAAAGCATTGAGTGAGCCGCTGGATAAGCACGGAACGCTTAAGCTTGAGCGAGCGTGGGAGACAGGCGAAGGCACCAGGTTCGCAACGGGCTACGCCCTGGTGAGCTATGAGAATACGACCAACAGGACCTTCCAGCAGGCGGTGACTATTCGCTGTGATGCGTTGGACACCGGCGGCGGCAAGATCGGGACGAACACGCGCAGCTTCTTTGTGTTCAAACACGGGCCCATCCAGCCGGGTTTTCGTGGCACGGAAGAAATTCCAATTAATACTGACGGCACAGATTTCACCAAGATGAGTTGTTGGATAGAGTCGGCCAGATAAGTCCACTCTTCCCCGAAGGAGCCTTAACGATGCCCGTACCTCAAAAGGTCGATCGTCGCATCCTCGAAGCCACTCAGCGCTACCGCCCCATCCTGGAACAGGCGCGCAACAACCGGATGAAGATCCACGCCACGTTCGACTTCGATCATGCCGGAGGAAGTTATGCTCAGGTTTTGTTTGATGCTCATGCTGCTAGGAGCAAAGGGCTTGTCCGGGCAGTCCGCCAACTCCACAGCGGAAGTCGTGCGGAAGGGCATGAGCTGCAGACAGGCCTCAACGGGACACATCGAATGCACTTATACTATCGGTCAATCCCTTGTGGTCCTGATAGCCGGTGTTGGCGAAGACGGCGCCACCATTTTCATAGACAAAACGGAGGGGCTTAAGGGCGACTATTATGCCTCCATTTCGATGGCTCACCAATGCGTCGTGGTGAAGCCAGGAGAGAAGACCGTTAGCAAAAAGGCAGGCTTGCCGACGTTCGCCTTTATCGCTCACCGAGACGGCAAGGTATACCCTGACTGGACGCAATGCAGAGATGCCAACCTAGCGCCGCCTCGCTCGTGAGAATCCTGAACCTTCCCCTCAAGGGTTCCGGCGATCGGTCCAAGCCGCGCGGGCATGGGCGAGCTGGAGTGGGCAGTGAATGACTGGTGGAATGGGTTACGCGGAGCGGTAGAAACCAATGTGCGATTCAAGGAAGGAAGAGGTGTGCAGTGGAACTAAAATTCGCGATGCTCGCCGACTACGTGACCGAGACCAAGGGAGGAAAATTCATCATCGTCGGCGAGTTCGATCACATCTTCGGCACAAAAGTGCCGGCCCGGCATCAGCTAATGTTCTTGGTGGCCAGGTTTGAGGCGTCCGTTACCGAGGGGTCCGCGCACAAGCTGAAGGTTGTCCTGGTCGACGAGGACGGCAACGATCTTCCGCTGACCGTGCCCGAGTTGGATGCCAATTTCGCTGCCCAGGGGCCAGGTAAGCCTCTGAGGGCAAATGTGATTATCCAGCTTGTTAACCTCGTGTTCCCAAAATTTGGGTCGTACGAGTTTCACATTCTGATCGACGGTCACCACAAGGCGACCATCGGTTTCGAGCTCACCAACGCCCAGCCACCGCGACGTTGACCAGGCAGCGCGCAGAGCGAATTCGGGCGGAGATGGAGTCCAACCCCAACGGCCAGCGGTTCGGGCTTCTATGTAACGTTTTGGAGGCTTTCGGGATTCGTTTGGATCGCCAGAAGGGCAGCGATTGCATTTTCAAGCATGAGACCCTAAATGTTCGGCTGTTCATTTCGTACCATGGATCCGGCAGGGTCCATGCGGCGTATGTTGAACGCGCTGTGAAGGCAATGAACGAAGTCAAGGAACTGGGACAATGACCGCTCTAGATCTGTACCTCCGGCTACCGTGGACAGTTGAATCCACCAAGCGTGTGGATGACGGCGAAGAAGCAGTAGTCTTATCAGTACTTGAGTTGGACTTCTTGGTGGTAGGGCAGAACGAAGCGGACGCCGCCGAGAAGTTTTGGCCGGCACTATCCATGTTGCTGGAGAGCTATGTCGAGGATGGCGTGCTGCCACCCTTGCCGGAAACGGCGATGATCGTTGATCCGGTGAAGCTCGAAGAATTTGTTCAGGCGTCTGCAAAAACGGATCAGGACACAATTTCGATTGGCGCATACTCAGCGCAACCGACAACCGTTGTCGAAGCTGCCACGTTAGCCGCAGCCTGACCCAGCCACCTATTTGATCGCCTCGAGCTAGCAGATACACTGAGGCCCACGCCAACCGAGAGGATGCCGTGGGCCTTTATCCGCCGTTCTGGGAAGACCTCTTCCGACCCTTTCCGCCCGAGCCGGTGAGATGGGTCACGCTGCCATCCGGCGACCATGTCGCGGTGCCGGACCAGCCGCCACCGCTCGATCGGATTGAGCTGCGTGACTCGCAGCTGGCGACGAAACGGATCTCCAACACGAGCAGAGACAAGGGTTGAGCCGGATAGATAGGGCAAAAAAGGAACTGATCGAAGGCGTAGCCGATGACCTGCGGCTTCTGCACGAAGATTGGGGAGATGCGGCGGATGATCACACACTCCGACGCGGCAGCACGTTGTTGCGCAGACTGCTTGTAGACGCCCAGTTGCAGCGCGCCTGGAAGGGAGCCGGTTTCGAGAAGGAACCAGAGATCGAAGGAGGCACCTTAAAAGAGATATTGAAGATTGTGCCAGTGCAGGAAATTGCGCTAGCATCGGTCGGGGGTGCGAAGTACGAGGGCGGCGAGATTAGAGGATTGATGAGCCTCAACAATGAGTTAGGCAACGCCGAAGCATACGAGATGGCTCAAGCGTCGTTCGCAACAGAAAAGCTCGGGCTACGAGGGTGGACCGAGGGTGCATGCATGGTGGTCCAAGGCATTCCGGTTCCTCGAAGAGTCCTAGTCAAGTTCATTTCTAACAAGCTAGGGGGCGCCCATTTCGATGCCTCGCGCGGCGCTAGCTTGGAAGAAAGGCAGTTTGCTCTTCTGGATGAAGTGCGGGAGAGGCTTAGACTTATGGGCAAAGACGCTGTCTATTTCGAGCTGCTGTCGGTGGGGCAGACCCTGGCGGCCTCGATGGACGTGCAACGCTTCTTGGAACGCGTGGATCTCGCTACGGAACCGCCGCCTCCGTGACCTCGAGCTCCCATGTGTCGACCAGCGTACGACTCCCGCTCGTGTCCGCCTCCACACGCACCACGTAGGTGCCTGCTGCTTGCTCGCCAGGAGCAGCTCGAGTCTTGAACGTGCCGGAAACCAGGCCGCCTGCGATCGTCGGGCTGCCACTCACGAACTCGCTCGTCACAACCGTCCACGGCCCCACGGGCACGAAGCGGCCAGTCTCGGGATCGTAGGTCTTCGTTGCGCCACTCGTAACCACCACCACCGGGTTTGAGAGCGTCTCGCCTTCGTCGAGCTGACTCGTAAAGTCGGAGCCGTACCGATCCTCGGCGTTCGCATGCTTTGTGAGCACCTGGTGCATTAGGTCACCTCATGGATGGTCGGACGAGAACGCGCAGCATGCGTGCGCTCGGCTGGCGTTGTCGCGTGCCGGCGTTCGAGCGAATGGGCGCGATGAACGAAATGGACCGCCGGTGCGACCTGACTGGCCACAGACTGCAACGCCGGAATAGCGATTGCCGCGGCGGCGCGCACGAGTACGCGACCCGCGCTCGCCATGGCGAAATGTGGGACTGCGATTTCTGCTACACCCGCGACACGCACGGCGCCGGCCGACGCCATTGTCAGGTGCGGAAGGCTGAGCGTCGCCGCGCCGGCAACGAGTAGTGCTCCCGCTGCTGTTTGCGTGAAGGGCGGAATTGTCAGCGCAGCTTGACCCGTCGCGACCTGCGTGCTCGAGCCAGTTGCCTGGAATGCAGGGATTGTGAGTGAGGCCTGGGCGAGAACACGAACAGCGCCCGCCGCTGCCATCGTGAAGTGCGGAATGTTCTGCGTTGCAGTGCTGGCCACGCGCACAACGCCGGCGGCTGACGTGGTGAAGTGCGGGATGGTGAGGTTGGCCGCACCGGTTACGCGGACCGTTCCAGCAGCTGACTGTGTAAAGGCGGGGATCGTGCGGCTGGCCGCGCCCGCAACACGCACCTGGCCAGCGGAGGCGACAGCAAAGGCCGGTATGTTCCTGGACGCATCGCCGGCCACGCGCACCAGGCCGGAAGCCGAGCTCGAGAATGCGGGGATCGATACCGCAGCGGCGCCAACGATCCCCGCGGCCGCGATGGCCGTGGGTATCCACCGGCGCTTTGCCGGCAGGCGATACCGGCGGCCGAAAAAGCTCACAACTCTTCCACGTATGCAGTGCCGGAAATCGTGGCATCATCGGCGAGCGCCGTGCCGAGCCGCACGCACAGCATCGTGTCCGCCTGGTCAACCTTCGGACCCGTACTCTGCCCATTGATTTCCGGCCACCACAGCTGCAATCCCGAGCGCACGTTGAACGTGTCGGCGTGCACTTCCACTGCGGTGCCGGTAGATGCAGGAGTCGATGCCACGGCCTCCGCGGTGAATCCGGCCGCCGCATCGCGCGGATCCACCGGCTTTGGTGTGACGGCGCTTCCGTTGCCCGACGTCGCATTGTCCGTGACGATCGAGTAGTCGATCATCTCTTCCTGCGCATCGCCTACTTCACTCTTGACTCCGATGAACAGCCCGACCAGCCGGATCGGCCGATCATCCGCAGGAGTCAGCTCGAAGAAATCATAGTCACCGTTCGCCGTCGTGAACGATGAATTGCGAAACGGCACCGTGTAGATGCGACTCACTTGCGACTCCCTGAGTTAGAGTGGAACTACGGACGTTGGGCGGTCACGCCGGAGCGGCGGCAAAGCGCCACCGCCACCGCCCGATGCGGCGTAATCGACATACATGCTGATCTTGTAACTCGCACTGCCTTCATTCGCCGGCCATGTACTGGGCATGTCGTTGGCGTGGGTGCGGCCGGCAAAGAAAACATCGAGCCCC
>Ga0180087_1000043_pt1 | contig 28722 bp, 24 predicted proteins | sample EasRiv790_16_10D_FD_121789 | JGI IMG/M metagenome (GOLD analysis project Ga0180087, IMG submission 121789) | Soil microbial communities from meander-bound floodplain in the East River, Colorado, USA - East River metaG ERMLT790_16_10D | ecosystem: Environmental > Terrestrial > Soil > Floodplain ...
GAACGTGCGACGGTTGCCACGCGCCCAGCCGTAGCGCCATCTGCTGCCACGAACGTCTCCGTCGCCGAGATGACCGACGAGGACTTGCGGGCAAGGACCATGGCGCGCGTTGAGGAGCGGCGCAAGGCGAAGGCCGCCCAGGCCGTCGCTCAGGCTGGCGCACAGCCGGCAATCGCCGGTCGAGACACCGCGGCCGCGCCGGCAGCACCGTCGGCAGAGCCGCCTGCGGCCCGTGCGCCCAAGTTCTACAGCGTGGACACCGTCACCGGCCGTTCGAAGGCGGTGGCCCCGATGGCCGCGCCAGCCAGCGACAAGGACGTCGTCCTGCGCTGGGAAGAGAGCGGACAGCACGTGGTGGTCTCGTCTGGCGCCAAGGTGGCGCGTGCGGGACAGGCCCGCATCGAGCGAGGAGACTGGCAACTACCAGAGGCCGAGTCGGCTCCAGCCCGAGCGACGTCAGCGCCTGACGGTCCAGCCCAAACACGCGTCCTTAGCGCGAGCGATCAGGAGTCCGTCAACGAGCTACGTCGGCTCAGCCGCGAGCGCGATGACCCCAAGATCGACGAGGACGAGACGCTCGGACGACTCAAGGATCTGATCGAGCGAGGTGGCGCGACCGACCGGACCGTGTTTGACGCCTTCACCCAGGGGCTCTCGACCGAGATCCTCGAGCGCGACCTGGACATGCTGGAGGACAGGCGCGCGGCATTCGACGCGCTGGCGCTAGGCGACTCGACGACTGAACTGCGGGGCCAGAAGGACGAGCATGGCGACCTGTTTGCCAGCCGAGAAGCGGTCCGGCTGCGCGACCGGCTCCAGGCCGTCATCACGAAGCGCCGCGGCGAGCAGGGCACCTTCGAAGGCGTAGAACGCGGCGGCAGTCCAGTCGAAGAGGAGCGCCTGCCGTTCACGGCTGAGAACCTCTCCGAGGTGTTCGGGATCTCCTACGAAGAGGCGCGCGCCGCCGAGACCATCGCCGAGGAGATGGGCCTCGACACGGACACGATCAAGTTGACGGTCGGCGGCACGCCTGGCGCCGGAGCGCTCACGCAGGGCGTCGGATCCTCAGCGTTCAAGCGGTGGTTCGGTGACTCCAAGGTAGTAGACGAACGCGGGGCGCCGCTCGTGGTCTATCACGGGACTCCGGCACGGTTCCAGAAGTTCCATGCCCCTGCGTACTTCGCGGCGTCGCAAGAGGAAGCTAGAGAGTTCGGCGACGAGAAGTTTGACGGCACGGCTCGCGTGATGCCTGTGTATCTAAAGATCGAGAATCCGAAGATCGTCAAACTGTTTGAGGACTTCGTAGAGTGGACGGATTGGGACATCGACCGGCTGAAGAGCCAGGGCCATGATGGAGCTATCTTCCGGCCAGGAGACGGAAGGCCAGATCTTTATGTTGCCTTCGAGCCGACGCAGATCAAGTCTGCCGACAAGAACCGTGGCACGTTCGATCCGAAGAACCCGAACATCCTCTACCAGGCAGCCGAGAACGCGCCGGCCTTGCGCCGCTGGTACTACTCGAACATCGACCAGGCGCTCCAGACATGGCAGAACAAGGGCACGGCCGATCAGTTGCTCGCGCACCTGAAGAAGTTCAAGGGGGCGATGGACGAAGCAACCGAGATCGCCATGGACGCGTGGCTGAAGGTCCGTGAGTCGGTGACGCGCGACGAGGCACGAGAGTTCTTGAACCGAAATCGGATCGACGTGCAGGAAGTCACGCGCGGGGATGGCCAGACCCTGAAGCGTCGCTATGCGGACACCATCGCTTTCCTCGAGAGGAAGGGATATCAGGTCGAAGAACCTGATGATGACAATCAGTTTCTTGGACTGATTCGTATTGCTCAGAATGAAGCTGAAGTGGATCACGTGCTCGCGGCGTGGGAAATCGATGAACTGCCAGAGGACATATTGTCCGCATGGCAAGTGCTCGAAGATGCTGACACGGAACGTGCGACAGATCCGAAGTACGCGCAGTATCAGGTCCCAGGAGGGACCAACTACCGTGAAGTGCTCCTGACGCTGCCGTCGTCCACAGAGGTTGGGCCAAAGGTGCCCGATGGGGCCGGCGGCCTTGTGGCTCCGACGCTCGCCGCTGGATGGCAACGCATCGAAGGGCGACAGCCAGGCAGTAGGGATTTCCAATCAGGCCATTGGGACGAGCCGAACGTCCTGGCGCACATCCGAATGAACGACCGTGTCATCCCCGAAGACCCAGACGCGGAGATTGATGCGACGAACCGACGCAGACGCATCCTGTTCATCGAGGAGATCCAGTCAGACTGGTTGCAGTCCCATCGCAGGATGACGAAGGCATTGGATGAGAAGTGGGCCGAGGTTGTATTGAAGATGAAGCTCGACAATCGACTGCGAGTGGTCTGCCCATGACATGGCGTTTCTATATCTACGAGCATCGTCGTGCTGATACTGGCGCTGTGTTCTACGTTGGTAAGGGCACGTTTCGGAAGAATCGGAAGGCAACCTACGAGCGGGCGAACGACACAGGTGGTCGGAGTCTGTTTTGGCGTCGCGTAGCGGCCAAGTCTGGCGGATTCTCTGTTGCCATCGTAGCCTCGTGCCGCAGCCAAGAGGACGCCTGCGCGGCCGAAACGACACGGATCGCTTATCGGCGCGCCGAGTGTCGGCTGGTGAACCTTACTGATGGCGGCGACGGAAGACGGAACGGAGTGTTCTCTGACACCGAGAGAAAGAAGCGAAGCGAGAACGCCAGTCGGCCGCGTTCACGAGCGTGGATTGGCTCCATTCGAAGGGCAAGAAAGAACGGCGGAAACGGCGGTGTCGTTCGACGCGGAGACCGCTTGCCGCAGTGGTGGCGCGATCGCATCTCGAGCGCCGTCACTGGTTCTGGTAACCACATGTTCGGCCGACGAGGGGCAGCGCATCCATTGTCGAAGGCTGTCATCGACACGGCTACCAGCATTGTCTACCCGAGTGTGAGTGCCGCCGCTGACGCGGTCGGGCTGCGGATGAAAACGCTACACAACCGTCTGACCGGCCATCGAAAGAACAGTACGACGTTGAGGTTCGCCGATGCGTCCTGATTGCAAGTACATCCTCGACGGCAAAGAACTGACCTACGACCAGTTCCGCAAGAGGCTCATGGCGGACGAGGTGCTCTGGGAGAAGTACGCCGGAACACTAATTCGGTCGTTCGTCCCTGACGCCCCATTCAAGGGCAATGCCTGGAAGAGACTCGCGATGAAGCGTGTCCTGGCGATGGCGGCCGAGCGCGGCTACGACGGAATTGCGTGGACGACTGGAGCCCAACAGAACGGACGATACAGGTTGTCGACGGTAGTCAACGCAGTCAGTTGGGGTCCAGCCTCCTTCTTCGGCGGCGGCAAAGACGTCACGTTGCAGCCGAACGGTCCAGCCATCGACTTCACGGTCCTGAAGGACGGCACGATCCGTCCGACGTCAAGCTCTGCCTACCGATTCGCCGGACGAACGATCGATGCGCTTGTCGGGAAGGACCTCGCTAAGCAGATCATGGGTGAGGAGTCAGGCGACCTGCGCGGTACCGCTCTGGATCTCGACGGTCAAGGCATGGTCGGCTTCTACGACCGAGAGCTGCCGAACCTCGCCAATGATCTCATCAAGAAGTACGGGGTCACGGTCGGTACGGTCAAGATCGGCGCTGCAGCGTCGTTCAAGGAGATCCGCCAGAACATCCAGTCAGGCCGCGCCTCGGACGCGACTGTCCACTTCCTCGAGCTGCCGCAGGCGATGCGCGAGGACATCCGCGCCAAGGGCTTGCCGCTCTTCCAGGGAGAGAAGGCGTCTGTCGAGTTCGCGGAGGGCGGAGCGGCGCTCATTCGGGCGATGCAGTCGCCGGATGTGTCGTCGGCGGTCCATGAGATCGCGCACGTCGCGCGGCGGTTCCTGCTCGACCGGAACCTGACGGCCGAGCAGCGTGCGGGGATCTCGGACGAGGACATCGCCGTGGCCGAAGCGTGGGCCGGCGCGACGGATGGGAAATGGAGTGTCGAGGCTGAGGAGAAGTTCGCCCGCGGCTTCGAGCGGTATCTGGCGGACGGCGTCGCGCCGACGGCCAGGATGAAGTCGCTGTTCGCGTCGTTCAAGGCGTGGCTGAGCGACATCTACTCCACGCTGGCTGGATCCTCGATCGACATCGAGGTCTCTGACGCCATGAAGGGCGTCTACGACAAGCTCGTCACGCGGAAGGCGCGTGCGCGCGAGGAACAGGCCGCGGCGGTCCAGCCTACCAAGCCAGCGAAGGCGCCGCAGGCCGAGCCGAAGGCGCCGCGTGGCGCTCGCGCTCGGCTGCTCGATGGCCGCACGAATGAAGCCGCGAAGGCTCCGCAACCGAAGAAGCAGCCTGAAGGCTTCAAGAAGAGCGACTGGACCGAGATCGGGAAGAACGCTGAAGGCCAGACGCTCTACGAGGACGAGCGTGGCGTGCGGTCCTACGTCGAGGACGGCATACGTGTGAAGGAGCCGGTCGCGTTGCGACCGACGCGCGCTGGCACGGAGATCGCCACAGATCGCTCTGGATCGGTCGAGTGGGAGGTCGCGAAGGACGAGCCCACGCGCGAGTACGCCTCGACGCAGATCAACCTGCCAGCGGCGCTGGCGGATCGTGTGCGTGCCGTCGCGGCGAGGATCCCTGACGCCAAATTGGCCAAGGACGGCCGCGAGGACACACCCCACGTCACGGTGCTCTACGGGCTCCACAGCGACGATCCGTCGGCCGTCAAGAAGGCGCTCGCCGGTATCGACGGCGCGCATCCGTTGAACCTTGGAGAGTTCGGATTCTTCGAAGGCAAGGAGGCTGACGTGGTGTACGTTGGCTTCGACTCGACCGGTGTGCCGCGGTTGAGTCCGCTACTCAACGCGATCGCCAAGTCGGGCGAGTTCACGAACGATCACCCGAAGTACACCCCACACGTCACGCTGGCGTATGTGAAGCCTGGGCTCGGTGAGTTCTACGCCGACTGGCTGAACGAGAACGACCACTCGCTCAATGGCGCGTCGTTTGACGTGAACGAGATCGTGTTCTCGCCGGCCGAAGGCGATCCGACGACGATCCCGTTGGGGTCGAAGGCCGACGACACGGTCGAGTTCGAGGTGAAGCCGATCTTTGGTGGCCCGTCGCGTTCCGTCAAGGTCGCCAAGGACCCGGCCCAGGCCCGAGCCGTCATCGAGCGCGAGCGCGCGGCGAACAAGGCTGATCGTGATCGACTCATCGCCGAACTGAAGGCGAACCAGCGCAACCGGCTGTCCTCGGTGGGCGTGGACCCAGAGGATGTCCTCCTGATGGTCAAGATTGTCCGGACCTACATCAAGGATGGGATCTTGGCCTTCCGTGAGGTGGCGCTCCAGTTCCAGGAGGACTTTGGCCCCGGGGCTCGGGCCCTGGACGAATACCTCGAAACCGTCTGGGAAGACCTGCGAGGCGAGACCGTCTCGGTCGAGGAGGCCCTGGCCGACGACGGGCGTATAGTGGAAGGGAACGCACCCGATGCTGACCGCACAGGCGATCCAGAAGTCGTGGGAGGACCAGAACCCGAAGCTGGTCAGGAGCCTGAAGGCGTCCGAGACGCTGGACAGCCGTCTGGACGAGGCCCTCGAGCAAGCCAAGGCCGTCCAGGCGGACGCGGTCAGTCGCGGCCTGAGCCCGGAGCAGGCGCGGGAACTGGCGATGGACGCGGTGTCGCTGGAGACGCACCCAGCGGTGTAACACCGGCCGCCGGCGCGCCAGGACCGGTCTCGGTTGATGGCGCTCAGCCATCGAACTATCGGATCCGCCAGGCGGACGCGCTCGGCCAGGGCGGCGCCGCGACCAAGTTCAAACAGAACATCGCCGCGATCACACTCGCGAAGCAGATCGAAGCCGACAACCGACCTGCCACGGCCAAAGAGCAGGCCGTACTCGTCAAGTTCGTCGGCTGGGGCGGCCTGAAACGCGAGTTGGCCGACGCGCAATACAACCTGATCGACGAAGGCGTGATGACGCGCGAGGAGTATCACCGTGCGTCCCAGTCCACGCTCAACGCGCACTACACGTCGCCTGGCGTCATCGCGGCGCTCTGGGATGCCGTGCGCCGGCTGGGCTTCGAGCGCGGTCGCGTGCTCGAGCCGAGCATGGGTGTCGGTCACTTCATCGGCTTGGCTCCGTCTGACATCAAGCCCACGCAGATCGCTGGCGTCGAGTTGGACACGCTGACGGGGCGTATCGCGAAGCTGCTCTATCCGCAGTCGCGCGTGCAGGTCGCTGGTTTCCAGGATGCGCAACTCCCGAACAACTACTTCGACCTCGCCATATCGAATATTCCGTTCGGGAACTACAAGGTGGCCGACCCGGCATCAAAGATCCCGCCCTACGTGCGCGACACGGTCCACAACTACTTCTTCGCCAAGGCCATCCAGAAGGTTCGACCGGGCGGCCTGATCGCGTTCATCACGACGCACGGCACGCTAGACGCGGCCATGAGCACGCCGGTGCGCGGCTACCTGGCGAAGTCTGCGGACTTCCTGGGCGCCATCCGCCTGCCGGACACGGCGTTCAAGGCCAACGCCGGCACGGAAGTGGTCACCGATATCGTGTTGATGCGGCGCCGGGCGCATGGAGAGCCGGATCGATCGTTGTTCACGGACTGGACCGGCGTCGAGTACCGCTACTCGTCCAAGGACAACCCGAAGGGGATCCCGATCTCGAAATACTTCCTGGAGCACCCGGAGCGCGTCATCGGGAAGATGGGCGCTCAGGGCACGATGTACGGCGGAGGCGGGGCCGAGATCAGCGTCAAATACGATGGCAAGGACATTGACGCTCAGGTGGTCCAGAAGCTCAACGGCCTCGCTGATGACATCGTCAAGGCCGGCCTCGGATACAGCCCGGATCCTGTAGTCGTGCGCTCCAAGCCAGCCGAGATCGCTCCTAGCGCGGTCATCGAGCAGATGTTCTACGTCAACGAGTCCGGGGACGTCCGCCAACGGTTGAACGGCCAAGGCGAGATCGTGGACAAGCCGCGGGCTCAAATTCAACTCCTGAAGCAGTACATCACCCTGCGCGACGCGTTCCGATCGCTTGTGGCCACCATGCGCGACGAGGACGCCACCGATGCGCAGGTCACAAAGGCCCGCGGCCCGATGGCGAGAGCCTACGACGCGTTCGTGGCGAAACACGGTCCGCTGCACGAGGCCGCGAACGTGAAACTGCTTCTAGATGATCCGTTCGGGCCGTCGGTTCTCGCGATTGAGGAGTGGACGCCTGAGTCGAAGAAGGCCGCAAAGGCGGCCATCTTCAGGCAGCGCACCGTGCAGCCGGACGTGCGCGTCAAGACCGCCGACTCGCCGGCGCACGCCTTGTCGGTGTCGCTCTCGGACACCGGTGGCATTACGTGGGGCCGCATCTCTGGCCTACTGGGGCTCTCGGTGGACGAGTCCAAACAGGCGTTACTCGATGCGGGCCGCGTCTTCGAGCAGCCGGACGGCACCTACGAGATCACGGAACGCTACCTGTCAGGACGCGTGCGGGACAAGCTCGCCGAGGCGCGGACCGCGGCGGCGCTGGACGACAAGTTCGTGCGCAACGTCACGGCGCTCGAGCAGGTCCAGCCGATCGACCTGAAGCCGGATCGCATCTCGGCGCACCTGGGCGCCCCGTGGGTACCGCTGGAGACGATCAACCAATTCATGCAGGGGCACCTGGGCGGCTCACGTCTCGAGGCGCACTATCGGCCGGCCACGGCGGAATGGGCGGTCACGGAGACGGCCGCGTATCGGTATCGCGACGACCGCGGATCGTCTCGTCAGTGGAACACGGAGCGCGTCGATCTGCGGTCGATGATGGACGCCACGCTGAATAATCAGCGCGTCGTCGTCAAGGATAGCGACGGCACGACGCAGGCGGCTCCCACGATTGAGGCCCAGCAGAAACAGGAGGCGCTGAAGAAAGAGTTCAAGCGGTGGCTGTGGTCGGACAATGATCGGGCGACGTCGCACGGGCGGATCTATAACGACCTGCACAACGCGACCGTGCTGGCCACCTACGACGGCAGCCATTTGACGCTGCCTGGCATGTCGGACGTCTGGCGTGATCAGTTGGACGCCCACCAGCGGAACATGATCTGGCGCGCGATCTTGGAGGGGAACTCCTACGTGGCCCACACGATGGGCGCGGGCAAGACGGTCGTCATGGCCGCGATCGCGATGGAGTCTCGACGGCTGGGCTTAGCATCGAAGCCCATCATCGTGATCCCGAAACAAACGCTCTCGGACTACGCCCGGTTCGCCGAGTTCTACCCGAACGCGCGCGTCCTGATCGGCACCAAAGCCCAGACCGAGGGGGCGGCCCGTAAGCAGTTCATGGCCCGGATCGCGACGGGAGACTACGACGCCATTGTGGTCACGCGCGACGCCATGGTGCGGATGCCTGCGAGTTCGGCGGCGTGGGCCAGCTATATCAACGAGCAACTCGACGAACTGCGCATGGCCCTGGCCGAAGAAGACGCCGCCAAGGTTCGCCATGGCGCCAAGCGCGGACGGCTGTCTGACCTGGCGAAGAAGATCGAACGCCTGGAGGCCAAACTCGACGAGATCAAGAAGAAGGCGGAAGCCCGCAAGGACCAGGGCCTGTCATGGGAAGACCTCGGCGTGGACATGATCCTCGTGGATGAGGCGCACGCATACCGCAAGATGACGCTCGTCACGCAACTGCGCGACGTGGCCGGTGTGCCGACCGGCACGGGGAGCGGTCGCGCCGACGACCTGTTCATCAAGGCCCGTCAGATTGCTCAGAACACGCCGGGTCGCAACTTGGTGTTCGCGTCCGGCACGCCGCTCGTCAACTCTGTGGCCGAACTCTACATCCTCCAGCGGTTCCTTCAGCCGGCCGCCTTGAAGATGGCGGGTGTCGAGAAGTTCGACGCGTGGGCGGCGACGTTCGGTCAGGTCGTGACGAAGTATGAGGCGGACGTGACCGGGACGCGCCTTCGGCTGAAGCCGCGCTTCTCGGAGTTCTCGAACCTGAACGGCCTGATCCAAATGTTCCGGTCGGTCATGGATGTCATGACGGCGGAGGACCTTAGGTTGCCGGTGCCTCCGGTCACGGGCGGCGAGGCTCACCTGACGACCGTGAACGCCGGGGAGGAGCTGCGCGAGTACATCAAGGGCCTGGCCCAGCGCGTGACAGACCTGGACCCGCAGCATCGCGAGATCGACAACATGCTGAAGATTTCGACCGACGGCCGCAAGGCCGCGCTCGATCTGCGCATGGTCGGGATCCCGCCTGGCGGCCACAAGATGCAGGCGATCGCCGAGAACGTCGTCGCGAAGTACAAGGCGTGGGACAGCCGGAAGGGCACGCAGCTCGTGTTCATGGAACTCGGCATTCCCGAGGGCAGCACCTTCTCGACCTACGCCGACCTCAAGCGTCGGCTCGTCTCGGGCGGCATCCGGGCACACGAGATCGCGTTCATTCAGGAGGCTGGCAAGAGCGATGCGAAGCGCGACGCGCTGATGGCGCGGATGCGCTCTGGCGATCTGCGGGTGCTGATCGGTCCACGGGAGACCATGGGCACCGGCGTGAACGTCCAGAAGCGATTGGTCGCCATGCACCACGCCGATCCGCACTGGCTCCCGGCGCTGATCGAACAGGCGGACGGCCGTGGTATTCGGCAGGGCAACATCTTCTTCATGGATGGCCAGGACCAGGTCCCGGGCTTCTCCATGGACGTCGATCACTACGTCACGAAGGGCTCGTTCGACGCCTTCATGTGGCAGGCGGTGTCATGGAAGGGCAAGATGATCAATCAGGCCCTCCGTGGCAATTTGTCGCTTGATCGCGTGGAGGAGATCGGCGGAGGCGCCGTCTTCAACGCGGCCGAAATCGCGGCCATTGCGACCGGCAACCCCGTCATGATCGAGCGGATGCAGCTCGAGCAGCAGATCGCCGAACTGCACATCTCGTCCAACGCCTACGAGCGCGACATGTACGACAGGCGCCGAGTGCTGGCTACGACGCCAGGCGCGATCGCAGCGCATGAGAGTCATCTCAAGGCGCTGGACCAACTAGACAAGGACCTCGCCGCGCCGTCTATGGATGTGGCCGGAGCGCCGTTCTCGTACGACGAGCTCGAGCAGGCTGACGAAGCACTCAGGGAGCGGCTGGGCAAGGTCGAGTCGTTGACCGATGCGCTGTCACTCGAGGGTGCCGAGATCGGGCGCAGCTCATTCGGAGAGTCTCGCGCCATCATTCCGGTGGGTTCGGTGGCCGGATTCACCATGTCGGCGGTCTACACGGTGGCTCGAGCGGCGTCTGGTGGAACCACGCTGGAACGCCAACTGGCCCTGAGCTTGCCGGCTCCGAGCACGTCGGTCTGGTCGAACGGACTGACGATGGCGCCGGTGACGCGACTGGTCACTGAAATGATCCCTGGCGCCCTGCGGGGCCAGCGGACGCGCGCGGTGGATGCGCTCGCGCGGGCGAGCGAGTCGTTAGCTGAGGCCGAGAAGAACAAGGATCTGGTCTTCGCCGATCAGTCTGAACTCGATGCCGCCAAGGCGCGCCTGGCGGAGATCAATACCGAGATGGGGAGAGACGCGTCCGAGGCGCAACCGGCCGACGAAGGAAAAGAGGAGCCAGAACCGGCGGACGGCGACGACGAGGCGGCCGACTCCATCTTGGCCTCCATGGAGGACGACGAGCCGCGCTCGCGGATCGGCCGATCCAGCCGAACCGAGAACGCGGAAGGCGCCTTCGGCGAGGACGACGACGTGCGGACCGGCTCGATCCCGGAGCGGGCAGGCGGCGGGTCGCTGGTGCCGATCGATCCGGCCGGCGAGACCCGGATCGACGTCGCGCGCCCCATCGAGTTCCCCGAACTCGTCACGTTGGCCACGGCGCTCATCGGCACGCCAGCCGTCGTCCGGTCGTTCCGAAAAGAGGGCACGGTCGCACAGTTCCGTGGGAGCGGCGGTCGAGGTTCAATCCGACTGCACGCAGGACTGTTCAAGGCTGGCCAGGAGCAACAACTCGCGAAGGCACTGGCGCACGAGATCGGCCACCTGAAAGACTGGCTGCCGACACACACGTTGAAGCGTGGCAACCTGATTGGCCGGCTGTTCTCGCTCGATACGTTCCTGAAGGGCACGTTCACGGACGAGGACGGGACGACCATCAAGAACAAGCAAGTGCGCGCCGAACTCACGGCGCTGTCTGACGCGTGGCGTCCGTGGGACCGTGACACGGCGACGGCCAGCTTTCGAGCGTACCGACACAGCTCCAAAGAACTCTACGCTGATGCCATCTCGGTCCTGTTGAATAACCCTGGAAAGCTCCAGGCCGAGGCACCCCTATTTTACCGGACGTTCTTCCAGCAGCTCGACCGGAAGCCCGAAGCGAAGCGCGCCTACTTCCTGTTACAGGAATGGCTGACGGGCACCCCCGATGAACTGGCGAAGCGCCGCTATGAGTCGGACCTGCAGATGTTCGGAGGCGCCGACGAGAAGGCGATCGATATCGAACGGCGTCGCCTGGCCGAGCGCGAGGCCAGCCGCAAGGACATCTGGCTGCGCGCGCGGATCCAGACGATCGACAAGAACGTGCCGTTCATCGATCGCGTGAAAGCCTTAGAGAAGGCCGGCACACCCGTGCCGCAGGACGAGGACCCGCGCTACTTCCTCGAAGAGCGGAACTACATCGGCGGCAAACTGAAGGCGTTCACGGAGAAGCACATCCAACCGATCTACCGGTCGGTCATGGACGCTGAGATCCCGTGGCACGCGTTCGGCGCCGCCTTGATGTATGAGCGCGTCATCTCCGGCGACCGATCCGAAATGGCCAACCCTGGCGGCACCAGCCCAGCGGTGGCCCAGCAGAAATACGACCACTTGAAGGCTAGCCTCACCGTGCCACAGCGGAAGACGCTGGAGACCGCGATCGCCAAGTTCAGAGATGTGGTGCGCGGTGTCGCGGCTGAGGCGCACGAGGCTGGGCTCTACACCGACGAACTCTATGAAGAGATGGTCAAGAACCCGGCCTACGCGGCCTATCGCGTCGTGGACCACATCGAGGACGAGGTCTCGTGGCGTGTCCATAAGCAGAAGGGCACGCTGAAGGACATCGCGAACCCAGCCGACTCGACCATCCTGAAGACGCTGGCGACGATCCGAGCGATCGAGCGACAGAAGATGCTGACGGCTTCGTTCGACTTCCTGGAGCAGCACTATCCTCAGGACATCGAACAGGCCACCGAGCAGTGGCAGGGGAAGGGGCGTCGCCCGGTTGAGTCCAAGGACCCCAAGAAGGTCCTGGTCTATTACCACGACCAGGGGCGCCTGCGCGGCAAGTATGTGGACCCATACATCGCTGGCAGCTTAACCAACGAGTCCATCGGCCAGAACTGGGCCGTGGTCAGCGCCCTGCGGTTCATCAACGGCAAGTGGTTCCGGCCCGTGTTCACCACCATGAACCTGGGCTTTCAGTCGTTCAACGTCGCGCGGGACTTCTTGCGGTTCTATATGAACGTCCCCACGATGACGCTCGGGCGCGCGGTGCTCCGGTATTGGGACGCGATCCCGATGGCCAAGGTCCGCGCGTTCGGTCTGAGCGAGAAGCCGAGCGCCAAGGAACTGCGTGCCTACGAGGACCTGCTCGAGGCTGAGGAAGCCAAGATCCTGTCGGTCACGTTCAACGATCTCATCGCGGGTCGGCGGGTTGAGGATACACAGATCGAGGACACGCTCGCGAAGGTCGGCGTCGGCAACTTCTCCGTCCGGCAAGAGCACGCGGCCATCCTTAAACCGCTGATGGCGGTGCTGGATTGGATCACGTCCGTGGGCGACTTCATCGAAACGCTACCGAAGGCGGCGGCCATCGCTGAGTATCAGCGCCGCGATCTGCCGCCAGGCGTGACGCGTCCCATCGCATCCATCCGTCCTGAGGATCGGAGCCACATTCGGCGGAAGGTGGGGAGCCCGGACTTTCTCGCCGGCGGCACATTCAAGCCGGTGTCGAACGAAGTGTTCCTGTTCTCGAACGCCATCACGCAGGCGATCCGGTCTGACATCGAAGTCGCGACCGATCCCAAGACGCGGTCCGGCTACTGGTGGAAGACGGCCGCATTGAACGTGGCACCGAAGCTCGCGCTGTTCGCGGCCATCTACGGCTTGGCGGCCATCGATGACGATGACGACGAAGGCGCTGACGACTGGCTGCTCAAGTCGCTCAGAGGCATCAGCGAGTACGACCTGACCAACTACATCCCCGTTCCGCTCGGCGTGGATAGCCAGGGCAACTCGATCTATCTGCGACTGCCACAGGCCGACGCGGGGCGACTCGTTGGCGGCCTGACCTGGAAGCTCCTCAAGATGTTCACGGGTGAGCGGGACGTCCTGGGGAGCGCCGCGCAGGTGCTCGACTACACGGCGGGCCAGTTCCCTGGTCTGACGCCGGTGTTCGGCGTGGCCGGCGATGTGGTCCAGTTCGCATCGGGCGGACGAGTCTACGACCCGTTTCGCAATCGGTTCCTGTTCACCGAGGATGAGATGCGCGCCGGCGGCACCCGGGCGCTCACGAAGTTCCTGAAATACGAGTTTCAAGAGGTTGGCGGCGGCATACTGATGCGCTTCGACGTCGTGGAACGCCCACGGGATCGGACGGCTGGACAGAAGGCGCTCGAGCTGCCGATCGTGTCGAACGTGCTGGGCCGCTGGATCAAGATCAGCAATTACGGCGAGGTCGAGCGGCTGCGCCAGGCGCAAGGCACCGTGCAGCGCGACGAGGCCCAGGTGCGCCTGAACGAGAAGGACGCCGTCGCTGACGCGGTCCGAGACCTGATGGCGCTGCCCTCGACGGCGCGCACGCCAAAGGCTCTGCACGACAAAGCCACGGCCGTCGTTGACGCCCTCTACGCCAGCGAGCCGGCCGCCGAGAAGAACCGCCAGCGGGCCGATGTGCTGCGCAAACTCCGCATGGGTATGGCGCGCGGACAGAGCGACCCGGTCGTGGATGCGGTCATGGGCGCGACCAGTAACGCGCAGAAGGCGGCTATTATCCAGCGCGCCAGGCGGTCGATGTCGGCCGAGTCCTTCGACGCGTGGATGCAGAACGCCACCGAGCAGCGCGTCGTCTCGCCAGCCCTCCGGAGCCTCGTCAACCGCATGGGAACAGACGAGGCTGAGAACGAGTCCGAGATGGTCGGCGTGGAGGAATAGTGTCGCTTGTGAGGCGGGATCTGACGTGAGATAGTCATCGGGCTGGCGCTGACGGGCGCTAGGCCGTCTTCGGTCGCGAAGGGTCTCAGGGCCCCTTGTCGCACGCGCAACCATCCGCGTGCCGCGAGGGGCTTTTTTATTGTTCGTCGACCTGTCAACGGAGCCGTCATTGGAACACGACACACGCACACTGACCGTCATGATCAGCGGCTTTTCAGCGCGGTTCGATGATTTCCGTGCGACGTCGGCCCTGCAGCACGCGGAGACCACCGCTCGCCTGACTCGGCTCGAGCACTCAGCCAAGGTTGTTGAGAACGACGCACAGGAGATCAAGTTTCAGGTCATCAAAACGAACGGGCGCGTCACCGAACACGACGGGCTCTTCGTGAAGGTCGAGGCCCAGATCGCGAAGCTGTTCAAACACATCCGATCCGCGCCGGCCGTGGCCATCGAGAAAATCCCACTGACCTTTGGACTGGCCACGAAGTGGATCGCCGGGGTCATCGGGATCATTTACGGCACCTATTGGGTGCTCACCAGCGTCCTGGGGATGGGGTTTCCCCCACGATGAGCCGAGACGCGGTTGCCAACACCGTCATCACGGACGTGCTCCTTCGCGAGGGTGACATCAAGGACGTTGGAGACGGCAAAGGGCTCACGCGATTCGGGCAAACACCAGACTGGCTCACGCAGTTTGGGCTGCCCGTGCCGAACTCGGTTGCTGAGGCGGCGGCGAACTACCGGCGCTGGCTAGACCTAACGAACCTGATCGCGCTCTGTGATGTGTTCGACAGTCTCGCCGACGTCGTCATCGATTGGGGGGTACACAGTGGGCACATACCGGCCGTGCGGGCGCTCCAGCGGGCGCTCGGCGTCCGGGCCGATGGCGTGCTCGGACCGGTCACGGAGAGCGCCCTGGCGCTCGTGGACCGTCCACGGATGGCTCGGCGCATGCTCGCGGACTCAGATCGCTACAAAGGGCGACTGATCACCGATGACCCCGCGCAATACGCCCGGTTCGCGGCCGGCTGGGCGTCCAGGCGCGCTGAGCAAATCGAGAGGCTGGCGTGAGCTGGTGGACCGAGCGGGCGATGCAGGAAGACCGTGCGGCCTTCAAGGCGAAGGCTGAAGCGTCGCAAGCCGAGCGACGGAACGAGATCGTTGGCCGAGAAGTGGGCCGCGGGCATCAGTTCGCGCATCAGGCGCGGCTCACGCGTCGGCAGCGCAACAAGATCGAGAAGTCAAGGGAGGCGTGATGCTGCACAAACTGCCGAAGGATCACCCGCTCTGGCCCGTGATCTACATGGCCTGCGGGGCTGGGTGCATCTGCGTCGTGATGTTCGCCAGCGCCACGGATCTGAAGGACTTCTCAGAGGTGCGGACCACGGTGTTCGGGAGTGTGCTTACTGCGGGAGTCGGTTGGATCGCGAAGCGCATGTTTACCCTGTAAGGAGAGACGGCCAATGGAAGCACTACTCAGTTCGGCGACGTTCAAGACGGCGCTCGTCGGCGCATTCGGCGGGTTCTGGGCAGCCACGCGTCAGGACCGCGAGACGTTCAAGGGCTATCTGAACGACCCGCAGACACTCGAACAGTTCAGGACGTACAACTGGAAGCTCGCGGGGATGCGGGCGTTCAAGGGGGCGGTGACGGGTTTCATCGCCGTCTATCTGCCGGTCGGTATCGTCGGATCCGTGTCGTAAAGGAGATCCTCATGCGTAGGTGTGCTCGGTCGCGTGCGGCGTCGCTCGTCGTCGTCTGTTTCTACCTGTCGTTGGGCGCGAGCTGCCCGGTTCACCCGGAGGCTGATGCCCGCGCGGCGCAGTACGCCAGCGAGGTGGTGTTGCGCCTGGGCGACCTACAAGCTGCCGCCATCACGGCGAACACGATGACGCCGAAGGGACTGTCTGACCAGGATGCAATTCTGGTCGTCAGGTTCACAGTATCGGCCTCTCGGACGATCAAGATGGCCCCGTACGGCTGGTTGCCCACCGTGCGGGCTGGCTATGAGGAAGTCAAAGCTCGATCTGGAACGAATCCGACACTCATTGCCGCGTTCGTCACCATCGACAGCCTGCTCGACGCGATAGGGAGTGTCCAGTGAACACCAGCATTGTCCAGGCCATCTTTCTGCACATCCTCATCCCTGAACTGGCGCGATGGCTAGCGCGTCGCAGCCAGTCTGGTGAGTTGCTCCCAACCAAGGAAGAGATCCTCGCGCAGCTCGACGCCCGCGCCAACGTGGTCATCGCGGCCGGCGAGGACTTCCTGCGGTCCAAGGACGCCCTGTAATCGATGTCGCTCGCCCGCGCGGTGTGCTCGGACGGCCTGCGTGTGATCTCCTCGTGGGTCGCTCCGGGCTTCATCCAGTTCGGCGACGACCCTCCCATCGCCTTCCCCGCGCGTGGCCAGTATCTCGACGCCGAGGTACAGCCAGACGGCGACCACTGGGCGGTCGTCTCGCCAGGCCAGGACGGCGTGTCGGCTGGCTACCTCATCACACGCCGGTCGATGTCAGTGATACCGATCAGCACCTGGCGCCCGCTCGGGCAGTTTCCCATCCGCGTGAATGGGACGGGCTTCATCGCGTTGGTCGGGCCGTCCAGTCGCGCTAACTGGCGACTGCGTCATCCGAACGGCGACATGGAACACCGCACCACCCCGGCCTCGGTTGGCACCTCACATAGCGGGTTTTCGTCGTTCGCGGACGATGGCGCGGTCGGCTGGTGCGGGAACGGCACGCAGTCTCCCAGCCATCCAGACGGGAACCCAACCATCGCCGGACGGCGCACACGCTTCCATCGAACCTCTGGCGACTGGACGTGGGCAATCGACCCTGAGCATGGGGATCAGATCATCGCGCGACGGAATAGCACAGGCGCGTGCTACCGCGTGACGACGCGCACGTCACAGATTGCGCCATCTGGGCGTCAGCAGACCGACGGCTCATTGATGATTGCGTTGAACCTTGTGGATGACGGCACGGATCCTTTCATCCACAGCAGCCAGTTCACGCCGCTCGCGTCGGTGCCGCAGCCCCCGATGGTGCCTCCCACGCCGCCCGAGAAGTTCCCGCGCAAGATGTTCGTCTCACCCTACGAGACGCACAGTGCTCGGTACGGGGTCACCTCGCGCGATCTTGGGAACGTGTGTTTCCCTGACAAGGACGTGCCGGCACCGGCGCCCTACATCATGGCGCTCGATACGTTCGACGTAAATCGTCTGCCATCGACGCTCTACTACTACGCCCACGCGAGCGGGAGCGGGCTAGCGTCAGCGAAGGCGCAGTACGTGGCGCTCGCGGCGAAGCCGGAGCGGCCGATCATCCTGTATCTAGACGACCGCGACTGGCCGACAGTGCTGCCGTCGTGGATCGAGCGGTCGCGGACGTTCCTCGGGCTCCAGATGTATCCGGCGCACGGAGAGTCTGTCGCGGCCTTCCGGATGGCCATGCGCGCGATGTGTAAGCGCGTGAAAGCGTTCGAACTGCCGCTCGTGGCGACGCCGGCCTTCTACGACCGAAACGGGACGCTGACCGATGCGGAGATGCTGGCGGCACTGCCGGTCGTGCGTGAGTGCCTTGAGCCCTACATCTTCGTCGGGATCATGCCGTTCGCCGACATGCGGCCTGGCGGGATGCACGACCATCCTGACCTCTACGCGGTGCTCGCGTCGTGGGTGCAGGCGGTTCCCGCTCGGCCCAATCGCTTCGACTACTGGACGCCAGCGGAGGTCTCTGACGCCATCGCGGCGTGGATACAGAAGACTAAGTACGCGATGCCCGTCTTCTCGCCGTGGGAAGCCGAGCGGCTCCGTTCACCCGAAGTCATCTCGGCCATCTTCGGTGCCACCACATGAGTGTCTGGTCAGACCTCGCGCGCTTCTTCCGCGCCTTCGCTGGTGGCTCGCATCGTCGGCGCCAGCCGCTCGTGCCGTCTCCGCCGGCGATCATCATGCCGGAGCCAACGGCCGTCGTGACCCCTCCGGTCGCGCCGGTCCTGACATCCCCACGACCGCGCGTGCCAGGCATCGAGCACGGCATCTGCTACCGACACGGCCGAGAACTCTGGACGTGGGGAGCACCAGGTCTGTTCCTAACGTCATGGGCCTCGTGCTCACGCACCTGGAAAAGTCTGTTCTGGGGTGTGTGGCTCACGCAGAACGGACTGGACTGGCTGGAACGACCGGTGCGTGATCTGCCGGCGCCGAGTGCGTTGACGTTCGCGCCGGACATTCTCCTGAAGCATCTCTGTTCCTATACAAGCCTGCTGAAGCCGCCTGGATCGCGGTGGACGTATTCGAACGGGCCGCACTGGCCGCTCCAGAGCAAGATCCTCGGCGAGCTGTACGGGACGACGGTCGCGAAGGCGTTCACGGCACAGGTGTTGGCGACCGTCGGTGTGGGTTCAACGCTGCGAGCGTCGATGAATACCGGCGATGGAACGCTCCGCGTCTTCGGCTCGTGTCGGGATCAGGCGCGGCTCTCGCTGCTGATGCTGACGAACGACGGCAGCCTCGTTGACCCGACGTACGTCTCGCGCATGTCGGCGGGCGGTCCGAACGGTGATGGCAGGCCGTATCACCTTGAGGGCTACCAGACGCACTTGATCCGGAACGGGAAGTGCCATGCGCGTCCGGCGATGCCAACCGTCCCTGACGGGTTCATGGCGAGGGACGGGTCAGACGACAGCGTCGGGCACGGGCACGGCGCCATTGTGACGATCCCGTCGATCGGTCTGTCGTTCGCGTATCGCGGCGCGTCGCTGGAGGAGGTCCTCCCTGCTGTCTGCGAGGCGGTGATGTCATGACGTCACGACCGTTCGGTCTGCTGCTCCTGTTCGGGCTCATCGCGTGCGGTGGCTATCGTCCGCCGCCGGTGGTCACGCCGCCGATCGTCGTAGAACCGCCGCCTGTCGTCGTGCCGCCACTCGATCAGATCGGTGACTTCCGTTCGTTCTGGTGCTCCGGCGTCTTCTACATCATCGGGGACCAGCCGGAGCCGAGGCCGGAGTGCCTCGAGCAGTACAAGGCGCGCGGCTACCGTGACGCCTGGGTCACCGTTACACGGGACGCCGGGCTGCCCGGGATCGCACCGTTCGACTATCTTGGCAACCCATCGCGCTACCGCGTCCTGGCGCAGCGGTTCATCGCGAGCGGGATTCGCGTCCATCCTGTCATCGGGTGCGAGGACGCTGAGGCGTACTGCCGTCGCGTCCATGGGGCGTTCCCGGCGTGGCTCGATCACGTCGTCGCCTTCGTCGCGGCGACCGATGACCTGACGACGTCATATGTCATCGGTGTCGAGGTGCGCGAGTGGGCGACGTGGGACCAGCTCCTGCAGATCATCCAGCGCGTCTCTGCGGTGACTGACCGGCCGATCATCCCGCACTTCAATCAGCGCGTGTGGGGGCCAAGTTCCGCAGACCCATGGAGCGGCGGCGGCCAGATCGCGTTCTGGCGTCGCGCGATTCAACTCGCGGGCGGCCCGCAGTCCCTCGCCGCGGCCTTGCAGTACGCACACGATCGCGTCGAGGACAGCGGCGGCGGATTCGTCTCGACGCCGACAGAGGTCCGCGAGTTCACGCGTGCGATCGTCGATCGCCTCGGTCCGCTTGGCGTGGCGGTCATTGCCTCCGAGTACGCCTACCGCATGCCGATGGACCAGGCATCGGCGCTGGGGCGCATAGGCCGGCAGGCCGGCGCCGCGGGCTGCATGAATGGCTGCTGACCTGAGGATCTTGTGCTCTCGCCTAAGGACAGAAATCCAGCCTTGAACTACCGAGAGGTGGCGCTGAACGGCGACGAGTATCTCGCGGTGCTGCCCGTGCGTGTGCCGGACTGGTGGCGCGATCGCGAGACGGTCGTCATCGTGAAGGTCAATGACCACGGCGGCCCAGTGTCCTGCGCGCTCGCGCGGGACTTCACGTAATTCAAAGCGCCGTTCTTTTTGACCGAAGAGAACCTTAAGCCTTTTGTTTTAAGTTAGTTACTTGGTAATTCTCAACCTGTGCCATTCCGACCCGTCAGTGGCGGTGGTGTCGCAATGGGATACCGCGACCAGTGCTACAATGCCGCCCATGCGCACCCGCGCTCTGTTCACCGCAACACCAGAACAGAGCGGAGCTACGTTCGCGGGGAATCACCCGCAAACGAAAGGCTCGTTCTAAGCCGGCGTCCCGCGCAGACCTCCTCCACAGACCGATCGGCGAGCGCGGGATGACCCGTAAGACGGGCGTGCCGTGATTTTGTCGTGGGCGTGTAGCTCATCGGGTAGAGCGCCTGGTCCGCACCCAGGAGGCGGCCGATTCGAGTCCGGCGACGTCCACCAGTTTGTGCGCGGTCGTGGATCATTGGAGATCGGCTGCCTTCCAAGCAGTTCCACGCGAGTTCGATTCTCGCCGACCGCCCCAGTTCGTGCCGGTGTAGCTCAGTGGGTAGAGCGGCTGTTTTGTAAACAGCGGGTCACGGGTTCGATGCCTGTCGCCGGCTCCAGTTCGAAGGTTTGTCGGGACAATCCGGGAAGCAGGGCGCACGAGAGACGCGCAGCGCGCGGAGCTTATGCGAGATCCGGCGTCCTCCGGTGACCGACTCCAGACCGTTGGGATGTACGGTAGCGGCCAACCGACTCGCCTTGGGAGCGAGGCACCGCTGGTTCGACTCCAGCCGTCCCAACCAGTTTCGTTGCTCGGTAGCTCAGTTGGTAGAGCATCGCGCTGTTCATGCCGGCGTAGGCGAACGGTAAGCCGCCGCGCTTTCAACGCGGAGAGCCCGGGGTCAGCACCCGGCGCCGGTACCATCTTTCGGTCTGTAGCTCAGAGGCAGTAGCAGCCGGCTTTTAACCGGAGTGTCGCAGGTTCGATCCCTGCCAGACCGACCACCTGTTATCATTCGCGCATGTGGGGAGAACCAATCTCGCGCGACGAGTTTCACGCCGCGATGTCGAAGTTCCCAAGCCGCATCGTCTCGCGCACGGGGATCTGCGAGCCGCCAGTCGAGCAGTATCGCGACGGCGATCGGCTGATCGGATCGATCTGGTTGAACGACGCGATGGGCGACGGGCAGCCGCGCGTCTATCGACTAGCGAAAGACCTCGAAGGGATGTAGCTCAACCGGCAGAGCGGCGGACTCTGGATCCGCAGGTTCCTGGTTCGAAGCCAGGCGTCCCTTCCAACTCACTGCGGAGTAGCGTAACTGACATCGCGCTGGGTCTTGGCCCCAGAGATTGCAGGTTTGAGCCCTGCCTCCGCATCCACCCTCAGTCCTTGAACGGATCGAACTCGTCTCGGGCCGCCATGGCGACGCCGATCGGCCGCAGCGTGTGGAGCACGCGGATCGTGTCGCCGTGGTGCGCCAGAACATCTGGCAGCCGCTTGTAGCATTCGGGCGCTTCGTCGGCGCCTCCGCCGCGGATCTCGATGCCCATCGCGGCCAAGCCGAGACTGACGCTCTCGTAGTCAACCAGGCCAGCCGAGACGATCGTCTCGGTCGTGTGTGGGCGCAGCTTGTTTCCGCACGTCGGGCAGAGTGGCAGCGAGCCGTCTTTCCCGCGCGAGAACTCGCGCATCGGCCACGGCGCGTCATGCCGCGTGCATCCTCTATCGTCGCAGCGCCACGCCTTCGCGCGCTTCACTTTCCCGGCCGCCTTCGTGCGCGACAGCACGCGGCCGGCGCCGTGGACGGTCGAATAGAGCGCCTCGGCCGATCGCGCTGAGGCCACGCCCTCGAGGATCACCGCCGACTCACCCATCGTGCCACCGACGAAGCCACGCTGCCCAGGAAAGGCCGGCGTCGCGCCCTTGCGATGCACCCAGAGCGTTCGACCGCCGTGCTCTTCAAGCCATGCGAAGTTGTGGTGGTTGTGGATGCGCTCGGTCGCGTGCGCGCCAACGATCGTCAGCACGCGGTCAACGACCCAATCCCGACCGGCGTAGGCGTAGCGACCGGCGCGCTCCATGCCGTCGATATAGAGCGCACCCAGTTCCGAGATGGCCGAGATGACCACCGGCGGCGCCATCATCGAGTCGTTCGTCGCTCCGGCCTGCTCCAGCGCCCAGGTAGCGGTCTTGTGCCCGAAGCCGCGAGAACCGAAATGCACGCCGATCCACAGCGCGCCGTCCGAGTCGGCCTCGAAGAGATCGACGTAGTGATTGCCGCTGCCGATGGTCCCGAGCTGGTTCGCGGCGAGTTGCGCGTGCTGTCGCTGGAGCGGATGGCGACACTCGGCGATCTCGTCCAGGACGGGATGCTCGACGCGCTCCTCGTTCTTGCGACCCATGCCGAAAGACAGCACGCGCCAAATCTCATCCATGACCTTCTGCCGGTCGATCGCTGTGGCCGGCATGTCTGTGCGCACCGCGCAGTTGCCGCACGCGATGTCATAACCCACAGCGGACGGCGACACGAGGCCCTCGTAGCCGACAACGCCACCGATCGGCATCGAGTAGCCGAGATGCGCATCGCCGCACAGCACCGCCGGTGCATTCTCCTCGACGGCTTGGCAGCGTAGAATCTGTTCAATGACGGCCGGTTCAGGTTCGCCGAACATGACGATCGGGCTCATGGCGGCACGATAGACCGAACGCGCAAACTGACGCAACCGGTGGCTCGGGCGTTGAGAAAAGGTATCCAGTGAGTTGCCGCGGCAGCCTGATCACTGAAAACGCACCAGAACATGGCCAGTTCTCTCGCCTTCACACGGCGGGGGTCACTGGTTCGAGTCCAGTAGCGCCCACCAACCTTTTCCTTGGCAAACGCGACGTTTTTAGCCTGAAACGCTCGATCGAGCGCCGCGTCGCCAGTCCGCGAAATGTGGCGTAAAGGGGGCAGAGAAGGTTCTGGGATGTTGCCGCGGCAACTTCGCTCAACCGTCTGCGCGTCGCCGACTCCCTCGCAGCGACGCTGTCATCGCGTCTCGAGCATGCTCGAGCCGACCGGCGAGGGCGCCCTCGGTGTAGCGGGCGATGCGGTTTGTTCTGCCGAGTTCCTTCAGCGCGCGATCGTCTTTCAGGATCCCGGCCGCAAACGTCAAAAACGAGTGCCTGAGATCATACGGACGCAGTCGAGGCAGCATTGGGATGCGGCGCGCGCGCCTGGCGACGTTCTCTGCAGTGACGGCCCGGGCGAGTGCCGAGTGTAGCGCGCTGTTCGAGAAGGTCCCCCAGCAGCTCAGGAGGGCGAAGCGACGGAGCGCCAGCATCGCGCGCGGGACGACGGGCACCCAGGCGGCCGGCATCCCCTTCCCCTTCTTCCTGCGCCCCAGTCGCACCCGCCCGCGCGTCCAGTCCACATCTTCAGGTCGCACGCCCTTCAAGAGCATGTGCGGCCAGCCTGTCCACATCAGCACGTGTAGGCGGGCGCGCATCTTCCCCCAAGGCCGTAGTCGGCGAATGAGCCTGGCAACGGTCACCATCGGCTGGGCCCGGATGATCTCGCTGTCGCGCTCGTCGTAGGGCGCCACGTCCCGGACGATGTTGGCGGCCGAGCGGCCGTCGAGCTTCGTGTAGAGGTGCATCAGGGCGGTGCGGCGCTGGTTCAGCGACGCGTTGGCGAGCGGTCCGCCGGCGTCAGAGCCGGTCAGGCGCCACGTCTCGAGCACGGTCGCGATGTCCTTGGCTGTGACGGTCGCGCGGTCGCGCGGGCCGAACGCCTGGACCCAGCGACCGATGCGGTAAGCCCTGTCCTGGTAGGACGGCATGGCCGTGACGAGCGCGAGGTAGTCGGTCGCATCCTCGGCGAATGTGCGGCCCTCGGGCGCGGCGGTCAGCCCGTGCAGGATCTCCCCGATGAGCTTCTCGCGCTCCCGCTTGAGTTCGGTCAGGGACGTGTCGGCCGGCAGGCGCCGGCTTCTGTAGGTGCCGTCCCGCTTGACGAAGACCTGCCAGGTGCCCTCCGGCGTGCGGCGGATACCCTTCAGTCGACCGGTCGCCACGTGCCGCGCGGTTCCGAGGTGAAGGTGCCGAGCGTGGCGCCGCCCGTCCACCGGTCGATGCGCATCAGGCCGGCCGTGCTGTGCGCGATCCAGTCGTAGCGCGGCGCGAGCGCGTGGAACACCAGCGCCACGGCCAGGACGATCACGCCGAGCCACCAGTCTCGTCTCGAGATCAACATCGTTGTTTCACTTTTGTCGGCGCCAGTCAGCCAGTCGAATGACTTCACCCCTGGTGCTATCAAGATCGTGCGGCGACAGACGATTGCGTGATCGACGTGCGCCGCCCGTGTCCATGGTGTCGTGTCGATGGGCGGTATCCCGGATGTAGTCCATGGATACCGCGCCGTCCGCCAAGAGCCGCCAGGTCGTGCCTACGCTTGGCGTGCGCGCTTCGTCTTGGCGGTCGAGTCTTCCGATGGGCTACGCCCTCGCAGGACGACCACAGAGCTGCCTTCTCGGTGCGCGAGGCCCTCGAGAAGACGATCGGTCGGCACGCCGAGCGCGAGCGCCAAGCCCGCGATGTACGCGGCGCTCGGGATGGCGCTGCCGCTATCCCACTTCGACACTTGGCCCTGCTCGATGCCGAGCTTGTGCGCCAAGTCCTTTTGAGTCAGCCGGAGTCCCTTCCGGATGCGCCTGATGTTCCGCCCCACCACTCGGTCCTCCGGACTTCTGCTCGATGGGCGTGGCCTTGTTGGCACCGCGCCACTATACGCACAGAGTCATCACCCGTAAAGCCTTCCAAAACATACACTTACAGAGTATTCATGAACGACATGAAATATATATTGACGGCGCATATGCACGCGCTATATATTCTCGTTCGCTATGTTGACCGCTGAGCACATCGCTGAACTTCGGCGCAGTAAACCTTCGAATCGGAATCGGCTCGTCAAGGCGATGGAATTGGCCAATGTGACGCAAGTCGAACTCGCTGAGGCTGTGGGATCCACGCAGCCGCGCATCAGCTCTATTTGCAATGGTCGGTTCAGGGAAGACGGGTTGGCCCTGGAGACCACGCGGCGTTTCGCGGAGTTCTTCGGGTGTGACATCGACGACCTGTTCCCGGCCCGCGTCGAGGTTGGGTGATGTCATCGTCCCGCCGCGTGTCGCTCGATCGCCTCCAGGGCGTCATGGAGTGCCGCCGCGGCACGGCGCATCCGCGCCAGCAGGCGCCCGCTCCGCACCGTGCAGCGGTCGTGGTCGCGCAACGAGGACGCCAGCCGCGCACGCAGGCGTTCGACCTGATCGATGCGATGGGTCAGCAGCTCGGCCGGCGTCAGGGCCCGGGCGACGGGGATCGCAGTCACGGGGTGTTCTGGACGGCTCCAGAGCCGAGCCAGGAGCAAGGGCAGCGCCATGCCTGAGACTCTGACGCGATCGGTCATCGAGAAGCCACGCAAGATGCTTGCGGCGCGACTCCCCGAAGCGGATCGCGCGGATGGCGACATCGCGCATGTCGTCGTGCGGACGCTGCAAGTGGCTGGATGGTCCGAGAAGGAGTTGGCGTTTCGGTTGGGCCTCGCGGATCAGTCCGCGGTGTCGCGCTGGTGCGCGGGTCACGAGAACCTCTCGGCGTTCGGTCGCATCTGGCGCGTGCAGGACGTGCGGCCATCCCTGCTGATTGCGATGGCGGAACAGGCACGCATTGTCGGCGTGGTGGATGTGGCGACGGTCGTCACCGTCTGCCGGACGGTGCGCGCATGAACCGCTCGGCGTGGGGCCTCTTGCCGTGGGATCGCACGGACTCGCCGTACCGATCGACCGCCGAGTGCGCGGCGTTTCTCGGGAAGGTTCATGCCGACGGGGCCCTCGACGCACGCGAGGCACGGGTCTTCCTGGATCGGGCGGGCGTGCAGAAGTTCAAGGTCGGCGGATCGGTGCGCTACCGCCGCGCGGACATCGAGTCGATCGTGCGACCGGTCGGCCGACGGCTGCGGAGGGCGGGTTGATGTCTCTCGCGCACATGCCGACCGCGCCCATTGATGTCGAGAAGTGTTACGCCTGCGACGGCGGGCGCGTCATCGCCGACCAGGCCGGCATCGCCTGCGACAACTGCGGCCGGTCCTACGCCTCGATACAGGCCGTGCAGGACAAGGTCGCTCGTATCCTCGCGGCGCGTGAGCCGATCGACGTGCTGGAAGTGGATCAATGGACCTCGACCGGAGACATCCGGTCCATCCCATGGGACCTCCTGAAACAGCGCGGCATCGAGGGCGTGCGCGGCGGAGACAGCGAAGCGATACGCGTGATCTCGGGGGGCCGTTTTGTTTTCAAGTCCGTGAAGACGCACGAGCGGCCGTCGATCGGTCGGGTGTGGTTCCGGCAGGGTCCGAGCGGACTGCCGGAGATGTATCTCGAGAACTACGACTCCTCGGACTAGAAGATTTGGCCCGGCGTTCGGCGTGGGTGACTGCCCGTTCGCTGAATCGGCATGGGGCCTGCGGGATGTGGGAACCATCCAGCAGCCGGGCCAATCGTGAACTCAGGGAGCGACATATGGACCTCAACCGAATACCCGCGCCCGCATCGGATGACGCGCTACACGCGCCGCCGATCCCGAAACAGGGCTTAGCGACGCCGATGCGATTGATCCTGGCCCGCTATTTGGGCGAGGGGATCCTGCCGATCGGCGACTCCATTCTACTGAAGTGCGCGACGGCCACCGGGCTGCAGACCATCGAGTTCTCGGTGGACCGTGGCCAGTTCTACACCGTGCGGTGCGACGACGCGGCGGTGATCAGCGCCGCGCGCCACATCGAGCAGCACAACGCGCTGGACTCCCTCCTGGAGCGGTTCGACAACTTGGAGTGGTGCTGGGACGAGGTGGACGGGCACTATCTCTTCTCCCGATCGAACTCGTTTGCAGATGCGGCCGATCGGCTGCTCCTGATGCGTGAGGCCGCGGTGAGCCTCATCGCCTACGCCACGGCCATGCGCAACCACGGCATGGGCGGCGGGGAAGCACTGGTGGGCCGGTGAGTCGCATCGTCAGTTTAGTCATCGAGAACGTGAAGCGACTGAGCGCGGTCGAGATCCAGCCAGATGGGGCTCCAGTGGTCGTGATTGCCGGCGCGAACGGCGCCGGAAAGTCCAGCGTGATCGACGCGATCGAGATGGCCATCGGTGGCGAGAAGCGCATCCCGAAAGAACCTGTCAGGCGCGGCAGCGACACGGCGCGCGTCGTGGTGGACCTGGGCGATCTCGTGGTGACCAGGCGGTTCACCAAGGCTGGCACGTCGCTCATGGTCACGAACCGTGACGGCAAGAAATACGGCTCGCCACAAGCGATCCTGGACGGCCTCGTGGGGCGACTGTCATTCGACCCTATGGCCTTCGCGCTCGCCGAGCCTGACGAGCAGGAAACAACCATCCGGATGCTCGCCGGCATCGATACGTCCGACATGGAGGTCCGTCGTAAGACGCTCTACGACCAGCGCACGCTGGTCAATCGGGACGTGACGCAGGCGCAGGGCGCGCTCGCCAAGTTACCGCCGGCTCACGAGGACGTCGGCACGGATCCAGAGTCCTACGATGGCCTCGCGGCGCAACTCGGCCATGCCGACGAACTCGCCAGGGTCGCTGCGTCGGCTGATCGGGCCGCGACGGTTGCTGAGAGCGCCATCCGAGAGGCGGAATCACAAGCCAAGCGGATCGCCAGCGAGATCGAGGATCTACACGCGCGACTCGCTGCGGCTGATGTCGCCTACGAACAGGCTCAGATGGCCGTGACGGTCAAGCGCGATACCTACGACGCCGCTAGACACGCTGCGGAGGCCGCGACAGTCGCCGTGCCAGAACGGACAGCCATCCACGCCAAGATCGGCGCCATCCAAGCTCGCAACCAGAAGGTCACCGAGAACCAGCGGCGCGCCCAACTCGTGCTGGCGCTGTCCGAACGGCAGCGCGCATCGCAGGACCTCTCAGATCAAATGACCGCGATCGACCACGCGAAGGCTGAACAGTTGGCGCGCGCGGCGTTCCCGCTCGCGGGCTTGGGCTTGAACGAACACGGCGTCACGTGGGACAGCCTGCCGTTCTCGCAAGCGTCGACCGCCATCAAGACGCGTGTCTCCGTCGCGATCGGCGCGGCGCTGAATCCGAAACTACGCGTCCTGTTGGTGCGAGGCGGGAACGACTTGGACGAACAGAGCTTGTCGCTCCTCTCTGATCTCGCCCAGGAGAACGGTCTTCAGGTGTGGTTGGAACGTATTCAGTCGGCCGACGGCATGAGCACCGTCGTGATCGAAGACGGCGCCGTGCAGGCGCCACAAATGGCAGGTGCATGGTGAGAACGCCCGATCTTGTGCTGGTCGATCTAAGTTCAATCTTCTATCCGGTCTGGGCGATGTCGGCCTCTGAACCGGACCCAAACCACGCGTCCACAAAGACGGTCGCCCGCGTCCGCGCGATCGCGAACGGCCACCCGCACGTGGCGGTCTGCTGCGACTCGGGCCGATCGTTCCGAGCGGACATAAGCCCGGCCTACAAGGCGAACCGTCCCGAGCGAGACGAGCGACTGAAGCACCAACTCACGCTCGTCATCGAGCAGTTGCGCAAGGACGGCTTCCCGGTCTGGGCGCAGCGCGGCA
>Ga0180087_1000053_pt1 | contig 25552 bp, 42 predicted proteins | sample EasRiv790_16_10D_FD_121789 | JGI IMG/M metagenome (GOLD analysis project Ga0180087, IMG submission 121789) | Soil microbial communities from meander-bound floodplain in the East River, Colorado, USA - East River metaG ERMLT790_16_10D | ecosystem: Environmental > Terrestrial > Soil > Floodplain ...
ACGCGGCTTTATCGCCTATCGAGGTCCGTCACGACTGGACGGTGCGCCGATCGTCGCGATCGTCACGCTTGGATCGACGAACACGAAAACCGGCGACATGGCCCAGGCGTGGGTCCTGCGGTCCGACATGAGCCCGCAGGCGGCCATCGGCGCTGGCGCGGATCGGTCCATCTGCGGCGGGTGCGTGCATCGGAGCGGCCAGGCGCTCGGGCGGTCCTGCTACGTCGTGACGTGGTTCGGCCCGCAGGCGGTGTATCGCGCGTTCGACGCAGGGGACTATCCGCCCGTCTCTCCAGATCGAGGGTCAGAGCTGCTGCGCGATGAGCTCGTGCGGGTCACGGCCTACGGCGATCCGGCGGCTGTGCCGTTCGAGGTCTGGCGGGCGCTGCTCGCCGGCGCTGGCGGCCACACGGCCTATACCCACCAGTGGCGCACGTGTGACCAACGGTTCCAGGCGTTCACGATGGCCAGCGTCGAGTCAGAGGGTGAGGTTGACGACGCCGCGCGCTTGGGCTGGCGCACGTTCCGCACGCGGTTGGCGACGGAGCGCGTCCGCGCCGACGAGATCGTGTGCCCGGCGAGCGAGGAAGCCGGCCACCAGACCACCTGTCAAAACTGTCGTCTCTGCGTCGGACGGCAACGGCCATCCGCGCGCCACATCGTCATCCAGGCGCACGGCCAGCGGGTGCGCCACTTTGCCGCCCAGAAAGCGTTGGTGACCGCATGACGCCGTCTGTCTCGCCGGCTGATCGTGACTATCTCGCGCACGTGGAAGCCCAGGCCAGGGCGCACGAGACGATCGCGGGCAAATACCGCGACGTCGCCAGTATGTTGCGCGAGATTCTAGGCGTGTCCACGATCGCGGCGCCGGGCGGTGTCTCAGACGTGCGCATGGAACTCGTAGCCACCGACCGGGCGATTGCTCTACTCAAGACGCCGGACGCAGCCCCGGTCGATTTCCATCCACTCGATCCCGATCCGTTCCGCGTCCCGTCACGGGCGCCAATGTCGACCGATGCGGCCCGCGCCCATGCCGATGTGCCGCCCCGCCGTGCGCACCAACAGCCACACGAACTCAGCATCAAGATCCTTGCGAAAGTTACGGAGGCCGGCGGGGAGATCAGGTGCCAAGACTTGATCAATAGCGTCGGGTCAAATAGATCGGTCGTTCGGTATCACATTGCGCAACTCCTCGCCGATCAGCGTCTCTTAAAGCGTGGCCGGACGGTCAGCACGGTGTATTTCTTGCCGCCCGCGGCGCCGCCAGCCGCGCCAGTTCCCGAGTTGACACGCGCTGATCCACCACCGACTGTGGCCGTGGTGGGCACGGATGCGTGGCGCGCGAAGGTCTCGTTTCTCTTGCTGCGGGATGTGCTCACCAACGCCCCGATACACGTCGGCGACATCGTCATCGCGCTCAGTGAGACATTGGGCGTGGCGCCGTACGCCGATGTGGTGGTGGTTCTGGACGCCCTCATCGCGGAAGGTGCCGTGCGGCTCGTCATGAAGGGCCGCGAAAAGCACTACGCCAAGACGACGGACCGCGTCAGCCGCGCGGATCTCAAAGGGACACTCCTGCGCGAGGCGTTCAACGGCCCATCGAGTTGGTCGATGACGCGGTTGACCGAGATGACCCGTGCGGACAAAGGCGGCACGGGTAGCGATCTCGGACGCGTACTCGACGAGCTGGTGCGTGAAGGCCGGATCGCCGTGCGCACAGTGGGGAGCGAACGACACTACGCCCGGAAAGCGTCATGAGATCTACTGACCAGCACGCGCGCCTCCACCGGGCAGCCGACATTCTCCGCCGGCAGTCCTTGACCCGGTCGCAGCTCGCGTATCGCTTCGGGATCTCCGTGCAGTCAGTGGACAAGATGCTCCGCACTATCGAGACCCACTGGCGCGTGGTGAAGGACGTCGACGACGGGCAGACCCGGTACCGGATCGGGCAGGAGCGGACGGCGTGATCGAGATCACCCTGCGCTGCGTGCCGCCCAAGACGACGGCGCAGATGAAGCGCGCGACGTGGCGCCACGGCAAGCCGCGGTTCTTCAAGTCGCAGGCTCAGCGGGCGGCCGAGCACACGTTTCTCTCACTGCTCGCGCCGCATCGCCCCGAGGCTCCGCTGCGGGGGGCGCTTGTGTTGAACGTGGCGTTCACATGGCCGCACCTGGCCAGCACGCCGAAGCGTCGACGCGCTGAGGTGTTGCCAAAAGTCACGAGGCCAGACGCGGACAACCTCGTGAAGGCGCTGCAGGACTGTCTCGTCGGCCTGCGGTTCATGGAAGACGACGGGCAGATCGCCCGCCTGGTGTTTGAGAAGTTTCACGGCCCAGAGGCCACCGTTGGGATTTGGATTCAGATCGCGCCGTTCGGCGCAGAAGGAGTGTAGTCATGTATCGATCGAAAGACGTCTGGATGGTGCTGAAGTCCGCGAAGTTGACGACCGGGAAAGACGACAAGGGCGTCGAGCACAAGCTCGCGGAGGTCCAACTCGTGATCGATGAGTTGCCGCGCGAACTGGCCCTTGAGATGGGCGAGGAGGTGTCCGTCCATTTGTTCTCTGACGATGGGGCGATCAGGACGAACCTGGAAACCGTGACGCTGGACCCGCGGATCCCGAACCAGCGCATGACCGTGCGCGGCGGGATCGATATGGTACACACGGCCATCGAGAACGTCGAGATCGTGGCGTTGACGGCCCGGCGTCAAGTGAACGAGGACACCGGCAAAGAGTGGATCTCCCTCACCACCAAGGCCCGGTTCGACTTCGCGCCCAAGGGCCACCGTGAATGGCTCGCCATGCATTTCGGCTACGGCCAGCACTTCACGTTCGAGGCCGAGCAGGGCGATCTCTTGGGTCAGGCCGTGATCGACGCGGCGATCGACAGCGTCAAGGCTGGAGGAGAAGCGTTCGACATCCTCATGGGCCGCGGCGACGGGATCACGTCTGTGGAGATGACCACCTCAGATGGCAAGGGCCGGCGCAAGGGCGTGAAGATCACCAAGGACAAGGTCGAGGACGTCGATCGGCCAGAGGCGCGGTGAATGGGGATGCCGCGACTAGAGCAACTACAACGCGGCTGGCTTAGGATGCCAGCGATTGAATCCGCGGTCGCGCCGATTGTTCGCTTGCTCTGTGGGTGTCGCCCATCGGCAATTGTCGGGCGAGTATGGCCCGTCGTTGTCGCGTCGGTCGATCGAATGGCTCGGAGAAGGACGTGGCCCCATATCGGCGAGGAAGTGTTCGAAGTGGTCTCGCCATCGGTCGCAGACCATGATTCCGCGTCCACCGTACTCAGCATAGTCAGGCGTGCGCGGGTTCAGGCAGCGGTTCTTCAGCCGTTCCCACGTGTGGTACTCGACCGTGCGGCTCTGTCCGTGAGTGCTGTTCGCTGCGCTCGTTTGCTCCGCGTTGAAGCACCCGCACGACGTCGACTGCTTACCGAGATGGTCCTGGCGAATGGTTGTCAGTCGGCCGCAATCACATCGACATGCCCACGCCCGGTGCCGGGCAGATGCCCGCGGGGCCTCGCCGATCACCGTCAACCGTCCAAACCGTTGCCCGGACACGTCTTTCAACGCTCGCATGCAGAGCATTTTACAGCGGAATACGTAATCAATGGGGAGTGTGTTGCGTGAAGTTGAAGATAGCTGAAGGTCTGAGTCTCCCTCTTGATGCTGTCACGCAGACGTTTCTCATCGTCGGTAAACGGGGCAGCGGTAAGAGCAATACCGCCGCTAGGTTCGTCGAGCAGCTCTACCACGCCCGGTTGCCCTTCGTGGTCCTCGACCCTGTCGACACATGGTGGGGCCTGAAAGCCGGACGCGATGGCGGGCGCGGGCTGGATGTCTACGTGTTCGGCGGCCGGAAAGCCGACCTACCGCTCGAAGCAGGAGCGGGCGCGCTAATCGCCGAGGTGTTATGCGAGCACCGGATGCCGATGGTGCTCTCGGTCAAGCACCTGTCAGGCCGTGAGCGGAGCGCGTTCATGGTCGCCTTCGCGCAGACGCTGTTCCAGAAGTGGGGCGGTGGTCCGTTGCACGTCGTGCTTGAGGAAGCGCACGAACTCGCGCCGCAAATGTCTGGCGGTCGTGGTGGCAGCAACCAGGACAACGAAGCGGCGATGCTGGGCGCCTTCAAACGCCTGTGGAAGCTCGGCCGGTCGTCGGGTATCGGCGGCACGGCGGTCACGCAGCGCCCGGCGTCGCTGTCGAAGGACATCACGACTCAGTCTGAGATCCTGATCGCGCACCGCACCATTGGCCCGCAAGACGTCAAGGCGATCGGCGAGTGGGTGAAGTACCACGGTCAGCGCGACGACATCTTGGCGGATCTACCGTCGATGCCGACCGGTGAAGCCGTTGTGTGGGCGCCGGAGTTCCCGGAAGGGAAGCCGCTCGGCCTGATGCGGACGCGCGTGCTCCTGCGCGAAACGTACGACTCGGCCTCGACGCCGAAGGTGGGCGAGCAGCGCGTCGAGCCGAAGGAACTCGCGGCCGTGGACCTAGATCGTCTGCGGTTGAAGATGGCGGCCACGATCGCGAAGGCCCAAGCCGACGACCCACGCGAACTAAGGAAGCAGCTCGCGGAGGCGATGCGGGAACTGAACGCCTTGCGTTCAGCCGCGAAAGTGAACGCTGTGCTTGACAAGGCGGCGCCGGTCGGCAAGCCCGTGCCGGTCCTGACGGACGCCGACCGCGAGACACTGGCGACCGTTCAGCGGTATCTGAAAAATATCGAGGCCGCGCTGGGCGCAGAGTCCGAGGCTTTGATCGCGACCTTCGAACACAAGGCCGAGAAGGTCTTCGCGCCCATCTTGGCGCGGTTCCACCAGGACGCCGAGACGATCCATCTCAACGGCCGGCAGGAGTTCGAAGCCATCCTGAATCGCGTTGGGTTCCAGCGCGTACTCGACAAGCTCGACCGCGTCACGGCCGTTCCGGCGCCGGCTCCACGACATACCCATACCCCACCACCACGCACGGCTCAGCCGTCACCGGCTCCAACGCGTCAGGCGACGCCACGGACGCCGGTGGCGGCTGGCGATCGTGACCTCGGGAAGTGCGAGCGCACCATTCTCGGCGTGCTGTCCACGCACGGCGCGTCCACGTCTGGACGGTTGACGCTGCTCGCCGGCTACCGGTACAGCGGAGGGTTCAAGAACAGCCTGAGCGCGTTGCGCCAGGCCGGCTACATCGTGGGCGAGAACACCGGCGTCATGAGCATCACGGATGCCGGACAGGCCGCGCTGGGAGACATCCCGACGCTACCGACGAACGGATCGCTGGGCCAGTACTGGCTGAACCATCCGTCGTTCGGGAAAGCCGAGCGGGCCATCCTGGAGGTCCTACTCGCGTCGCCGCGCGGTCTGACATCTGAGGCGATCTGTGCAGCGACCGGCTACGCATACTCAGGCGGCTTCAAGAACTCGCTGTCGGCGCTACGCACGGCCGGCGTCATTGTCGGCAAGAACACCGAGGTCATGCGTCCCAACGAAGAACTGGTTCAGCCATGACACCCCCGGACGCCCGCGTGCCGTTGGGGGCGTTGATTGCGAGGCTGCGTGAGGTAGTACCAGACGCGGATGAGGAGTTCAACGCTCAGTGCGCCGTGCGCGATGACGCGGCGGATCGGCTGGCGGCCCTGGAGGCGCTGCTTGAGCGTGCCACGGCAGTCTGGATTGATGACAGTTGGGAAAATGGCGATAAACAATGCGCCGTATGTCTCGAAGACAAGCCATCACACGCCCCGGACTGCTGGCTGCGCGACCTGCTCGCGCTGGCGGGATCTGATGCTAAAATAAGCGGAGCGTCCGAGTGATGGTGTCACTCGAAACGCCCCTCACCACTCGGACCGTTGAAGGCGGCCACGACATGGCTAGAACAAAGCCTACCAAATCGATCATTCAGTGCCAGTTAAAGTTGAAGCTCCGGCCGGCTCAGGAGCGGATGCTGAACCGCTGGCTCTGGCACCTCACGGCCGTGTTCAATTGGGCGTACAAGACCGTTGAGCATAACGCCAACCAAGGGATCTATCTATCTCGTTACGATTTAGAGTCGCGTCTTGCTTTCCACTCAGGACGCATGGGTATTCCAGCCAGGGTGTTGGATGGTGCAGCTCGAACCGCGCACGATGCGTGGCAGCGGTGCTTTCAGCGCCTGGCTCGACGGCCGCGCATGAAAGGTCGTAGAAATCGCCTGAACAGCATCCTGTTTCGACAGGTGATTAATCGCGTGGAATGCGACCGGATCTTCGTGTCCGGGTTTGGCATGGTGCGATTTCATCGGCAAGAGATTCCGGCTGGACGGATCACAGGCGCGCGACTGATACGTCGCTCGTCTGGCTGGTATTTCAGTCTATTCGTTGAGGCCAGTCCTCGTTCCATTCCCGTCCTGTCGAGCGGAGAGATAGGCATCGATCCTGGTTTTGTGTCGCTGATCTCTCTGTCCACCGGAGAGAAAGTCGAACAGGCTCTCGAACTGAAACAAACCGCGATGCGGTTGGCGCAGTCTCAGCGAGGCAGCGACAGGCGGCTCACGGCCAGACTCAAAGAGCGTGAAGCGAATCAGAGGAAAGACCGCAATCATAAACTCTCGCGCCGGCTTCTATCTGAGAATGCGTTGATCTGTTGGTCGAAGGATTCTCATCGAGCCATCGCGCGCACGTTCGGTAAAAGCGTGGCTAGCGCCGCGCATGGGCAGCTTCGGCAAATGCTCGCGTACAAATGCCGTGCAGGCGGTCGCGAGTTCATCGAAGTGCCCAACCGGTATTCCACTATGACCTGTTCAGCATGTGGGGCGAGAAGTGGCCCGACTGGCTACGCAGGCTTGTCAGTAAGGCAATGGACGTGTGGCTGTGGAGCCAGTTGGGACCGCGACGTCAACGCCGCGCTCAACACACTGATTGCCGGGCGCGGACTGCGCCTCGAACGAGTCGGCGACGGCTCATCAGGAATCGTCACGTGATGCAATACGACGATAGTCACCCCAGCGGAGACGCAGCCTCGCGTCCACATCCAGCGGAGACGGAGCGGTAGATGGCCAAGACGACGATTGAAACGCACGAGGAGATTTGCTCGCTGTGCGTCGGGAGCGGCACGCTTCTGGAGTATCCATATCCACCACACGAGACGACGACTGCCGGGCCATTCTCCGTGCAGTGCCGTCAATGCGGTGGGCGGGGGTTCGTGGTGACAAAGCGCGTGATTCGATAGGTGGAGGACTAGCTAGTCGTGGGAAAGAATCGAGCGATCACGTTCGGCAAATGCACGATCTGTGGCAAGAAGACGCAGGCGGCTGACCCGTTCTGGTTGAAGCGGTGCCCAGCCTGTTGAAAGAAGCTATGGAAGTCTCGCAACAATAAATACGACGGCAGCGATTAGTGCGCAAGGTGGAGGACTAGCCCATGCTGACCCCCAATGACACGAGCGGAAGCGTGTGGCGCGATGACTGGCGCGTCGTGACGACGAGTCGCATTGTGCAGATGATCATGGTGCGCGTGACGACACGAGCGCCGCAACCGTTGGAGACGAGGACAGACCGATGACCCCCGAGGATCTCCAGCGGCTCCAGGACCTGGCGCGGAAGGCGACACCTGGACCGTGGGCGGCCGAATGCGATGACCAGGACGGAAACATTCGCAGCCGTCATGTTCGAGGTGCGCGACAGCAAGACGGAGCATATGGCCGTGGCTGATTCGTGCTTTACAGAGGATGCCGACTTCATCGCCGCCTGCGATCCCCAGACCATCTTGGCCCTGTGCGCGATGGCGGCCGGTACAACGCTCGCCTCTTTCCGCCCCCTACTGGAGCGGGCGCTGACGGATGAGGTGTTGCAGTGGGCGCTGAATGACGCCATCAACGAGGGCTTTCCAGAGATGCGCAACGTCCTCCTGACCGCCCTCCTCGCGGCGCTGACGGAGGGACGATGAAACTGACCGACGCCGTGCTCATTGAGGCGCTGAATCGAGGGACTGATGCGCTGGCGGACGGGCGACCAACGTCGCGCGAGCGACGGTACGCTGATGCGGCCGATGCGATGCGTGAGGTCATCATCGCTGCCCAACCCGACGCGCCCGCGCCGACGTGCGCGACGTGCCAGCAATTTCGTGGCGACAAGGCGACAGGGAGACGCCATGACGGCGGATGGTGCGCCTTCGGCGTTCAACGACCGGATGCTTCGCTGCTGATGTTTCCGGCGCATGAGCACTTCGGCTGCATGCTGCACACGCCACGGACCACCCAATGACGCTGACCCGCCTGAACCGCTTCTACTCACTCTACCTCTGGCGCACCCACTACGTCTGCCGGTGCGGGGCGTTCCTGCCGAAGGATGGGCGCGAACTGCACGAGCAGTTCCACGCCGCGGCCAGAGAGTTCTTCCAACCACCGACTGGCAACGACCTGGCGTGGATACGGCAGGCGCTTGAGGCTCAGCCCACGCCAAAAACGGAGACACCGCGATGATCCAGCCCATTTCACGACGCGGCTTTCTCTCAGCTCTGATGGCCGCGACGGCGTCAGCCTCCGTGCTGGCGATTGAGGACCCTGAGCGGTTGCTCTGGGAGCCCGGGAAGAAGACCATCATCGATCTCGGCGCCCAGATCGCGCCAGCGACGCTCCAAGAAACCACGCAGATCACGTCTGGCTTCCAGGCGATGCTGTTACAGGAGCTAGCGCAGGGGCGAGCACCGTTGCCAGTTCGGCCGCTGTATATGCCGGACCGCTACCGGATGACGCTAGGCAATGGGACCGAAATGAACTTCGATTCGGACTGGAAGCTACAGCGCGGCGCCGTGGGCGGACGGCCCATGAATGATCGCGAGAAGGCGAAGATGGCGGCCGAGTTCGATCACGCTCGACGCCAGAAGATCAACCTGCGCACCTTTCGACTGGAGGATTGAGAATGCCGAATCTAGGAATGACGGAGATGTTGATCATTGGCGGGATTGCGCTGCTCATCTTTGGGCCGAGTCAACTCCCGAAACTGGGTCGTTCGTTGGGGGCGACGATCCGAGAGTTCCGTGGCGTCGCCAAGGAGCTGCACGGCAAGGACGAGGAGTAGGCGCATGGTGATGTCAGCCGAGAATGTCGCGAGTCCGCCGGCCGAGCCGCTCAGCGTCGAAACCCTTCTCCTCGAGGTCCAGGCGCTCTCGACGAAACTCGCGGAACGTGGGGCGGCGTTAGGCGGCCTGAAGGCCGAAATTGCCGAGAAGGTGGTCCGCGAAGTGCAGGGCGCGATCACCGCCCAGACGGTCTCGATCATCGGCCGGGAAGTGGCGCACCGGTTCGAGCAGGAACTCGACAAGCGCGTCATCGCCGCGGTTGCGGACCTATTGCCGGCGGTCATGCGGGCTCATGCGCTGGTGCCGCTTGCGGATGTGACCGAAGCCGTTGAGCGGGCCGTGGACGCCAGCATCTCGCGTCGGTTGGCGCAACTCATCGGCGGCGGCGAACTGCACATCGGCCTGAAGCGGGCCTAAGGGACGAACCAGGGGTAGGCTAGAGGACCGCGCTGATGCCCAAAACCGCTGACTACGACGTGCTGCGCCAGGTCCTCGCGCTCTTAAAGGCGATGGCCAGGCGCCCGCACACCAGGTTGGACGTGGCCGAGCTCATGGGCTGCACCGATCGGCAAGGCTCTCGGCTGTTGGCCACGCTCCAGCGGCTCCGGCTGGTCAGGGCGGTCCCAGGCTCAGCCAAGCGTGGGCCCGGCGGCACGAGCCAGGCGTATGTCGCGGCCGTCCGCGTGACCAACCTCAAGCCATAGGCAAATGAACCGGTGATCAAGAGGACTTGACAGGCGTGCGAAGATAGAGACGTAAGAAGTCTGAAATACGCTTACCCTGGCGAATAGGGCTGGAGCTACCCACCATGAAAGTCACGTTCTCTATCAACGACAAAGGCACCCCGACCGGCAAGCTCGCGGACGCCGAGCTGCACTTCGACCAGAACGGTCTCGCGGGCCTGAAGCTCGTCGGCTTCGGCATCTGGGAGCGGAAGGGCGGAGGCCGGAACGTCACGTTCCCGGCGCGGCAGTTCTCCATCAACGGCGAGCGGCGCTCGTACGCCCTGCTGCGGCCGACCGTGGACGCAACCGCGCAGGACCGGCTGCGCGACCTCATCCTCGACGCCTACAGGGTGCATGAGGACGACCTCGCGACCGCACTCTGAGCGCAGAGGGACGGGGCCAGACCATCGGCCCCGGCAATGCGGCAGGCGCTCGTCCCAAGCCGAGCCCAAGGAGACCCGAATGAGAACACTCGCCGTTGTCACCTACGTCGTGCTGGTCCTGAGCCTCGTGCTCTTCGCGCTCGGCACGGATCCCGTCACGCAGGCCGTGTGCGGCTCAGACGCGGACTGCGCCAGGTGGGAAGTCATCAATGGGGTTCCGGACGCCGAGCGGTGCTACGGGGCGCCATGCCCGGGAGGAGATCGCCGATGAACCGACGCTACGAAGACGTCAAGGCTCGGCTGGTCGATCTCGTGGAGAGCGTCGGCGGCGTCATTGACGTCGCGGGTAAGCCCACGCACCCGGACAGTCGCTTGCCGATTCTCTACCCTGCGGTGACCATCACGCTCGGGGCCAAGTCCTTCTCGACGCACCGGGCCACGTTGACCCTGTGCGCCGAGGACGTGCAGCGATGGCTGCAGGAGGTCGTTCGATGAGCCCGCAGAACCCACGGCAGCGACCGCCGGTTATTCGGCTCTACGAGGGGGAGGTTGGCGTCGATCTCTTCGCCGGCGGCGGCGGCGCCTCGACCGGTATCGAGCAGGCGACAGGCCCGTCTCCGATCACCGAGCTAAACCACGAACGGGAAGCCTTGGCGATGCACCACGCCAATCACCCCGAGACGATCCATCTGCGCGAGGACGTGCGCGACGTCAACCCGCGGACCGCCCTGCAGGGCCGGAAGTGCGGCTTCGCGTGGTTCTCCCCAGACTGCACGTTCTTCTCGAAAGCCAAGGGGGGCCAGCCATTCCGTGACCCGGAGCGCGCCCGCAAGATCCGCGGGCTGATCGGCGTCGTGCTGAAGTGGGCGGATGCCGTGCGACCGCGCGTCATCTTCATCGAGAACGTCGAGGAGATCGAGTTCTGGTGCCCGCTCGGCCAGGACGGCCGGCCCGACCCCGCTAAGCGCGGTGCGAGCTTCAGGCGCTGGGTCGCGCGTCTCCGCACGATGGGCTACGTCGTCGAGTGGCGCCAACTGCGAGCGAGCCACTATGGCGACCCGACGTCACGCAAGCGCCTGTTCATCATCGCCCGCTGCGACGGGCAGCCCATCGTCTGGCCGGCGAAGACCCACGGCCCGCGCGCGGCGCAGCCCTACCGCACCGCGGCCGAGTGCATCAACTTCAGCCGGCCGATCCCGTCCATCTTCCTGACGCCCAAGCAGGCCAGGGCGTGGGGCAAGCAGCACGGCGTCCCATCGCCGAGACGTCCGCTGGCGACCGCCACCAAGCGCCGCATCGCGCGTGGCATTCAGCGGTTCGTGCTGGACGCGGCGACGCCGTTCATCATCCCGTCCGGGGAGTTCGCGCTGGTCGCCCCGACGCTCATCAACACGCGCAATGGCGAGCGGGCCGGTCAGGCGCCGCGGGTCTACGACATCCAGCAGCCCTTCGCCACGGTGACGGCGCATGGGAGCCAAGGGGCGCTCGTCGCGGCCTTCCTCGCCAAGCACAACGCGGGGCACGAGGCGACGGGGCAGCCGCTCCTGAAGCCCTGTGACGCGGTTACGACCCGGGACTCGAAGGCGCTCGTCACGTCGCATCTCGTGAAACTGCGCGGCGGGCTGTCTGACCACGTCGTGACCGGCCAGGACCTAGACGTGCCAGCGCCGACGCTGACAGCCGGCGGGACGCATCTCGCCGAGGTCCGAGCGTTCCTGGTGAAGTTCTACGGTTCGAAGAAGGACGGCTGCCAGATCGGGCTGCCGCTCGACACGGTGACCACGAAAGGCCGGTTCGGACTCGTCACGGTCACCATCAGCGGCGAGGACTACTACATCGCGGACATCGGCATGCGGATGCTGACGCCGCGCGAACTCTTCCTCTGTCAGGGCTTCCCAGCCGACTACCAGATCGAAGCCGGCATCGACGTCGCCACCGGGGCGGCCGTGAAGTTCACCAAGCAGACACAAACGCGTCTCGTCGGCAATTCGGTCCCGCCGAAGACGGCGGCGGCCATCCTCGCGGCCAACCTGGAGCGCAGCGCATGACACCCTCAATCGCGACCCAACGCACGCAGCCGTGCGGCCACCGCTACTCCGACCTGTTCGACCGTTGCCCCTTCTGCGACTTCGGGGACCAGATGTTCAGGTCCGTGGTCAAGGGCATGGCCCCAGGCGTCACGATGGCCTACGCGGTCGAGGACGGCGGCGAGCACCCGCGCTCCATCATCGTCTGCACCAAGCCGCCCTGTGTGTCTCCTGGGCCCAAGGACGGGCCGCCGACGATGCAGCATCCCCTAGACCAGGCCGACCTCAACGAGCTGGCTATGGCCCAGAACGCCCCAGTGGCCTGCGACCGCTGCGGGGCCTTCCTGACTGAGGTCGTGGCCGGCAGCGACCCTCGCGACTGAAGAAGGACAACCCGTGGGAGACAAGAAACAGATCACCGACTACATCAGCAATCAACAGGCACACGAGTGCCTCCATGAGATCGTGACTCTCATGCGGACACTGCAAGATCAGGGGTATCGCAACCCACAGATCACCGTGGCGCTCGTCCAGGCCGTCGCCCTCCTCGTGGGCCAATTCGACAGCCCCGAACGCGAGGAAGTGGCCGGTGAGTGCATTACCCTGTTTCAACGCGCGATCACCGCGGTTCACCAGGGGATGGTGTCATGAGTCGGTTGCTCGACGCCTCTACACAGCCCCATCATGGGCGTTGTGCCCGTCAAGAAATCGAAGAAACTCGCCCGAAAGGCCCGCCCGGCGCCGACGGTCCGCGTCCAGGACGGCTTGAGGCCCAAGCAGCAGCGCTTCATCGCCGAATACCTCATCGACCACAACGCCAGGCAGGCGGCTATTCGCGCCGGCTACAGCCCGAAGACGGCCGGAGCCATTGGGTCAGAGAACCTCACGAAACCGGCAATAGTCGAGGCCATCATCGCCGGGATGAGGCAGCTCATCGACCAGCCGATGGCCGAAGCTGAGCGCATCGTGCTTGAGGCCGGGCGCTTGGCACTCAGCGACGTGCGGCATCTGTTCGACGAGGCCGGCAACCTCCGGCCAGTGAACGAGTTGGGCGACGACATCGCGGCGGCCGTGGCGTCCGTGGAGGTCATCGAACGGCGCACCGGGAAGGACCGTGACGAGGTCGAGGTCACGCGCAAGGTCCGGCTCTGGGACAAGAACGCGGCGCTTGGCTTCCTCGGGAAACACCACAAGCTCCTGACCGACAAGATCGAGTCGAGCGTCACGCACAACCTGCCACCGGTACGGAGCATGTCGACCGAGGCGCTAGAGGCCGAGCTGCTCGCAGCGGCTGATGCCATCAGGGCCCGCCAGGCGCTCGACAAGCGATGAGTCGAGACATGGACCAGTGACGATCCTGTGCTTCGAAGCGCATCACGCTGACGGCCGGGTGTGGGCCATCAGGCACCGTGGGAAGTGGACGCGCTGGCGCGCGGTGGTCATCCAGGGCGTGACCGTCGATACCGACTACCGCGGCCCGAAGGCGCGGCAGCCGAAGGCGGCGCTGGCGATGTGGGGGCCCGTGCAGGTCATCGGTGACCGGCGTCGAGGCGGCATCGCGGTGATCCAGCCGGCGCTGAGTGCGCGGAGGTCTCGCCGCACACTCCCGCGCACTCGCGCACTGGGGGATATCCCAACCAAGGCCCGGGTGTCGATCGCCGCTCCTGGGGCATCCTGAGCCGCCGTTTCATCCGAAAACTGGTGACTTGCACCTTTTTCTCGTCGCGAGGCACGATCCGCGGCATGGACGACGTCGCGCTTGATCCCGTCGCGGTAGAGACCTAGCCGATGGCCAAGAAGGCACGTAACCCAACCGACACCACGCTCCGGAACACCCGGGCGGCGAACAAGCGGCTCGCGGCGTTGCTGCGAGAGGTAGCCGAGCTGCGCCAGCGCGTCACGCGTCTCGAAGCTGTTGAGGTGCTGCCGAAGGCGATGGCGCTCGAGGCACGGGTCGCGGCGCTGGAGAGTCGGCTCTCCTGGCCACTAGGTTGATCTTCGCGCGCGGCATGGTGCCCGGGGAGATCCCGGGACGGGTCTTCCTCTATCGCACCCCTTGAAACACCGCGCGCGAACTGTCTCGTCCAACAAAGGAGCCGTTACATGACGTCCATCTTCTTGCGTGTGATCATCGCCATCGTCGCGTTCCTGTTCTTCATGGCCCTCATGCCGCCGGTCCTGGCTGTCCTCGGGCTGAACTTGGACGGCAACGTCCTGCGCATCATCCAGTTGTGCGCGGCTGGCATCGCCCTGTTCTACATCGTCCGTGGACCTGGACCGTGGAAAGTAGGGCCGTGAAGGGCTGGATCGCCGTCGATCTCGACGGCACACTCGCGCACGAGGACGGCTGGAAGGGCGAGGACCACATCGGCGCGCCAATCCCGGCGATGGTCGCATTCGTCAAGGCCCTGATCTCGGCCGGCGAGGACGTGCGGATCTTCACGGCGCGGGTCGGGATGTGGCCCGAAGGTAGTGACGATCACGAGCGCAACCGGCGCATCGTGCAGGCGTGGTGCCTCGAGCATCTCGGGCAAGCGTTGGAGGTCACGGCCATCAAGGACATGGGGATGCACGCGCTCTACGACGATCGCGCCATCCAGGTCGAGACGAACACCGGACGGATCCTATGACCCTTCACGCCTTGCTCGTCATCCTCTGGCTGCTGGCCCTGCACTTTCTGGCCGACTTCGTCCTGCAGAGCGATCGGGTCGCCCAGGCGAAGTCCAAGGACTGGGGGATGCTTGGGATGCACGCCTCGTTCTACGCCGGCATCGTTGGGGTTGGGCTGTTCTTGGCCGTTGGCGTCGGCGCCGCGCTCTTGACGTTCTATCTCATCACGCTCGCCGCCCACTTCCTGACGGACGCGGTCACGAGCCGGGTCAACGCGAAGCTCTGGCCGCTGACACCTCTGAGCCATATCCATCAGCAAGACGCCTTCGAGCCTGTGTTCGCGCTGCGCTACGGTAAGGGGTTTCACAACTTCTTCGTCGGCGTCGGCTTCGACCAACTGCTGCACCAGGCGCAGCTCATCCTCACGGCCTACGGGCTGGGGCTGCTCAGATGATCGTCACCTGTCCTCACGCGGAGTGCGGCAAAACCTACAACGACGCGCGGCGCTGGACGATCTGTCCGCATCGGTCGCTTGACGAGTCGCCAACGACGGCCGAGACACGGCTCGCGCGATGTCTGAATTGCGGCGCAGACTACGACTACGACAACAAGTCGCCGATGTGCCCGCATCTGGTGTCGCGACCAGAGTCGCTACCGCCGCCGCTACCAGACAGTGTTGAGGTCGTGGGGGTAGTGGCCTCGCACGGGCGCGGCCAGGTCCTCTCCATCGTCGACCGCGTCAAGCCAGTGGACGTCACCGACAACCGGAAATGGACCGCGGAGACCATGCTCCTGGAGCTGCTCGAGGAGATCCGATCGGGCAAGACCGTCCCTGTCAACCTGATGCTGTTCTTCTCCACCCAGGACGCGGACGGGACGCTTCGGCCGAACACGTGGTTCCAAAACGTCACCACGACCGAGCGTATCGTCTACTTGAACTTCGGGATCGCGCAGGCCATCGACGAATGGCGGAGTTGAGTCGGTCGACAGCAGGTCCGGACGTATCGCACGATTGGTCCCGTGGACGTCGAGCGCTGCGCCGTTAACTCCCCGGTCAGCCCTCACCCAGTTGACTGCCATGGCGTCGCGGCGTTCTGGCGTCCATCTTCGTCGCTCCCTCACGGCCAGGATCAGGCCGAACTATCAGGAGTCATACACCATGCGCGCATCCTTCTCGATCGATAGCCTCCACGAACTTGAGATCACCGGTGACGTGCCACGGCACGAGCACGACCCGGCGAGCGTGTGTCTCAACGTCCTCCGCACGCCGCTCCCGGTGAAGAACGTCTATGGGCCGAAGGAGGCCGGACCGGAATACACCCAGGGACCGACCGAGACGATCATCTCGGTGAGCCTGCGTCCGAGCCATGCTCGGGCCATCGCGAGCGCGATGCTCTCGGCGGCCACAGAGGCGCGCGGATGATGCGTGCCGGGCCTGTTCCGACGGATCTCCTGGCGGCGTCAGCCCGGGCGACCAGGCTCGCGGACGAGCTCCATCGGCACGCGGACTGGTTGCAATCGATCCATCGCTGGGACGACGCCAGGGCGATCCGTGGCGCCGCGAGAAGCGCGGCCCAGATCGCGTGGCTGGCATCCGGCCGCGGCCAGCGCCGGGCGAGGCGCGTCGTCCACCCAGCAGACACGCCGGCCACGCGCGGCCTGCGTGCGCCGTTCCGCCCGTGGTGGCGCTTCTGGTGGTGACGCGCCACGACGCCGTTCTCGTGGAACTGGCGACCCGAACGAACGTCAAGTTCAACCGCTACTTCCCGACCTGCACGCCCGCGTGTCACCCGACGTCCCTACGGAAGGAGGATCACAGCGGCCTGTGCCGGGCGCTCTACGTGAAGCATGCGCAGTTCATGGCCGCCGGCGCCATCCATCGGGAGCGGCTGTTCATGGCGGCCAACCGGATCGGGAAGACGGAGACGGTCTCGTTCGAGGTCGCGGCGCACATGACGGGCCTGTACCCGACATGGTGGAGGGGACGCGAGTTCGACCGACCGGTGCGCGCCTGGGCCTCTGGCGACACGATGCTGACCACGCGCGACATCCTCCAGGTCGCGCTGCTCGGGCCGGTGGACTGCGTCGATACCAGAGACTGGCGCGGCATGCTCCCCGTCCACTTGATCGTCGACACGACCCGAAAGAGCGGTGGGGTGTCGAAGTGCCTCGACCAGGTGTGGGTTAAGCACGTCAGCGGTGGGCGCTCGATCTTGGAGTTCAAGAGCCATGACCAGGGTCGGCGGGCCTTCCAGGGCACCGAACAGGACGTCATCGTGCTCGACGAGGAGCCGCCGGACGACGTCTACACGGAGTGCCTGCTACGCACGATGACGACCGATGGCCTGATCCTGTGTTCCATGACGCCGCTCCAAGGGCTGACGCCGTTCGTGCAGCAATACCTCGAGACAGCCACGATGATTGATAGCGATGGCCTCGCCCAGAAGGCGAGCGAAGCGGTGTGGCCGAGTGGGAGTGCGGCATGAGCCGCTGTCCCATTTGCGACGGGGAGGGTTGTATTACTCCACATGAAGACGAGATCCCGTGGGGACTCGGACCCGCGCTGAGACCGGCGACAGTCAGGCGACCACCGGTGCAAGTCGCTGATCCTCGCGTCCCAAGCGGCATACCGGCACCTGATGACGACGACCTCGACGGGGCGAGGATCTATTGAGTCGATTGGTCGTGTCCGCCACGTGGGATGACGCCCCGCACCTCGATGAGGCGACCAAGGCGCAGCTCTGGAACTCCATCCCGGCGTATCAGCGTGACGCTCGGACAAAAGGGATCCCCCAACTGGGGTCCGGCGCGATCTACCCGTTTCCGGAAAGCCAGTTCAAGGTCGCGATCGCCGACGAGTTCGAACCGCCGAAGCACTGGCCGAGGGCGTTCGGCGGAGACTGTGCCCTCTCGGGCGTCACGGCGGCTGCGTGGGGGGCTCTCGATCGCGACAGCGACACGCTCTACGTCTACTCGGTCTACCGGCGATCCCAGGCCGAGACGGCCGTCCATGCGGACGCCATCAAGGCGCGCGGGGTCTGGATCCCAGGCGTCATGGACGCCGCCGACGTGCTCGACCATGACCGGACGCAGTTCATCACCCTCTACAAACGCCACGGGCTGGACGTCATGTTGCCGGACAAGGCGGTCGAGGCTGGCATCCAGGACGTCTACGACCGGATCAGCGCCGGGCGTCTGAAGGTGTTCGCGTCCTGCGTAGCGTTCTGGGACGAGTTCAGGCTCTACCAGCGCGACGAGCGCGGGCGCGTGGTGAAGAAGAACGATCACGTCCTCGACGCGGTCCGTTACCTCGTGCGCACGGGCCTACGGCACGCGAAGGTGAAGCCCGAGCCGAAGGAGGAGGTCACGCATCTTGAGTATGAGCAGGGGCGCGCCAACCTCACGTGGATGCAGTAGCGTGGAGTTCTCGGAACGTGCCACCCTGTCCGCGTTCACGATGTGCTCTCCAGCACGACGTACACCATGTTGCACGGCGACGGTGCAGAGCTATCGGCGAGGGTGTCGCTGCTTGCTGTGCCGGGCGGCGAATGCGGCAGATGAACGGCACCGTCGGCACACGCGCGAGCCGAGACTGGTGCCGACGACTGACCTGCGCGTGACGATTCAAACCTTACGCGCCAAAGGGATCGGGCTGAAGCAGATCGCGCGGCTGGCACAGGTGAGCCTGTTCACGATCAGTAGCGTGGCCAGTGGACGCTCTCGGCGCGTCCGGCGCAACACCGCCGAGCGCATCCGCACGATACGGCCGGTGCGCGCGGCGAGTGCCAAGGTGTCGGCGTGGCGCAGTCGGCGTCTGGTCGAGGCCCTGGTCGCCGAGGGCTACTCGATCGAGACCATCCGGGCGCGCGCGCGCCTCTCGCGGTTCGTTATGAGCCGGTTGGTCCAGCGTCAGTTGAGGGTCTACGTCAGCACGCAGAGTCGCTTGGCGATGGCCCATGACGCGATGACCACGTAGCGATGCGCGTTGGGGGTGTGAATAACCACGTTCACGCGAATCACCCTCACGATGTTCGTGGGGGGTATGAATAACCACGTTCTACAAACGGAGACGACTGATGGATGCAACGACCGCCCAGAAGCCCGACTCGATGGTGTCCATGACCGCGCCGAAAGCGGCGCCAGACGCGAAGTCGAGCGGCACCATTCGATCCGTGCGCGTCGAGCCGGCCGACGGCGGCTTCATCGTGAACATCGACCGCGAGAGCGGCGATGGTGGCATGGGCTCCATGCCGAAGCCGCACGTCTGCAAGGACGCCGCGGAACTGCACGCCTACATCGACGAGGCACTCGGCCTGGCGGCAGCGCCTGAGCCGGCGCCGGCGATGGAGGACGAGAACATCCGCATGGACGCCTACGAGGCGCCCGAGCCGTCGAGCCAGTTCCGCGGGTAGGTGGTCGTCTGCGATGGCGAAGCCCAAGCCTGACTACGGCGCAGTGGCGAACCACGGTCTGCGCCGGCAAGCCCATCTCGAGCGTCTCGCCACGCTCGAACGGCAGCGCGATGAGGACTGGCCACGTGTCCAGGCAGCGCTCGAACGGGCCGAGGAAGCTCGAATGATCACGCTCGCGCAGGGCATCCATACGGAGCAATTGCTCCAACAGATCTTCGCCCAGGTGCCAGAGGACCGACGGTCGCAGGTCGAAGCGCGGATTCGTCCGTTCACGAAGATCCAGGTGTCGGTCGATGGATAGACGCGCGTTCTTGAAGGCGATTGGGATAGGTGCCGCCAGCATGGCTGGTGCCATGACCCTTGATCCCGAACTGGCGCTCTGGGTGCCAGGGCGCAAGACGTTCTTTCTGCCGACTACTGTTGTGCTTGGGCCAGGCAACACGTTCCTGACCATCGAACAGATCACGCGCGAAGCGCTCCGCATGTTAGAGAGCAACGTGTCGTTCGCTCGGCGCATCAATCGTCGCTACGATGAGCCGTTCACTGCCGGGGCCGGGACGATCGTCAGCATTCCAGCGCCCCCGCGATACGTATACGCACTCACGTAGGAGAGACACCCAATGGCTGGAGCCACAGCAGGTTCGAAGGGCAGCATGAAGACGGTCGCCAAGGTTGCCGGTGGCCGGGTCGACTCGGGCAAGAAAAGCAAGTAGCGTGCGTCCTGGTGCTGGGTAGAGCAGTGGCCAGCTCGTTCGGCTCATAACCGAAAGGTCGCGGGTTCGAATCCCGCCCCAGCTACCAACTTCAACGACGCCAGCGCCCGGTGACGCTGGCCTCTCGACGCCCATTCACTGTCTTCGCGTTGATTGTTCTGTTCGGACTCGCGACCCGGACGATGGTTTGGCTGACGTTCCCCGTGGAACATCGGCCGAAGGATCGCCCGATTCGCGATGCTCGAGCAGCTTCCCAAGCACCTGTCCCGCCAGGACGCAGACTCGCGCGAGCGATGGTCGATCGCTGCGTACAAGGTCCTCTCGGACCAACTGAGTGACGACGGGCTGTTACTCCTGATCGCGGCCGGCCGTCAGAAGTTCCTGAAAGACTCCCGGCTGGCGTTCCGTGGTCAGGACTTCCGCGAGGATGACCACGAGCGGATCTGGCAGCTCCTCATGAGACGGGCCAGAAAGTTAGCGTCGAACGGTCCGGTTACGATCTATGGCTGACCCACGCACGGTCCGCCTGACCGAGCCGGCGCTGCAGCTCGGCGCGCAGGTGCCCGATGGCCAAGTCAGCCTGACGCTATCCGACACGGACGTCTCGCCCGCGCAGGCCAAACGGGAGAAGATCGCCGCGTTCCTGGCGCTCGCCAAGACACGCTTCAAGCTCGTCTCCTCGACCGAGTCTCAGCTACGCCAGGACATGCTCGACGACCTAAAGTTCCGGGCGTCCGAGCAGTGGGACGCGACGGCGATTGCCGATCGGCAGGCGGACGGACGGCCGTGCCTGACGATCAACCGGCTCGCGCAGTTCGTGCGGCAGGTCACCAACGCCCAGCGGGCGGCCAACTTGGCCGTGAAGGTCACGCCGGTGGATGACGGGGCCGACGTCAAGACGGCCGAGACGATGCAGGGCTTGGTGCGGCACATCGAGCAGCAGAGCGACGCGCAGGTGGCCTACGCGACCGCCAGCGACCATCAGACCACGATGGGTCGTGGCTACTGGATCGTCGATACCGAGTACGAACACGAGAAGAGCTTCGTCCAGGGCATCAGGATCAAGCGCATTCGTAACCCGTTCACGGTGTTCATGGACCCAACGGCGCAGGAAGCGGACGGGTCAGACGCCCGGTTCGGGTTCATCGTCGAGGATGTCCCGAAGGACGAGTACAAGGTCCGCTTTGGCGACGCCGCCATGGCGAGTCTTGAGGAGTTCATGGGCGCCGGCAGCCGCGAGCCAGACTGGCTGCCCGAGGGGAAGGTCAAGATCGCGCTGTACTGGTATGTCGCGCAGGAGACCACGACCCTCTACCTGGTCGAGTACAAGAACGGGCAGCAGGAAGCGCTGACGAAGGAAGAACTGGAGCAGATCCCAGCACCATTGGCCGTCTACACGGTCGTCAATTCGCGGCCAGTGACACTCAAGCGCGTGAAACGCGCCTTGATCAACGCCGCCGAGATCCTCGAGGGGAACAACGACCTGACAGAGGGCCGTGACTGGCCTGGCAAGTGGATCCCGATTGTGCCGGTGCTCGGCGACGAGCTGGACATCAATGGGCAAGTGGACTACCGCGGCATGATCCGCGATGCCAAGGACCCGCAGCGGCTCTACAACTTTCAGAACTCCGCCCTGGCCGAGACGTTGGCGCTCGTGCCGAAGGCGCCGTTCATCGGGGCTGAGGGGCAGTTTGAAGGGCACGAGGCGAAGTGGAAGTTGGCGAATCGTCGCGCCTTCCCCTACCTCGAATACAAGGTCAAAGACATCAACGGGGTCGCTCTGCCGCCACCGCAGCGGAGTTCCGCCGGCGCCGACATCGGCGCGATCATGACGGCCATCCAACAGTCGGACCAGGACCTCAAGGCGACGATGGGGCTGTTCGAGCCATCGCTCGGCATCCGCGACAGTAACCAGCAGTCTGGCCGGGCCATCCAGGCGCTCCAGAAGCAGGGCGAGCAGGCCAACTCCAACTTCCTCGACAACCTGAGCCGGGCGATCCGGTTCACGGGCCGGATCATCGTCGACCTCGTGCCGCACATCTACGACGTGCCGCGGGTGTTGCGGATCATCGGCGACGACGAGACGGACCGGAAGGTCATGGTGATGTCGGGCCCGAACGCGCCGGCCAGCATGACGCCAGAGGCCATGGAAGAGCAGGAGATCGACGGGATCTTCGACCTGTCCATTGGCCGCTACGACGTGATCTGCCAGGCCGGCCCATCGACCGCAACGAAGCGCGACCAGGCGCTCCAGGCGCTCACCGGGTTCGTGCAAGCCTACCCGGCGGCATTCCCACTGCTCGGGGACCTGCTCGTCGGCAGCTTGGACTGGCCAGGGGCCCAGGCGGCGGCCAAGCGTCTCAAGGCCGCCATCCCGCCAGAAGTGCGCGACCAGGACGGCGCCAGCGAGACCGACCCGCAGCAGCTCATGGCGCAGATACAGCAACTCATGCAGCAACTGGAGATGGCGAACGTCGCCCTGCAGGAGGCGCAGCAACTCGTCCAGGGCAAGCAATTGGAACTCCAGGCCCAAGAGCGGATGAAGCAGATGGAACTCGACTCGCGCGAGCGGATCGAGGGCATCAAGGCGGAGGTCTCCGCGCTGCAGGTGCTGACGAAGGTCAAGGCCGACGCCGCCATCGCGGACCGGAAGATCGGGGCCGAGATGCTCGAGCAACGGATCGACCACGCCCATGAGCGGGCGATGGCGGCGCAGGCCCGCGCCGACGACCGAGTCGAAGCCGAGGAGGGCCGAGAGGCGAACCGGGAGGATGCGCAACGCACTCGGTTCGATGACCGGGTGGACGCGACCGTGAACCGGGTGCGCGACCGCACTGACGCGGACCGACAAGGCGAGCGAGACCGCGCGAGCGGGCCGCCCGCATGAGTCGTTTGCGCACCGCGAGCATCTTTGCCACGATCACGCGCATGAGCTAGACCGTGTTTGGACCAGTCAGCTAGACCTCGGCGACGGTCGAGGCGACGCTCCGCTCCCTGGCGGGCTGATTGAGACAAAGGGATTCGCAGGGGAAGGGGCCTTGCCGATGCGCCGGTGGATACCGGTGAGTTGGCTCGGCCTTTTTCCTTTGCGGGCCCCATACCCCCAGGGAACCGTTTTCATCGTCGGCCATTCAGGGAGCGTGGCCTTTGTCGCTGGCGGCAACGTCGGCGCGAGATGCACGCTTCGTATGCCTGACATTCGACTCGACTCGACGACGAACACACGTGAAGAGGTCGCGGCTGCGCTCGGCGTGACGCCCGTGACGCCTGAGACCGTGCCCGTGGTCGCACCGGTGGCCGCGAGCGAGACCGTTGTCGCGCCAAAAGCCACGCCAGAGACGCCAGCGGTCGAGAAACCGGTGGCCGCAAGCGAGACCAAGCCAGCCGAGACGGACGACGACGACTCGGACGACGAACCCGATCCGCAGGACAGTTCCGAGGCTGGACGCGCCCTCTCGACGCGCCGCCGGAAGATGCAGCATCGCATCGACAAGCTGACCTTCGAGAAGCACACGAGCGTGGCCGAGCGCGACCGCGCGCTGGCGAAGGCCACTGAGCTGCAGGCCAAACTCGACGCCCTCACGAGCGGCAAGCCGGCCACCGATCCAGTTAGCGATCCGGTCAAGACGGCCGATCCGGTCAAGCCGGCGACGTTCGATACGCCGCGGCCAAAGCAGGGCGACTTCGACGACTACGAGAAGTACGAAGAGGCGCGCGACGCCTGGGTCGAAGCCAAGACGGCGTTCAACATGAACGCGGCGCTGGCCGAGCGCGACCGCAAGGCCGCCGAAGCCGTGCTCGCCGCAGAAGAAGTCCAGCGGCGAGCGACGCTCGCCCGCGAGATCGCGGACGAGGACGCCGCTTATCAGCGGCGCCTGGTCGCCGCGAAGGCGAAGCATCCGGACTTCCAGGACGTGTTCGAGCAGGCGAAGGACCTCGCGGTCAGCCGCCCGATGCTCGACCACATGCGGTTCTCCGAGATGGGCGCCGAATTGACGTACTACTTCGCGACCCATCCGACCGAGGCCGAGCGCGTGGCGCAGATGGCACCGGCGCCGGCGATTGCCGAGATGGGACGCCTGGAAGCGCGCATCGAGGCCGGGCTGATTGGTGGTGCCTCTGACGCGCCACCGACTGCCGGCATGGCCACCGTGTCAGCGCCGGCACGCGTGCCCGTCAGCAAGGCCCCGGCGCCGATGACGCGCCCGGGCGGTGGATCCACGACCTCGAGCAAGCCGCTCGACGAAGAGGACTACCAGACGTTCAAGCAGCGCCGACAGGCCGCCATCGCGGGCTCCCGTCGGTAACAGGTTCGCGAGCTTCGGCTCGTGTTGCTCGGTTCGACTCGTGTTCGTTGCGCATCACTCGCGGGCTCCGGCCCGTGTTCGTGGCTTCGATGGCCCACCGCGCACCCGCCATCGTCTTTGCCGTTCTTGCCCGTCGCGTCGGCTGCGACCCCGTTGCATTTTTCCAGGGGCGCGGTGCGTCCCGCAAAGGCTCGAACGATGACTCCTACCTCGCTCTCCAAGTTCTGGGTGCATGACTCGCTGTTCGTGCGCCTCGGCACACTGCTCGTCGTGGCCCTTATGGTGGCCCTGTCGTGGGCGACCCCGGCCAGCACGATCAGTTTGGCCGACAACGTCCTGCTCACGATTGCGATGATCACGCGCGAGGCATTGCGCGTGCTCGAGAACAACCTCACCTTCACGAAAAAGGTGAACCGGCAGTTCGATGACAAGTTCGGGGTCGAAGGCGCTAAGATCGGCACCGTCGTGAACGTGCGGAAGCCACCCCGCTACGTCACGCGCACCGGCCAGGCCCTGCAGGTCCAGGACGCGGTCGAAACGCAGGTACCGGTCACGCTCAATCAGCAGATTGGCGTGGACCTGTCGTTCTCATCGGCTGACCTCGCGCTGTCGATCGATGACTTCTCGCAGCGGTTCATCTCCCCAGCGATTGCCGCCGTGGCGAACCGGATCGACCAGCTCGGGCTGCAGCAGTACATCAACCTGAACCAGATCGTGGGCACGCCCGGCACGGTGCCGAACGCGCTCCTGACGTATCTGCTCGCTGGCGTGGCGCTCGACAATAGCGCGGCGCCCATGGACGGCCAGCGGTCGATCACGATCAATCCGCTCATGCAGGCGACGATCGTCGACGCCCTGAAGGGACTCTTTCAGCAGGCGACGGCCATCGCGAGCCAGTACGAGAAGGGCGTGATGGGCACGGCGGCCGGCTTCGACTGGCAGATGGACCAGAACATCGCCACGAACACGATCGGCCCGCTCGGCGGGACCCCGCTCGTGGCTGGCGCTGGCCAAACGGGCGCGACCCTGGCCACCGACGGCTGGACCGCCGCGGCAGCGAATCGACTCCTGCGTGGCAACACGTTCACGATCGCTGGGGTCTACCAGGTGAACCCGCAGAGCCGCGAGTCCACCGGCGTGCTCCAGTCGTTCCTCGTGACGGCGGACACAGCCAGCGACGGCGCGGGACTGGCCTCCATCCCGATCTTCCCGTCGATCATCACGTCCGGTCAGTTCCAGACGGTGACTGGATCCCCGGCCGACAATGCGGTGATCACGGTCCTCGGCGCGGCCAACACGGTCTCGCCG
>Ga0180087_1000086_pt1 | contig 16617 bp, 11 predicted proteins | sample EasRiv790_16_10D_FD_121789 | JGI IMG/M metagenome (GOLD analysis project Ga0180087, IMG submission 121789) | Soil microbial communities from meander-bound floodplain in the East River, Colorado, USA - East River metaG ERMLT790_16_10D | ecosystem: Environmental > Terrestrial > Soil > Floodplain ...
ATGATCACCGCGCGCCACGGGCTCGCCTTGAGCACGCGAGCCGTTGCTTGCCCCATCTCGAAACAACGGCGCGGCGACGGCGAGGGTGGATCCGGTTCGTCCGAGTATTCCGTGCTGCCGCCCCGGTACCGGATCACCGAACTGCCGTAGCAGTTGACGGCCACGGGCACGACCGGCGTGTTGAATCCCTTCCGGTCGAGATCAAGGTACAGTAGCGTGTTGGCAAAGGCGTGGCCCAGGCCGTCCTGGTGCAGGGGCTTGTAGGCGTAGGACATGTCGATGCCTTCTTCCAGCAGCCCGCGCGCGAGAAACCGTCCGGCCTTGTGGTGCCCGGGCTGGGAGAAGACCTTGTCGGCGGGCTCGCCCCAGATGTTGGGCCGCCCGCGCAGGCGCTCGTACGGCTTGAAGTCGAGCCGCTCGTACGCCAGCACGCAGAACGGTGGGATGATGTCTTCCTTGAAATTCTCGTACTGGTCGTCGCCCCACATGAGGATGAAGTCGGGCTGGAAAGCGTCGATCTCGTCCCGGATTTTCCGGAAAGCGCTGAAGACCCGCGCCTTGTGCGCCTTGTGCGCCGTAATGCCTTCGTCGTCCCCCCACTCCAGGCGCATCGGCTCCGGCCAGTTGGCGGGATCCCTCATGCGCTCGGGAATTCGCCGATCGCTGTGAAGCATCCGCGCCAGCGGCCACGGCTTGAGCTCATCGGGAACCAGCCCTGGCGGATAGTGCGTAGCACCGATGCCCAGTATCTCTGCCATGATTTCGCCCTCCAGCGACGGGTGACGGCGCGGGAGATTACCTCCAGCGCGGATCAGGCACCTAGTATAGGGTGGATCGGTGACCAGGTGCGAGTGGTCCGCCAATGCAGGTGCGCCGTTGGTGCTACTTCCCGTCTCTTGCTCGCCACTACAATAGCGCATGGTAGCGATCTGCGACCTGGTCCTGGGGCAAGGCCGCTGGGGGCGACACCGGTCATGCCGCGTGTGGCTGGCTGATGTCCTCCTGCTGCTCGCGCTGCTGCTCGCGCTGCTGCTCGCGCTGCTGTTTGGGCTGCCGCGCGCGATGGCCGCCAACGCCGTGGACATCGCCGCAGTAGTGGGGTTCAGCGATACCTTCCGGCCCGGGCATTGGACCCCGCTGACCGTCACCGTGACCAATCGCGGTGGCGACCTGAGCGGGGAGCTGGAGGTGCAGGTCACCGGTGATGACGTGCTGCGCGGTTGGCCGTTGGTCACCTCTCACCGCCGCGTTCTGGAGCTGCACCGGAATTCACGCAAGAGCCTGCAGTTCACCGTGCTCCCGCAGGGGTTGTCCCATCCGCTGGTGATTCGCGTGCGCTCGGGCGGGCGGGAGCTGGCACGAGCGGAGGTCGATCTGCGCACCCGCTTTGCCTCCGAGCGCCTGCTCCTGGTGCTCAGCCGGGATGCGGATCTGGATTACCTTAACGACGGCGCCGCGAACGGCCTGCGGGTGCTCTATCCGCACCCGGAGCTGCTGCCCGTACACTGGCGGGGATACGACGCCGTGGCGGCAATTGTGTTGCGTGGGGTGTCTCTGGAGCGGCTGAGCACAAGCCAGTTCGACGCCCTGCACAAGTGGATTGCCCAGGGCGGGATCCTGGCCGTGTCCGGCGGCGCTGATTACGCGCTGCTTCGAAGCCCGCGCCTGGCGGCGCTCCTTCCCGCAACGCCACTGGGAATGAAGCGCATGGATGCCGCCGCTCTCCAGCAGGCCTTTTCTGCCTCGCTCGACGTCTCGCGCCCCGTTCACGTCAATCGGCTTGGCGCCGTCCGAGGGCGCGTGCGGTTGCGGGCCGGTGACACGGCGCTCATCGTGGAGCGTGCGCTCGGACTCGGTCGGGTGCTCTACCTGGCCTTCGATGTAGCGGGTTATCCGTTCGATCGCTGGGAAGGCATGCGCGGGCTGTGGCTGGACAGCTTGCGCCTGCCACCGACGATGGTCTCCCTTGGCGTGGCGGAATCGGCGTTCCAAAGCCCGCTCGCGGCCCTGATCCGCGCCGAAGCCACTTACTTTCCCGCGTATTCCACGGCATTCCTGTTCCTCATACTCTATCTGGGGCTGCTGCTCGCCAGCGAGGCGATTCCCGTGCGCGGGACACGGCGTCGGTGGCTGGCGCCTGTCTCGCGCTGGGCCGTACCGGTGCTGTTCGCTCCCGCGGCGTGGCTGTTATTCGGCCCGGCCGCGTTTCCCCGCGGCGCCACTGCGGCGGCTGTGGCGCTGATCGAGCCCTTTCCGGACAGCGGCTACGCGCGGCTCGGGCTGGAACTGGGCGTGTATTCCAATCGCAGCGGCGCTCTGCGCCTGGAGTACCATGGTGCCGAGCCGGTACTGTATCCGCCCCGCCAGGCGCAGCGAGAGGGTAAGGTGGAGGACTGGGTGCTCGGCGAGGGACCACGACCCTTCATCGAGGCGTCGGACCGGCGACGCTACGTGCTGCACGCGCTGGAGGGCGAGGATGTGATAGCGTTTCATCTCGACGCCTCGGTGCACGACGAGACCATGGGTCCGCGGCTCGTTCTGGACAATACCAGCGGGCGCACCCTGGAAGACTCGTGGCTCGTGTTCGACGGCTACGCATACGAGCTCGGGTCCATTGCTGCCGGTGTGCGGGTCGAACGCAGGCTCGCCCGGCGTACGCACGGCGTCGAGGTGGGCAAGACATCCTGGTGGCAGGTGCTCAGACCCTCCGCCGGCGCTTCGGCGCAGATGCTGGCGCCAGCCCAGATCATGCTCGAGCGCAGGTCGAAGGCGATGGGCGAAAACGGATACCCGGGCGCCGGCCACGCACTGCTGATAGGCTATACGGCGAGCCCGCTTCAGCCCGCTGGCGCGAGTGCCGGCTGGCCCCGCCGGGAACGGGCGCTGGTTGCGTTCCGGGTTGCGACGTTACCGGGCGATACGTCGGCGCGCGAAGACAAATGATGCGAAGCAATCCGCTGGTTACCGAAGTTCTGGTCGGGCTCACCCGGCACGGCAGGGCTCAGCTCGACTATCTCGGCTTGCTGCTGCTGCAGGCAGTGGTGCTGTTTCTGTGGTGGCCCAAGAGCGGAGTGGCTGAGATGCTGGAGAGCCAGCACGGCCCGCACACCCTGGCGGCGGTGGTCATGGCCGTGGGCGTCACTATGGCGTACTTCGCGCTGCGTGCCGGTGCCGAGCAGATCCTGCTGCCGGGCCAGCACGGACTGCGCGACTGGACGCTGGCGACTCCCCTGGGCCTGGGCCGTATCCTCCGCGGCTACGTGCTGGGACAACTCGTACACAGCCTGCACCTGCTGGCGCTGTCCTCACCGCTGGTGTTAATGGCCTTCACGGTGTCCGGCGGTGAGTGGGGCGCACTCGGGTGGTGCATGGCGGCTACGCTCGTCCAGGCTCTGTTCTACCGACTGTGCGGTGCGATCACGCACCTCACGATCGGTCAGCATCGTGCCGAGACAGTCTTCGCCGTGCGCGCAATATTGGTGGTGGTCTACGTTCCCGTCGGTTTGCTCGCCCCCGTCACCAGCCACGTGGCGTTCACCTCCCGCGCGCTCGGTGAGAGCGTGGCTGCGCAACCGGCATTCGCGGCCGTGCCGGACCACCTGGTTTTCCTGGCGGCCTATGCGGGACTCAGCTTGCTTGCGGCGCTCGCAGTGCATCGCCTGCTGCTGCGCGAGCAGCGCCGGATGGCGGATCGCCACGACGGCGTGGGCGTCGGCGAGGCCGTTGCGCCATGAGCCAGGCGACGGGCACGCCCGGCTTCCGGATTCGGCATGGTGACCCGGGCCCAGCGCGGGAGCGCCTGCACAAGGTGGTAACGGCTCTCACCCGCGCACGACGTCTACAACTGCTCGTGGATCACGGATTCGGCGGTCTGCTTGTGGGTTTCGTCCTGGCCACGGTCGCGGTGCTGGTGGCGCGGCTGATGCCTTCGCCCTACCCGCCATGGCAGATGGCGAGTACTGCAGTGATCATTGCGCTGGTCGTTGCGCTTCTGATGGGCTGGCGGCGGCGTCCTGATTCGCTCGAAGTCGCTATCCGCGCCGATGTCATGCTCAGACTGAAACAGCGACTGAGCACGGCGTGGGAGTTCGTGACCCTCCATGGCGACGACCAGCTGGCCGAGCGCCTTGCCGTGCAGGCGGTCAAGGCGGGTGTTCCGTCCGACCCCTGGCGCGTGTTTCCCTTGCGGGTGAACCGCTGGGGTTGGCTCGCGCCGCTGGCTGCCACGGCGCTGCTGCTGGCGAGCGTAATCGACCTGAACCGGATGCAGACGCAGGTGCCTCAAGCGGTCGACGAGCGCGTGGTGGGCGAGGGCCGGCGCCTGGGAGAGTTCGGACGCACGATGCAGGCGCGGGCGGAGCGCGACAAGCTGCCGCGCAGCGCCAGGCAGGCCGGTGAGCTCGAGCGCCTGGGCGCGCGCATGGAAGGCGGTGCGCTGTCGCGCAGCCAGGCCCTGGGGCAGCTGCGTCGGATGGAGGAATCCCTCGACGAGGAGCGGATACAGGCGCTGGCGGAGGCGAACCTGACTGGCGGCGGCGCGCGGCGCGCGGCGCGCGCCGAGGGCTCGCACATCGCTCCGGGCCTGAATCCGGGAGCGATGCTCGAGCGCATGCAGCGTGGGGCCCTGGACAGCGACGATACCCGTGCGCTGGCTCAGCGCCGGGACGACCTCGAGCGTTTGGGCATCCCGCGCCGGGAGCTGGAGAACGCGCTGGAGCGTCACCGGTCCGGCGTCGATGACGCGCTGCGGGAGATACTGGAGACGCTGGCACAACTCGACCGCGCGCTCAAGGAGGACAAGGAATTGAGTAACGCGCGCGAACAGGTGCGCCGGGCGCAGGATAGTCTGGGCGATGCGCGCGCGGGGACCAGCGCCGAACGCGCTCAGATGGCCGACATGGATTGGGATGAGGATGAGGCTCGCGGAGTCAAGGGCGCCGCGAAGGCGGGCGTGGACGGACGCTTGGGTGGTGCGACCGTGGGAAAGGCCTCGCGTGCCGGTTCACAGGGCGATAACAGCGTCGCAACCGACCGGGAGCACTCGCCGTTGCGCCCGGATTCCGGGCCAGCCGGGCGGGTCCTCGCCCCGCAGGGCCAAGTGCGCGAAGGTGAGTCGTTCACGTCCCACGGGCAAGTCCTGCCGAGGACGGGCCGACCGAATGTGGAGAGCATAGAGATGAGAGCCGAGTTTGCGACACAGGTAGAAGAGGTGCTTTCAAAGGACCAGTACCCGGCCCACTACAAGGAGTTTGTCCGCAGGTATTTTCTGAACCTGAACCAGGGCATGCAGGGCTCGCAAGCGCAACCACCCGGTGCTCGAGGAGCGCCATGAGCGACGACGAGCCACGCCTGGCGCTCGCCCGCGAGCGGCTGGATGCACTGAGGCGCCAGATCCAGCGGCGGATCGTCGGCCATCACGACCTGGTCAACGGCATACTCGCCTGCCTGCTCTCCTCCGGCCACGTGTTGCTGGAAGGCGTGCCGGGCCTGGGCAAGACGCTGCTGGTGAGGACCCTGAGCGATGCGCTGCACCTGGAGTTCGCCCGCATCCAGTTCACGCCGGACCTCATGCCCGCGGACATCATCGGCACCCAGGTGGTAGCGCAGGATGACGAGGGCCGCCGGCACTTTCAGTTCCAGCAGGGCCCGGTGTTCACGCAGCTCCTGCTCGCCGACGAGATCAACCGCGCGACACCGAAGACCCAGTCGGCGCTGCTGGAGGCGATGGAGGAGAAGCGCGTCACCGTCGGGCGTACCGGGCATGCGCTGCAAGAGCCCTTCATGGTGCTCGCGACCCAGAACCCCATCGAGATGGAGGGCACCTATCCGCTGCCCGAGGCCCAGCTCGATCGCTTCCTGCTCAAGTTGAATGCCACCTATCCCGACGCCGGCGAGCTGTCCCAGATCGTCGATCGCACCACGGGTGCGCCCATGCCGGCTGTGGATCCGGTGCTGAGCGCCGGCGAGCTGATGGAGTTGAGAGAGCTCGTGCGCTCAGTGGTGATCGCCGGCCACGTCAAGGACTACGCCATACGCATGGTACTCGCCACCCACGCGGGGAACGCCGAGGCGACAGCCAAGGTGCGCCGTTTCGTGCGCCACGGCGCGAGCCCCCGTGGGCTGCTCGCCATGGTGCTCGCCGCGAAGGCCTTCGCCCTCTTTGCCGGACGCATCAACGTGAGTTTCGAAGACTTGGCCACCGTTGCTCCGCCGGCTTTGAGGCACCGCCTCCTGCTCAATTTCGAGGGCGAGGCGGAAGGGATAGCCGTGGAAGACCTGATCGCGGAGGTCATCCGCGAAACGCCGACAGTGCAAGGCAAAGCGCGCGCCTGAGCCAGCGCAGCCACGGCGATGGAGCCGCTCAAAGCCCTTGTTGCCGGCAGCGACCCTGTCTTCGACGACGGGTTCCTGCACAAGCTGGAGCGGCTCGAGCTCGTGGCGCGGAAAATCTTTCGTGGCCTGCTGCGCGGAGAGCGTACGACCTCGCGCCGTGGTCGGGGGCTCGAATTCTCGGACTTCAGGCAGTACCGGCCAGGTGACGACTTCCGGCACATCGACTGGAACATCTACTCGCGGCTGGATCAGCTCTTTCTCAAGCTTCACGCCTCCGAGGAGGACGTGACGCTGCACCTGATCGTGGATACCAGCGCCAGCATGGGGTTCGGCGAGCCGTCGAAGTTCGATCACGCGCGGCGGCTGGCGGCGGCGCTCGCCTACATCGCGCTCAACAATCTCGATCGTGTCGGGGTGAGCGTCTTCGCCGACGGCCTGGGCGCGAGCCTGCCTCCCATCAAGGCGCGGAATCACCTGGCCCGACTGCTCGTTTTCCTGCGCGAGTTGCCCTGCGCCGGGGTGACCCGTTTCGGCACCGCTTTGCGCGACTTCGCAACGCGCACGCGAAGCCCGGGACTGGTGATCCTGATCTCCGATCTGCTGGGCGCGGGGGCAGCCCAGGATGGCATCGAGGCGCTGTGCCACGGAGGTCACGACGTAGTGGTGATTCAGCTGCTCGCGGAGTCGGAGATCGACCCGCCACTCGACGGCGCGTTGCGAATGGTGGATGCAGAGACCGGGGACGAGCTGGAGGTGACGGTCGACCGGGAGCTGCGCAGGCTCTACCAGCATCGGCTCGAACGCCAACTGCAGGAGTTGGAGAGCTTTTGTCGCCGGCGCGGGGTTGAATACCTGCGTGCCAGCACCGCCATCGGGTTCGAGGACGTGGTGCTCAAGTACCTGCGTCAGGGAGCGCATCTGCGGTGATCCAGTTCGCCTACCCGGCGGCGCTGCTGTCGCTGCTGGTCATCCCCCTTTTGCTCGTGCTTCACCTGCTGCGCCCGAGGCCCCGCCGTGTGGTGCTGTCGACTACGGCACTGTGGCAGGCAGCGCTGAGGGATCGCGAAAGCGCGCACGGGTTTCGCAGGCTGCTCAGGAACCTGAGCCTGTTGCTGTTGCTGGCGATTGCGCTGACGCTCGGACTGGCCCTGGCCGGCCCCCAGTGGCTGACCCGCGCCAGCGAGGACGCCGATACCGTGCTCGTGCTCGACGTGAGCGCGAGCATGAAGACTCGGTCGGGCATCGGCACGACACGCTTTGACCAGGCCCTCGCCGAGGCTAACGGTATCGTCGACGGCCTGCCCCGGTACGGACGCATGCTCGTGATGACCAGCGGGCGCAGGGCCCTGTTGAAGACCGGCTTCGTATCCGACCGCGGCGCGCTGCACCGCGTGCTGGCGCAGCTTCGCCCCGGCGACGAGGCCGGTCGGCCACGCGAAGCACTGGCGCTGGCTCTGTCACTGCTGCGAGGCCGCGAGCATGGCCGCATCTACTTTCTGACCGATGGCGCCTTCGACCCGGATGTGGATCCCGGCTCTCCCCAGGTGGTGTTGCGCGTCGTGGGAAGGCCCGCGCGAAACGTGGCCATTACCCGCTTCGACTTCCGCCAGGAGCGGGCCAGCGAAGACCGTTTCCAGGTGTTGATGACGGTGCGCAACTACTCCGACGCGCCCGTGGTGGTGCCCGCCTCCGCGAGCCTGGATGGCCGCGTGCTGTTCAAGCGTGCCCTCGAGCTCGCGGCGAGGGACGACCAGACCCTGGTTCTCGCTTTCCCCGGCCGTGCACTCGGGCAGGCGATTGCGCGCATCGACGTAGATGACGACCTGGCGGCCGACAACCAGGCGTTTGCGGCGGTGAGCTCGCACGACCCGCTGCGCGTACTGTTGTTCAGCCGCGGCAACTTTTATCTGGAGAGCGTGCTCGAAGCGTTGCCCAACATGGAGCTCGTCAAGCGCGACGGGTCGGGCACCGAGGACATCGCCCGACTCGCCCGCAGTCACGACGTGGTGGTGCTCGATGGCATCGCGACACCGAAACTGCCGCCCGGGAACTTCCTGCTCGTAAACACCGTGGCGCCGGGCCTGCCCTTCTCCGACGCGGGTTGGGTGGCGCAGCCGAATATCCTCGGCAGCGGACCGAGCGCGCTGATGCGCGGCATGGACCTGACGTCGGTTCGCATCGACGAGGCACGTCGCGTCGTCGTTCGTGAGCGGGTCCCGGGACTGCAGCGCCTGTTCTGGTCTCGGGAAACGGACCTCGCGCTCGCGTTGCTCGATGACGGCCTGAAACTGGTCTATCTCGGCTTCGATCTCGCCGGGTCCAACTTTCCGCGGCAGGCCGCCTTCCCGCTGTTCATAAGCCAGAGCATGGAGTGGCTGCGCCCGCGCGGTGAGGACCGCCTATCCAACCACACCGCGGCGGGCTCCACCCATTCGATCCGGGTGTCCGCTGGCCAGACGCAGGTGATCGTGCGCACGCCGTCTGGCAACACCGACACGCTGGAGGTGAAGGGCGGCTCGGCTGCGTTCGACGCCACTGCCGAGGCCGGCATCTATCGATATAGCGCGGGTGATGCGGCACGGTACTTTGCGGTGAGTCTCACCGACGCGCGGGAATCGGACGTCAACCGCCGATGGGCGTCCGGCGAGCGACGCAAGCAAGCAGAGCCTGCGAGCCACGGCGCACAGGCCCTCGTGCCGCTCTGGCCCTACCTGCTGGTGTTCGCGCTGGTGTTGCTGGCGCTGGAGTGGTTCGTGTGGATCGGGAGCCGAAGCAATGCCTGAATTCGTTCACCCCGGATGGCTCGCACTGCTTGCGGTGCCAGTGCTGCTCGCCGTCCTGTATGTCCGGCGCGCGGGGCGCGCGCATTTCAGGGAGGTGACTGCCGCCACCCTGCGGGCGCTGGCCCTCGCTTGCCTGGCGGTCGCGCTCGCGGGACCGCTCGCGGGCTCCAGCGTGCGCCGTACCGACGTGGTGTTCGCGCTCGATGTTTCCAGCAGCATCTCCCGGGAATCCGTCGCTGAGGCACTGGAATTCGTCAATCGTGCGAGGGAGTCACCGGCACGCATCGGCCTGGTGGTGTTCGGTGCCGATGCAACCGTGGAATCCCAATTGCGGAGCGGGGCCGACCCGACACGCGAAATCACGGCCCAGGTCGAGCGCACAGGCACTGATATCGGCCGCGCCATCGAGGTTGCCGTTGGCGCGTTTCAGGACGGAGCGCAGCGGCGCGTCGTGCTGCTGAGCGATGGCCAAGAGAACCTGGGGGATGCGCGCGCGGCGGCCGCGGTGGCGCGTTCCCTCGGGGTCGAGATCCACACCGCGGTGCTCGGCAGGCCCGCGCTGCGCAGCAGCGAAATCTACGTGCAGGGCGTGACGGTTCCGCCGCAGGTGCGCCTGCACGAGCCCTTCAACGTGCGGGCGGTGGTCCACAGCAGCGAAGCGAGCCGCGCCCACCTGGTCATCATGCGCAACGGCGTGTTGCTGCATGAATCCGAGGTCGAGCTCGAGCCGGGCACCAACGTCTACTCGTTCGTGGAACAGGCGGACAAGGCGGGCCTGCACGAATACGAGGCGATCATCAATAGCGACGCGGACAGCGAGCAGGAGAACAACCGCTACCAGGCGTTCGTGCAGGTAACGGGCGCGCCCAAGGTTCTGCATGTGATGGGCAACCTGGAAGAAGGCCGTTACGTGAGCGCGGCGCTGAGGGCCCAGGGTCTGACAGTGGACGAGGTGCGCGCCAGTGCGCTCCCCGCCAGCATGCACGAGCTCGCGGACTACGACCTGGTGATCCTGGACAACGTCTCCGGTTTCGATCTGTCGCTGGCCAAGATGGAACTGCTCGAGGCGTACGTGCGCGACGCGGGTGGCGGCGTGGTGAAAATCGGCGGCGACAGGAGCTACGCCGCCGGGGGCTATTACGGGACCCCGGTGGAACGTCTGTTGCCGGTGACCATGAACGTGAAGACCGAGGTGAAGATTCCGAGCGTGTCGGTGGTGTTCGTGCTGGATCGCTCTGGGAGCATGAGCACGAAAAGCCACGGCGAGGAAAAGCTCACCATCGCGAAGCGCGCCGTCCTGTCATCCATCGACCTGCTGAACCGGCTCGACCGGGTAGGCATCCTGGCCTTCGACACCACACGGGAATGGGTGGTGTCCCCGACCGAAGCGGCCATGCGCCGTCCGATCGAAGAGAAGCTGCGCGAACTCAATGTCGGCGGCGGTACCGATCTCTACGGCGCCCTCGAGGAAGCGCACCGCGTCATGCGCAAGGAGCGGGCGCGGGTGAAGCACCTTATCGTGCTCTCCGATGGGCTCACCGAGGGTCAAAAGAACCTCGATTCCCTGGCTGAGCGCATCGCCGCCGACGGCATCACCATCACCACCGTGGCCATGGGCGAGGATGCCGACAAGGGGTTGATGGCCAGGCTCTCGGAGCTCGGCAAGGGTCGCTACTACCACACCGAAGATCCCCGCAACGTGCCGCGTATCTTCACCAGCGAGACCTTGGCGATCACGCGGGACCTGGTGGTGGAGGGGAACATCCGGCCACGACGAGTCTACGCGGGTGAGCTGATTCAGGGCTTCGGCGCGGACGCATTTCCGGCCCTCGGCGGCTACCAGCGCACCTTTGCCAAGCCCGCCGCCCAGGTGCTGCTCGCCGGACGCGACGAGGACCCTGTGCTGGTGTCGTGGCGCTACGGGCTGGGCAAGGCGGTGGCCTTCACCTCCGATCTCTCCGGCCGCTGGGGACGGCGCTGGGTTGAGTGGCCGGCCTTCGGGCGCTTCGTCTCGCAGACGGCTCGCTGGACCATGCGCCGCAGCGGGAGCGAGTCCTTCGTGCCCCGATTCCAGTGGCACGGGCAGCGCGGCGAGATGAGCGTGGATGTGCTGGACCGGGACGATCGCTTCGTGAACGGCCTCAAGCTGGAGGCCTCCGTCATGGACCCGTTGCGGGGCACCCGGCGCGTGCCGCTCGAGCAGGTCGCACCGGGGCGCTACCACGGCGAGTTCCCGGTGCCCCGTGCTGGCCGCTACTACATTACCCTCACCGGGCGCGACGGTGAGACGCAGGTGGGTCCCAAGACGTTCGGATTGGCGGTTCCGTACTCCTCGGAGTACCTGGACCTGGGTGTGGATCAGGGGCTGCTGCGCGACATCGCCGGCATCACCGGGGGACTCGTGCTCCCGCTCTCCAGCGCCAGCCTGAGCACCGTGACCACTCCCTCGCCCCAGGCGCTGGGTCCGCTCGCGCGGGTCTGGTGGCCATTCTTCCTCGCGGCCCTGTTGCTGCTGGTGGCCGAGGTGGCTGTGCGCAGGGTGGTGCTCCCCGATGCCTGGCGCGCCCGCTGGGCGCGATGGCGCGGCGTACGCCAGGACGCGGAGGCGCCGGAACCGGGGTACGACGAGTTGCGCGCAGCCATCGGCCAGGAACGAGCGCGGCACCTGACGGCCATCCGCGACGGCATCGATCTCAACGCCGACGATCCGGCCGTGCGCGCGCGGCTCTACCTGGCGGCCGGCCGCGGCCGCGGGCGTTGAGCGGCGCCGGAGAGTATCCCCTCATTTCGTCAGGGGCTCTTACGCAACCAGGTGGCAGGAGACCAGATGATCGGGCGCTACCTCGCGCAGCTGAGGTTCCTCCTGGGAGCACTTCTGCATGGCGAACGGGCAGCGGGGATGGAAGCGGCACCCCGAGGGCGGGTTGATGGGAGAGGGGACTTCTCCCGTAAGGATGATCTCGTCGTGTGTGATGTCGGGGTGAGACGGAAGGGCGGCCGAGAAGAGGGCCTTGGTGTAGGGATGCAGCGGCTTCCCGAACAACTCCTTCGTTTTCGCTTTCTCCACGATTTTCCCGAGGTACATGACCGCGACCTCGTTGGCCATGTAGCGCGTCGTCGCCAGGTGGTGGGCGATGAGCAGGTAACTCACGTTGTATTGCTGCTGGAGATCGACCAGCAGGTTCATGATCTGCGCCCGGATCGACACGTCCAGCGCCGAGACCGGCTCGTCCAGGGTGATGAGCTTCGGCTTCGACGCCAGCGCGCTCGCCACGGCGATGCGCTGGCGCTGCCCGCCGCTGAACTCGTGCGGGTAGAGGTTGGCCTGCTGCGGGCGCAGGCCGACGGAAGTCATGACCTCCTCGACGCGTTCCTTTACCTCCTGGTTGGAGACGTCCCGGTTGATTACCAGCGGCTCGGCCACGATGTCCCGCACCCGCATGCGGGGATTGAGGGAGGACCAGGGATCCTGAAAGACCGCCTGAACGGTGGTCCGGTAATCCTTCAGGGCGTCGCCTTCGAGCGCGTGGACGTCCTTGCCGTCGGCAAACACCTGGCCTGCCGTCGGATCTTCCAGGCGCAGCACGAGCTTGGCCGTCGTCGTCTTGCCGCAGCCGGACTCGCCCACGATGGCGAGCGTCTCTCCCTGCGGGACCGAAAAGTCGATGCCGTCGACGGCCTGCACCCAGCCGACGACCCTCTTCAATATGAAGCCCTGGGTGACGGGAAAGTACTTCTTCAGCCCCTGGACCTGCAGTACCGGCGTAGTCGTCATGCGGATTCCAGTCGCCAGCAAGCGGCGGTGTGTGCGGTTCCGTTCTTGCCGACGTTGAACGTGGGAGGATATTCGCGCCGGCAACGATCGTCGGCGTAGGGGCACCGGGGAGCGAAACGGCATCCCTCGGGGAGATCCCAAAGCGCGGGAGGCTGGCCGTCGATCGAGTAGAGCCGCTTGACATCCTCGTCCATGCTGGGCACCGAGCGCAGCAGGGCCTGGGTGTAGGGATGCGATGGATTGTTGAAAATGTCCCGCACCGGCCCGCTTTCCACGTGGCGGCCGGCATACATCACCACCACGCGGTCGCACATCTTGGCGACGATGCCGAAGTCGTGAGTGATGAAGATCAGCGCGAGATTGGTTTCCTCCTGGATCTCGCGCAGCAGGCGCAGGTACTGCGCCTGTATCGTCACGTCGAGCGAGGTGGTGGGCTCGTCCGCGATGATGACCTTCGGTTCGCAGGAGATGGCGATGGCGCCGACCACGCGTTGCTTCATGCCGCCGCTGATCTGGTGCGGGTAATCCTCGACCCGCCGTTCGGGGGCGGCTACCCGCACCTGCTTCAGGCCGTCGATCGCCCGCCGCACCAGTGAGCGCTTGTCGTCGCCGGTGTGCTGATTCCGGATCGCCTCGATCAACTGGTTGCCGATCGTGAATACCGGGTTGAGCGAGGTCTGGGGGTCCTGCAGGATCATGGAGATGCGGCGGCCGCGGATCTGGCGCATCTCCTGCTCCGATTTCTTGAGCAGGTCCTCGCCTTCGAGCCGGATCGCGCCCTTGACGATGCGGGCCGCGGGCTTGGGCTGCAGCTGCAGCAGCGACAGGGCGGTCATGGTCTTACCGGAGCCCGATTCGCCCACGATGCCTAGCACCTCCCCCTGGCGCAAGTTGAAACTCACGCCATCCACCGCCTTCACCGTGCCGAAGCGCGTGAAGCAGTAGGTATGGAGGTCCTCGACCTCCAGGATTACGTCACCGATTTGCCGGGCCATGCCCCTAGTCTGCGCTTTTCTTCATCGAGACGGGCCGCGAAAGGACCCCCTTCGATGGAAGGTTCGTGAATCATCAGGATTGGACCGCTGGCAGGGGGGGAGCGCTGCTCCCCCCCTTGGCGCGGCGGCCAGCTTACTTGACGAGCTTGACGTCCTCGAAATGCGACGAGCGGCCGGCCGCGGGGCCCGGGTAGACCCAGCTGTCGACGACTTTTGGACTGGCGAAGACCTCGTTGCGGAACCAGAAGAGCGGTAAATCGGCAAACTCCTCCTGGATGTGGTCGCCGATCGCCTGCATCAGCTTGTGGCGTTCCTTAAGGTCCGTCAACTTCAACACCTCGCCGAATGTCTTCTCGAGGAAGTCGTCCTCGAAGTGGTGGTTGGCGCCTTTGCTGAAATAGAAGTTCCGGACACCCGAGTCGGACGGCCGCCAGCCGATGATGTTCGGCCACATGATGTTGTGGGCCTGCTTTTTACGATACGTTGTGCGGATCTTGGACCAGTCCTGCATCTGGACCTGGGCGTTGACGCCGACGTTCCGGAAGTAGATCGCGAGCGCGTCGGCGATCGCCGGGCCTTCCGACTCGCCCGGCTCCGTGAATGCCCAGATCTCGAACTTGAGCTGTCCGGGACCGTAACCCGCCTCCTTCAGCAACTGCTTGGCCTTCTCGGGGTTGTAGGCGTAGAGCTCGTTGTACCGGCTCTCCCACTTCGGGTTCCAGCCCTCGGAATCGGGCACCCAGAGCGAGAGGTAGGCGAGAGATGCCCGGCCGGCGAAAACCGTGTTCATCAACTCTTTCCGGTTGATGGCGATGTTCAGGGCCTGGCGCACCTTCTTGTTGGTGAACGGGGCTTTCGGCTTGAAATCCGTGTCTCCCGTGATGTAGTACTGACCGCCCATGTAGATCGAGACCCAGTCCACCGGCAGCGAGGACTGGAAGCGCTTCAATCCCCTGGCGAGCGCGTCCTTGTGCAGCTCGCGCGGCAGATCGGCGATGTGCACATCGCCGGACAGCAGCAGGGCAAGACGCGTGGCCTCTTCGCGGGCGATGCGGAACTCGAGCTCCTCGAATTCCACCTTGTTGCCGGACCAGTGCTTGTCATTGCGCTTGTACACGATGTTGAGGCCCGTCTGCCGCCCGGCGTACTGGAAGGGGCCAGTCCCCGCGGGCCGCTTTTCCCAACCCTCCAGTCCTTCCTTGTCCCACTGCGCCTTGCTGCTCATGCGTAAATCGCCTGAGCGCGCGAACGCATAACGGTTGGTCGGCATCGCCGGCGCCTTGAAGCGGAACACCACGGTGTACTTGTCAACGGGCTTCACTTCCTCGACCGTGCGCCAGAACGGGGCGAGGGTCGCCGTCGAATCCTTGCGCACCAGCAGCGACTGAGCATGCACGACGTCCTGGGAGGTGAACTCCCCGTACCCGTTGTGGAACTGGACACCCTTGCGCAGGTGGAAGGTCCACTCCTTGAAGTCGGGGCTGATTTCCCACTTCGTCGCCAGCGCCGGGATGTAATCTCCCGTCTTCGGATCGATTCCGATCAGCGTCTCCCAGAACGGTTCGAACTGGAGGTGGTCGGGACGGGAGACGGTCCAGAACCGGTTGCTCTCGTGGAACCCGGCTGAGGCGAAGATCAGGCGCTTGACACTTGCCGCCTGGGCCCATCCGGGGGCGAGAGTCGTACCGAGGACGGCTACCGCCGCCATCAGCAGGACCGCAAGCAGCGAAACGAGTTTCGATTTCATAGCGACCTCCTCCTGAAGTTGTTGTGTTAAAGGTTTCGAAGCTTGGGATCCAGGTGATCCCGCAGCCAGTCGCCCAAGAGGTTCAGCGACAGCACCGTCAGCATGATGGCGATCCCGGGAAACATCGAGACCCACCACGCCGTGACGATCAGCTCCCGGCCGTCCGCGACCATGACGCCCCAGGCCGGTTCGGCGCGAGGGAGCCCCGCCCCCAGAAAGCTCAGGGAGGACTCGAGCACGATGACGTATCCCACCTGGAGCGTCGCCAGGACGATGAGGGAGTTGACCACGTTGGGGAACATGTAGCGGAACATGATGCGGGTGTGGGAGGCCCCTGCCACCCGCGCTCGCGCGATGAAGTCGAGCTCCTTGATGCCGAGGATCTCGCCACGAACGAGTCGCGCATAGCGCGCCCACAAGAGCACGATCAGGACCGTGATGACCGTCCCGAAGCTGGGGCCCACCGCGGCGGCGAGGACGAGGGCGAGCAGGATCGTCGGCAGGGCGAGCGATATGTCCACCAGACGCATGATCACGGCGTCCGTCCGGCCTCCAAAGTAGCCCGATATCAGCCCCAGGACGGTGCCGACGATGCCGCCGACGAAGATCGCGATCAGCGAGACCATGAGCGAAACCCGCGCGCCGTAGATGATCCTGCTCAGCATGTCGCGCCCGAGCTTGTCGGTTCCCAGGATATGCTCCATGGTGCCGCCGTCCTGCCACACGGGCGGGGTCAGCCGGCTGGACAGCGACCCATGGAACGCGTCGTGGGGGGCGACCCACGGCGCGAAGGCGGCGGGGATCACCAGCATGAACAGCAGGATCGCAAGCGCAACCAGGGGATAGCGCTTGAGATTGTGCCACCCGTCGATGACCCAGGGCACCGCATACGAGGGGAGCGTGCGTGTCGATGATTGGAGTGGCATGGATCAGTCTCCTTTTTGCGCCTTACTGAACCCGGATACGCGGATCGAGATACGCATA
>Ga0180087_1000095_pt1 | contig 15655 bp, 7 predicted proteins | sample EasRiv790_16_10D_FD_121789 | JGI IMG/M metagenome (GOLD analysis project Ga0180087, IMG submission 121789) | Soil microbial communities from meander-bound floodplain in the East River, Colorado, USA - East River metaG ERMLT790_16_10D | ecosystem: Environmental > Terrestrial > Soil > Floodplain ...
AAACTGTTGGATGGTGTCCGCTTTGGCCAGCCGATACTCCCCGAGCGCCTCGACGAGCGGCGTGAAGAGGTAGCGGCGAAACACGCCATCCGGGTTCTGGCCGTCGATGAAGCCGACCCAATGTTCGACGCGCGTGAGGGATGCACGGAGACCGAGGAGGCCCGTCATGAACTGTGTGCGCGGCGGCGCGGCCGGGCCGAGCGTGTCGAGCCGCGCGACGAGTTCCGCCACGAGCTCGTCCTTATCGCGGAGTTGTCCCTTCACGAGGATCTGGTGATCGCGCAGCGACCGGTCCCAGAGGGCCTCGACGGTGTCGCGCATGTCGATGAACGCGCGACCGGTGAGGGATTGCAGGTCCGGACCGAGGACGAGCGTCCCGCTGATGCGCTCGTCCAGGAGGTCGAACAAATCCCGGTCGTATTGCTTTACCTTGGCGAGCGCCTCGCGCGCCTTCTGCGTGCGCGCGGCCGCGGCCTCGCGGTTGTCCGGTCGGAAGTACGTCGCCGCGATGACACGGGCCGCGACAACGAAGTCCATGTTGCGGCGCTGCGCGAGCGTCGCGTCGGAGCCGAACATCTTCTCGAACCTCGTCCGCGCGGCGTCGACCGCCTCTCGCATGGCGAGGGCTTCCCGGTAGAGCGCGAGGTTCACGAGCTCGTTCTGCTTCGCACTGACCGCCGCGTCGAAATCCTGTTTGGCCGCCGCCTGCGTCGCGAGTCGAGACGCCCGGCGTGCCGCCGCGAAGAATCGATCCGGGCGGATATCGCGCAGGTGCATGGAGGCCATCTGCTGCGTCGCGCTGTCCTTGAGGGCCGCGGCGTTCGGGAGCTCCGTCCGGAGGCGCTGCGCACCTTCGCGTCCTGTGGCTCGGGCCTCACGCGTGACGGGCGCCGTCGCCGCCTGCAGCTTTCGCAGCATCGCGAGCTCGGTGCGGATGACCGTGTCGCGATGCTCCTCGGCGATAGCGCGCTCCGCCAGGGCGGCGAGCTGCACCGGGTCCGTGAGCAGGTCGCCGTGTCGCTCGCGCATCAGCGCGTTGGTGCGTTCGGTGATCGCCTGCGCCATGGGCGGTGCGGCGATGACGGCCTGGAGCAGTGCCTCCCCGGAGCTGAAGCCGAACGTCTCGGCGACGACGTCGGCCGGGAGTGCGCCGTCGGTGCTGTAGACGGCGGGCTTCGGCAGGCGCGACAGCGTCTCCTCGCCAAACTGCGCGACGAGCGCGGCCTTGGAGAGCTTCATGGGAATCGCCACGCCGCTGGTGTCGCCCTCGACCAGCGGCGCGCCGTCCGGCTTCGTGCCCTTGCGCATCGCCGCCAGCGCGCGATACACCGGCTGCTGGTGCACCTCCGCCGCGACCTCGACCGCGACGGTTTTCCGTTCCGCCTTCCACCAGGCGGTTTCCTCGCGCGCGAGGTCTTTCATGAGGCGCGTCTGCAGCTGCGTGCGTCGCGCCGCTGAGGCCGCCTGCACGAGATCGCGATAGCCCTCGAACTCCGCCGCCGGCGTCTGCGCGTCCTCCGCGGTGAGAAAGAGCGCGGCGACGTGCGCGTCCTGCTCGGCGTCGGCAATCGCCTCGTCGCTGGCGAGGATGCGGTCCATCACCGCGCGGATCTCCGGGCTGAGCGTGATGGGCATCCCGGCCTCGCGGCTGAGGCCCTGCAGCGTCTTGTAAATCCGCTTCAGCCAGTCCTGGGCGCGGGCGAGCACCGCGCGGAGCGTGAGGCTCGGGGCCTTCCCGTCCATGACGTAGGCTTCGAACTCGCGCGCCCACTGTTCTTGTTGTGGCTCCCCGATCTCCGCGGTGGACGTGACGCCCAAATGCGGGAGCACGACGTCGCGGTAGTCGGCGACGAGCTTGCGCTGCTGGTCGGTAAGGGTCTCAGGATCCGCCGCGGCGAGCTCGCCGGCGAGCGTGCCCTGCATGCGCAAGAACAGGTGCCCGGCTTCGTGGAGGAACGTCGAGCGGTTCTTCGCGCGAAAGAGCGAAATCAGCGGGGCCTGGCCCTCCCTGAAGCGGATGCGCCCGCGCCGCTCGCCCCGCGCCTGGAAGAAGTCGGCGCCCTCCTGGTGCGCGAGCGCCGCGAGCTGCTCCGGGTTCACGGTGGCGACGCGCACCTCGACCGTGGTCTCGCCGCGCGCCCACGCCGCGGTCGCGCGGTGCGTGCCGTCGGCCAAGTAGTAGCGCCCACGATAGGCCAAGACGAGGGGCGCGGCGTCGTCCGGCGCGTCGAGCTTGTCCCGTACGATCGGCTCGCTGACCGTCTCCTGCGTGGCGACCAGGTCCGCGATCGGCACGGTCAGGGTCGTCGCCGCGGTCAGGTCCGCCGCGCGAAAGAGACGGCTCGCCAGGGCGTTCGGAATGGTCGGGAACGGCACGACGCGCGAGCCCTCGGTATTGGTGGCGGGCGTGAGCCCCTCGAGGCGCGTCGCCGCGTCGGCCGCGATCGCGGAGTCGATCTGCTGATTGAATTCGGCGACGGTCGCGTCACCGCTCGGCGCGCCACCGGGATCGGCGCCGGATTCGACCTCGGGGAGCCACTGCTGCGCCAAGGTCGGCAGATCGACGCCGGCACGGGCCGCGAGCGTCGGGAACGCCTCCGAGATGAACCGGGCGAGCGTCTCGGCCGTCGCCGGGTCGACGCGGCCGCCCTCGACCAGGCGCGTCACCATCTCGGCCTGGAGGGCCGCGGGGGCGGCCTGGTCCGCCGGCGCCTCGGGCGCGCGCGACGTCTCAGCCTCCACGGCCTGCGCCGCGAACCGCGCCTGCGTCTCCCGGGCGTTGTCCTGTCCCGGCGCGAGCCGGACTTCCTTCGCAAAGAAGGCCTCGTGCCCGCTCCCGACGATCTGCGCGACGTACGACGCCGTCGGGATCGCGAGGTCTCCGCCGGTCGCCACCGCCAGCTCGTAGGCGGCCGGGTCGCCGGTCAGTTCCGCGGCTTTCGCGGCCGGGTCCTCGCCCTTCGACTGGTAGTACTCCGTGAACGTGTCCGCCGGCGCATAGACGTGCGTGAGGCCTTCGGCGGTCACCTGTTGCACGAAGGCATTGAGGGCCTCCGGAGCGCGCGCGCGGGTCGTGGAGGCGTCCGCCGCTGCGTGCAGATCCTGGAGGACCCGCTGGGAGGCACTGGAGCCCGTCGCGCGATCGATCGCGGACACCAAGGCCGTCTGTCCCCCCGCGGCGACGAGGGTCGCGATCAGGGTCTGGTACGCGGCGCTCGGCCGTTCCGCGGCGAATTGCGCGACGGGCGCCTCGGGGTGCAGGGTCGTCCAGGCGTTCAGGTCCTGCAGGAAGGTCGCGGCTTGCTCGGTCGGCACTTCCGAGGCTACCTGGCGAAACAGGGTCGCCAGGAAACCCGTGCGCTTCAACAGGTCCCCGAAGAGGCGCTGCGCGGGAATCCGCTCGGTGAGGATCTCGATCCCCGCGTCGTTCAGTCCGAACAGCACGGAGCGTGGGACGCTCGCGCCGGCGTCTCGGGCGCGGCCGTAGCCCTGCAGGCCGACACTTGAGCCCAGGACTCCGAGCATCGTGGAGGCGCCACCCGTGAGCACGCCCGCGGCGGCCGCCGGGACCGACAGGCCGAGCGATTCGAACCCGCTGTAGACCGCCCGCTCCGTGTCGCCCGCGCCCGCCTGTGGCCCTCGAATGTCCGCGGCTGTCTCAAGGGTCGCCCTCCGCACCTCGCGCGCGTAACTGGCGAGCCGGGGCGCGCCGGTCAGGCGCTCCAGGACGTCCCCCGCGAGCTCAAGGCCGGCCCATGGGGCCTCGGCAATCAGGGAGTACGTGCCAGCTCCGGTCGCCCGTGCGGCATTCCCGCCAATCTGCAGCGTGCGCTCGAGCGCGGAGAGCGCGTCGAGGTCATCCTGCACCACGGACGCGCGGGTGGGATCCTCGAGCACCCACCGCGTGAGGTGCGGGTTGTGCTGCCGGAACCGCTCCGCGTCGAAGTCGGCCGCAGCCGCGCGCTTCTCGACCTCAGCGAGGTTCCGTTCGATGACGCCCGGGGCCAGGCCGGTTTTCAGTCGGAGCTGGAAGATGCGCGCAGCCTGGTCCGGCGCTGTGTCGGCCGCCCGCGCGATCGTCTCCCGGAGCCGGTCCGGCGGTTCGTCGGGAAACAGACCGCGCGAGGGTGCGGGCGTCGTGTTGGTGTCGGGCTCCTCGGGAAACAGGCCGCGCTGCGCCATCAGTTGACACCCTTCAGCGCGTCTTCAATCACCTGCCGCGTGCCCCCGGTGCGCGAGCGCCCGATCGCTTTCTCAATGCGCGTGCCGTACCACGCACGGAGCTCGTTGTCGGTCGCCGGTCGACCACCGGTGCGCTGCGCGTTGAGGGGGAGCCCGCGAAGGTAGTTGAGCGCGTCCTTGTAGGGCTGGCCGGCGGCGTCGATCTGGTCAAGTGGGACGTACACCGCGCGCCGATCGTCGGTGTTCACCACGGCTGCGATCGTCTCGCTGTCGGAGAACCAGCCGTCGTCGATCATGACTTTCTGGTCGACGATCGACTCCATGATGGCGCGCTGCGCGTTCCGGTCGAGCTTGCCGCCGGCGGCCGCCAGGGCATCGTTGACGGTCGCGAGCATCCGGCCATACTGCGCGTTCTCGACTTCAGTGCGCTGGCCGGGCGTCTTCAGGGCGTAGTCCTGGTCGGCGTTGACCATGATCTCGTTGAAGAGGTCGCGCTCGATTTCGACGTTTGACCCCGCGCGCTGGAATTGCTCGAGGTCGGTCAGGAGCCGCTGCGTGTTCGCAATGCCGCGGACCGGCAGTTTGGCCAGGATGTCGGCGCGTGTCAGCGTCGCGAGCACCTTCGGGTCTGAGTCGGCCGCATAACTCGCCCAGGAGGCCATCTCGATCCGTCGCTCGGCCCGGGCCTCGGCCGTCGCCGCTCGTGACTCGCGAGCAGACGCGCGCGCTTCCTGCTGATAGGCGAGGTTCGCCTGGTGCTCGATCTGCCGCTGGTAGTAGTCGCGGACCTGAATCTGCACGCGGCCCGGCGCCGAGACGAACGCCGGCATCCGGCGAATCTCGGTCATCGACTGCCCGTCCATGACGGCGCCCCAGACGTCGCTCAACACCGCGTCCTCGCGCTCCTTGCGGCCGCTGTCGACGCCAGCCTTGCGTTGGCGGATCCAGTCGATCGTCGCGCGCAGCACCTTCGTGTTGCCGGCAAACCGGCGGCGTGCCTCGGCCTCCATGGTGTCGAGCTCGACCTCGTCCGCGTCATCCGTCGGCCCGAGGGTCGCCCAGATGTCTTCGGACGCCCGCAGCGCTTCGCCGTCCGTCGTCGCGAGCTGCAGCTTCTCCTCGAGGTGCCCGAGCGCGGCGCCGCTGAGCTGCGCACCTCCCGGCTGCGTGGGGTCTGTGACCTCTTCGAAATACGCCTGCGCGTCCTGGTCGCGGTCGAGGCCGATGAGTCGTTCCACCACTCCGACGTGCACCTTCGATCGGATCTCCGACACGAACGCCTGGCGCGCCTCGGGCCCCGTCACGCCGAGCACGCCGGCATAGGTCTCGACGAGGTTGTCGATCCGGGCGAGCTCCTCGGCGATGCGGACCGGCTTGTCGGCGTTCGCGATCGCGAGGTTCGCGGCCGTCGTGATGCCCGCGGAGGCCTCGCCCTTGTCATACGCGGCGAGCTCGCTGCTCGTGTGCCGCTCGATCCCCTCGAGGAGCGAGACGCGCCGTCGCTCCCGCGCACGCGTGTAGGCCTGGCGTTGCGGGTCGCTCGTGAGGTTCGACGCAATCATGTCGGCCTGCTGGTCGAAGAGCTCCAGCGACTTACTGCGAAGCCCGAGCACCTCCTTTCCCTTGACGCTCTGAAACCCGTGCTCGCGGTCGGTCGCGAGCTGATGCTCGAGCTCGCCGAGTTGCCGCTCCGCCGTGGTCAGGGCCACCTGGTCGGCTCGCTGCCGTTCCGCCTGGCTGATCGCGAGACCGACACGCGTCGCGTCCGCGCCGAAGCCCGCGACGCCCTCGGCCTGGGGACCGCCGGCCGACGCGAACGTCTCGGCCGCCTGGCGCCGCACCCCGGGCAGCGGCCGCGTGGCGACCTGTCGGTGGGTGTAGCGTTCGACGCGTGGCATCAGGCGGCCCTCGACGGGCTGCGCGCCCATCCGTATCGGTTCATCAGGAGCGAGCTCGTGCCGCTGAGGGCCGTCGTCGCGGCGCCCCACCGCGCCGCCGACTGCGCGGCGCCGCCGCCCCGCCGTGCGATGTCCGCCGCCATCCGACGATCGGTGGCCTCGGCGTCGAACCCGCGGGCCTCACGCGCCGCGTTGTTCCGAATCTGCAACGCGTCGAGCGCGCCGAGCCGGGCCGCATCCGCCTGCACGTCCGCGGCGCTGCCGCTCCCGACGTCGACGTTCTGCCCGGCGAAGCCCGCGCGTTGCGACCCGATGAGGCCGCGGACCTGCGTGCGGAATCGGGATTCCTCCTCGCGGCCGCGGCTGAGAGCGTCGGCCGCCTGCAGCTCGGCTTGCGCCGCGTTGAACTCCTCGCGCGCGCCCTGGCTCTCGCCAACCTTCTTGGCGGCGCTCCCGCCCTTGAGTTGCCCGTAGATCGACACGCCGAGCCCGACGAGCGCGAGGGTGGTACCGAGTCCCATGTCTCTAGCCTCCGACCTTGAACAGCGGAATGAGCCCGAGGATCGTGAGCGGTGTCGGCTCGATGTGCTGAATGACCACGCGGCCGGTGTCCCCATACGTCCCCGTGAGGGTCGCCTCGAGCGCGTCATCCTGCAGCCCCGTGGCCGGTTGCCAGGCGTCGCGCTTCTGCCGGAAGAGATGCGCCTCGTCCGGGCCCGTGTAGAACCCGCCGACCGACTTCTCGACGATCGCGGTGATCGCCTGCACGTTCTTTTTCTTCTCGCGCAGGCTCGATCCGGCCACGTCGAGCGCGAGCGTCTCGAGCTGCGCGGTAATCAGGAGCCCGACCTGCACCTTCGCGGCCGGGACGATCAACGTGATGGCCCCCGCGCTCACCGTGAACGGGCCGCGCACCAGACCATCGGCCAAGGCATACACCTCCGTGCCTTCGAGATGATCGAGTCCCGTGACGCTCGTCCCCAACGCGCCGTCCTGCGTCAGGCCGCAGTCGAGGAAGAACGCGTCCTCGAGCGTGGCGTCGGTGTAGGCGAGCCGCTTCTGAAACCGCTCGACGTAGCGCTTCGTCGCGCCGTCGATGGTGCGCTGGACGACGACATAGACCGCGTGGTCGTCGCCTTCCGGTACGACGCACACGTCCTTGAACAGGCCACTCGCGCCCGTGTCGTGGCGGTGCCAGCCGTAGATCTCGTGATCGGGCAGGTAGGTCAGGCCGAGCAGCACGCCGTCGTCGCGCACGCACCAGATGACCGAGTGCGGAATCTCGGCGCCGTCGATCCGGACGACCGTCTGCTCGAACAGATGCGACGCGAAGACCGTCAGGTCGCTCGAGCGGAACGATGCGAAGTTCGCGTCGAACCGCAGGTCGCGCACGATGCGCGAGAGATACTGCACGTAGATCGCCGTGTTGCCGAACACGACCGGCACCGGCGCGGCCGCCGATCCCGCCCACCCGTCTTGATCGGGATGGATGCTCGAGGGCGTGAGGACGCCGGCCTCGTCGCCGTGGACGACCCACTCCCCGCCGTCGCTGAGCAGAATGAGGCGCTTCAGGCCGAGGAGGTGCTGAATACCCTGCACGCGGCGCCCGTTGAGCGTGAACGTGACCGCGTCGTCATCCTGGAGCGGGGAGCGAATCGAGAAGTTCGAATGAAACCCGATGCGCGAGCCCCAGACTGTCGCCACCGCGGCGTGACTGTTCGCGAAGACGCGCCGCTGCTGGTAGTAGGTCGCCGCGTGTGGGTAGAGGTTCGTCGCGTTGAAGAGCGTCCGCGCGATCGGCGGCGTCAGGCCAAAGTCCGGCGCGAAGCCCGCATCGAAGAACGCCGTCAGACCGGTCGCGGTCCCGAGGTAGCCGAACGTGCCGTTCCCCTGCGGGTCTTTGTACACACGATACTCCGCCGCGCCCGTGACCGCGTCCCAGCCGAGTTCGTTCGGCGCCGCGTCGGTCGGCTCGGCTGAGCTCGCGATAGTCTCGGTCGCGCTCGGGAGCGACTCCTCGTACGTCTCCGCCGCGACCGCCGTGATGACATAGACCGGATTCAGGCTGCCCGCGGCGCCGGCGCTGCTCGTCGGATTCGCGGGCGCGGCAATCCCCGGCGCCGTCACGATGGGCGTGAGCGTCCACGCGGTGTCGCCGGCACAGACGAGCTCCTGCGGCGGGTAGTCCTGATGCGTGAGCGTCACGACGGCCTGGTCCTGCACGGCGCGCAGGTTGTGCAGGGTCGCCAGGAACGGCGTCGGGATCTCGAAAATGTCGTCCGTCAGCGGATACCAGTAGGTCGCGTCGGGCGGCTGTTGGTTCGTGTGGGCCAGGATGCAGTAGTAATTCACCCCGAGCCGCGACGCGAGGTCGCCCACGACGTACGCCGTCGCCCCGGACCAGGCGGTCACACCCGAGACGGTCACCGGCGCCGCGTTCTTGAAGAACCGGAAATACCCTTCGCCGACTTCGATCACATAGGTCTGCGTCGCGCTCAACACGAACTTGAGGAGCCAGGTGTCCGCCTCGGAGTCCTTGACCTCGGCGATGAACTTCGTGCCCGGCCGGTTCGCGACGCCGCCGTGCCGCTGCACGATGAAGTTCCGGCACGTGCGCAGCCCGAGCGTGTAAAGCGTGAGATCGGCGCGCATGCCGAGGGACGGCGCGAGCTCGCCGGCACTGAACGCCCGCGACACGAGGCTCTGGAGCGGCGCCATCAGCGCCCCCGAATCCAGTCCGGATCGCCCGGCGGTTCCTGTTGGCTTTCGTTGCTGTCGCGGGAGGTCGCGAGGCTGTAATACATCTCCGCGATCTTCAGGGCGTCGACCACGCTTTTCTGCGCGCGTTCGAGCCCAGGAATCACCGCCGCGGTGAGCGACCACTCGAAATACAACAGGAACAGGTCATTACTCCAGAGGTTGGTGCAGTCGAGCATCGTGTACTCGAGCACCGCCTCCTGGCGGTCGGTGAAGACGAGCAGCCCGTTGTCGTCGCGCCCCACGCGGAAGGGGATCGCCGTCGGGTTGAACTTGCGCCCCGTCGAGGCCTCCACCAGCCGCCGCTCATAGAGGCAGTCGCTCGGTTGCCGGTACCCATACAGCCAATCCCCGTTGGCATAGTCGGGGGCGTCGTCCTCGCTCGTCGACCAATAGGTGGCGTTCGGCGGTTCGGTGGCCGTGTTTGCGAGAAGGCAGTAGTAGTTGAGGTCGTCGTTCCGCACGACGTCGCCGGCGACGTAGGTCGCGGTGTTGGACCAGGCCTGGACGAGCGTGAGCGCGGTCGGGTCGGTCTCCCAGAACGGCCCGCGCACGAGCGTCAGCTCGGCGTACTTCGTGGCGAACGCCCACGGAAAGCGCCGCAGGCACGCGCGCAGGACGTGATCGTGGAAGCGTCGAAGGAGCAACGCCTCGGGCGAGGCTTCGTCGAGGGCTTCGACCTCGACCGTGATCCCCGCGTTTTTGAGCGCGTTGTTCCCAATCTCGAGTGCGGTCATTCGGAGTCCTTCAGCCCGACGCGCTGCACGTCAGGGGAAAACGTCGCCGACCAGGTGGAGCTCGCGGACGGGCCGCTCGGCTGCGCGCCGCTGCACTGCGCCGACGGCGTGCTGTCGCCCCAGCACGACGTCGACGGCACGTCGAGCACGCACTCGTCCGACGGTTCGGGCACCTCGGCGAAGCGATCCGGGCGGAAGACGACAAACGAATGGCTCGAGCCGGGATAGGTGAACGTTGGGAAGTAGGCGGTCTGCGTGCCGCTCGCGAGGTTGAACTTGTAGAACCGCGACATCGCCATGTCGTAGCACCAGAACGACGTCAGGTCGTTCGTCAGGTCGACATCGGTGAGCGCGTAGGCAATCGGGTTCGTCGGCGTGTAGGTCTGCGTGTGCGCGCCGGCCGCGTTGTAGCGTTGCACGACGGCCCCGTTGCACAACAGGAACCCACCGTCAGGCAACGTGCAAAGCCCGCGCGGCCCAGGGTCCGGTCCAGTGCCGGCGGCAATCGGTGACACGACGTCTGGCAACTGCGCCCCGTTGATGCTGACGGCCTTGACCTTCGTGCCTGGCACCTGGATATAAAACGCGCTCGAGGTGTAGAGCAGTCGATCGCCGGCGGGGCCGAGCTTAATGTAGTTCGAGCCCATCACGTCATAGGCGACATTCAGCAGCATCTTGGCGCCAGGCGGGGTGCTGTCGAACTCCATTTGCCGCCACGCTTGCAGCAGATCCCATTTGAGGATTGCGCTGTCTGGCGCGATTTTCAGGGCGCTCTCATACGAACGCGTCGCGCCGACGACGGTCGCGAAGAACCCCGCCGAGCCGACATAGAGAAAGCCGTCCGCGTCGATCTCGAGCGTGTTGGCGCCAAACGGGTCGCCGGCGGTGCCCCAGAACAAGTAATCAATGACCGGCGTATACCCGCCCCCAGCCGACGTCGGATCGGTCATCGCCAGGTCGAACACGATCGCGTAGTCATTCCCCGGTGGCACGCCGAGGTCGTGGAGGCCGACGACGAGCCGAATGCCCGTATGGACCGCCTCGGGATCGGCAGGATAGTTGTAGTAGGGCCGCATCGGGCGTTGGGTGTAGTCGATCGCGAGCCCGAGCGCAAGATGCGCGCTGGCCTGGAACGAGTAGATGTTCACGAGCCGCCCGGCGCGCCACGACATGACCGTGTTGCCCGACCCCGCCGCGACGAAGATGTCGTCGCCCTGCGGTGTTTCGACTTGCTCGACCCACAACTGCACTTCGCCGGGCCAGGAAGACGTGCCCGCATCGGTGGGGCGTCGCACCTGAATCATATATTCCGTGCCAGCCTCGAGCTCCGCGCGCCACCACGAGACAGAGCCGAGCCCCCCAACCTCGTCATCGTCCCATTGCATCGGGCCAGCGCCGAACAACGGCACGTACACCATGGCGGTCCCGGCGGCGTTCCAGACGCGAATCACTGCCTGGCCTACGGACCCGAACGTGTGCAGGATGTACACGCGCGTCTGAGTCGGCGTGAACGAAAACCAGATCGCACTCGACGGCGACGTCGCGCCGCGCGTGTCGATGAGCCCCGAGCAGTAGTTCGGCACGTCGCCAGGGTCGATCACGATCGCCGTCGCGCGCGTCATGTTCGCCGGAGGCGCGGGCCGCGCGGGCGCCAGGAAGTGCTCGGACCATTCGAGCCAAGCCGTGTAGGAACTGCTGCCGCCGGTGTCTGGCCCATCGTTTTCGCCAGCCCCCTCGGACGCGTGGCCGCCACCGAGCAGCATCTTCGCCGTCGCCCACTCCGTCGGCGAGGGATACGTCACGGCTGGCATTGGAATGTCCTCGAACCGAATGCCAACGATCACGACGAGCCAGCACGCGGCCGGCGCGGTAAACGCCGGGAGCTCGAGCGTCTCGACCGCGTGCCCGAACGTCGATGGGAAGTCCACCGCTGAGACAAACTCGTTGATGAGCACCGTCGCTTCCGACAAATCACTGCGACTGGTCGTCAGGAACACGCGCACGCGCAGCTTGATGTGGACCGCCGCGGTCGACGTCGCGAGGTAGTTCTCGGAGCAGCCGCGCGCGTAGTTGATCGTCAGGCGCGTCGTGTTGGGCGACGTCATCGGCTCGAGCGGATGCGCGTAGTGCTGCCAGGCCGCGTCGATCTCGACGTTCGACGTCCAGTCCGTCACCGTCGCCGCGCCCGCGCGGTCTTTGCGATGCGTAAGCGGGTGCCAGACGATCCAGGGCGCCCAAGCGCCGGGCGAATAGAACAGGTTGTCCCATTGCTCGCTCGGGAAGTCCGTCGTGCGCTCGAGCGTCAGCCCGAGCCGCCCGTAGCTGTAGTAGTGGCGGCGCGCGAACCGCTGGTCGTGCGGCCGCAGCACCAGATCGACGAACACCCAATCGTCGAGCGCGGCCGTCGAGACAACCTGCCAGCCGTTCGTGCGCCCCTGGCTGATCTTGCTGTGCTCCCAGGCCATCAGGGCGAAGCCCGCGAAGTGCGACTCGAACAGGAACGCCATGTTGTTGGCGTCCATGTCCTTGTCGGCCTGCAGGTCGAACGCGCCGTAGAGACTGTGCAGGCTGTCGAGGAACCCGCCGGTGTTGGTGTCCATCCCCATCACGGCGACCTCGAGCAGCGCGTCCTGCCAGTCGGTGCCGGTGTCGATCTCGTTCGAGAAGGGCCGCACGCCGACGCCGGTGTTCACGTCGCTGTCGAGCAGGAGCCGGCTGGCGTGCTCCATGCCGCCATACGCGACGATGCGCCCGATCGCGCCATCGACGCCCGTGATGACGACCGGCGTCACCTCGGCGGTCGGGACGTTATCGACCATCCCGTAGTTTTTGATGTAGACCTCGAGCCGACACGCCCCCTGAACGCCGCGCTGTACGAGCGTCCACGCCGCCGGCACCGTCGCCCATCCCGCGCCGCCATGCACGAGCATCAGCACCAGCGCGTCGTTCACACGCACGATGTCGTTGCCGCTCGTGGAGGCGCCAGCCGGTACCGCGACGTTGACCGTCGTCACCGCGGCCGCAGCCGACGCCACCGCGCCGATGACCTTCCGACAGGAGCCGTTCGCCGTGTATTGGAGGATCGCTGGGTCAGCCACATCAGCGCCGAGCCCCTGGCTCGTCAGGTTGAGTAGATGCCGGTTGTTTCCCGACACCTCCTGTAGGTGGGTCTGCGCCTGAAAGTAGGCGCGCCGATCGAGCGGCCAGAGCGCCCAGGCGTCCTCCTGTGCGTCCCACCGGTCGCGCTCGACGCGGATCTCGGCTTGCGTCAGGCTACGCGGTATGACTTTGTGGACTGAACGCGATGAGTCCGCATGAAGGGCAAGATCACACACCGCGAGGTCGGCCGGGGCGAAGTTCAGATTTGTGACGGTCGCGACGGCCAGCACGTCCATCGAGTGAGATTCATCGGTGACGTACAGCGTCGCCGTCTGTCCACCAGGATCGACCACGATCGCGAGGTGAAACATCGCGCCCGCGATCGCGACCTCGGTGGCTACGTCATACGCGTCGTCGGGGTCGTTCCAGAGCTCGAGCGCGAAGTTCATCGAGTTGAGATCCAGGCCGCACCAGAGCGCGTTCGTCCACGCGACGGTGTTGAAGATCTCAAAGAACAGTTGGTAACCGACCACAACCGGCGACGGCCGCCACCATCCCATGATGGTGACGCCCGCCGCCAGGTCAGGCGCCTCGTTCAGGGTGAGGACGACGCCGGTCGGGGAGTAAATCGCCATCTAGCGCGCCGCGGCGATGGCGTCGAGGATGGGCTGCACGAGGAGCCACCGCGCGAGCGCGAGCGCCAGCAATCCCGCACTCGCCCACCGGGACCAGTATTGCAGGGGCGTCATCGGGAGACCGGTGTGGCGCAGACGGTGACGGCGCGGACGAGTCGCATGGTGAAAGCCCCCTTCTCTGTGCTCGGCCGCGTCGTCAGGGACGACAGGCAAACCAGACATATCGCTCAGACCCTCGGCCCTTGGTTGTCGAGAGGTAGGTCCAGCCGCGAGGCGCGTAGTCGCGCCTGACGGCGTTGACCTCCGAGGGCGAGCTGTAGATCCCCACGGTGTCGCCTACTTCGTAATGCGCACCGTCGTCGGTGCAGCCGGTGGCGTACGTAAGACGAAAGGGAGCGACTGCGAAGACTCCAACTGCGCAGTAGCGGAATAGGCTGTGAGTTTCAGGTCGTGCGTGCCGATGACATTCACGCGCGACAGCAGGGCGGCCGGAAAGGGCGACGTACAGGTCGCCCGCATGTCCGGGGCGACGGGTGCCCCACACAGGTCCAGCAGCGTCGTGAACGTCGTGTCGGTCCCGACATAGAGGCGATATTCCAAGGTCTGCGCCTCGGCGGGCGACACGACATTCGTCGGGGCGTCCCACGTCACGACCGACGACGTGGTCAGCGGGCCGGTGCCTGACAGTTGCGCGAACACCGGTGCGACCCAGAGGGCGAGGACGAACGCAGGAAGGACGAGACGCCCCACCAGGGCCAGCGCGAGCAGGACAGTTGTAACAGCTGTTTTCATGTGCATCCCCCACTTGTGACGCGGCGCGTACGGCGCGTCGGTGATACGTCGACGTTCAATTAACCCCTCACGCGTGAGGGTGGCGACCGCGCTCTCGACCTGGCGACGCTGCAGGCCGAGGCGGATCGCGAGCTGCATGACGGGCAGACCAGGCGCCCGCCGCACCGCATGCAACACGGCGTTGATGCTGCGGCGCGTGCGGCGCGTCCTGACCATGGCGCGTGCCTAGAGGACGTCGAGCTTTGACGGACCGAGCGCGGCGCCCCCCGCGGCCGTGCCCGCCCCGGCGCCCGCGTCGGGCCCCTCGTCGCCGTCGTCGACGGGATCCGCCGCGTTCGGCTGCAGGCGCGGGGTCTTCGAGGCCGCGACCTCGGCCTGTCGCTTGCGCGAGGCCTCCGCCGGACTGGTCGTGTGCGCCGGCGTGCCGCTCTCGACACGCTCCATGCAACTCGGCCTGAAGTGCGACGGGTGATTCAACGCGAAGACATCCCCCACGCGGCGCCGCTGCAGGTTGTAGGGCAGGAGTTTGGTCGCGCGGACCATGACCGGACCGGCGCGGCGGGCAGTGGGCGCGCTCGCGCTCGTGGCGGTGGCTGGCTCGGCGGCGGCGGTGGTCTTCGGCGTCGGACGTCGACGGGGTGCGGTTTTAGCCATACGGAACTCTCCTCGTGTGGGTGGTAGGGGGAGTGCGTGCGTCAGGCGCGCACCGTCGCGGGCGACGAGCGACGCGAGCGCGCGCTTGTCCCCGTGTTCGTGGCCACGGCTGATCTGGGTGCCGGGCAGATACTGGTAGCCGCCCTGCCACGAGAAGCCCGCGAGGCGGACATGCGCGGCGCCGGCGGAGAGGCAGGCCGCGACGGCGAACAGGCCGGCCGACTGCGCGTGCTTCGCGAGATCGGGCGTGCGCGCGCCGGCGGCGGTTTCGATCGCGTGGCGCGTCGTCTGGTTCACCTCGAGCCTGTCCTGCCACTGGACGCCCATCGCATCGAGCGCGGCCACCGTCTCCGCCGCGGCGCCATCGGCTTTCGAGAGCAGCACCAGCAGGCCGACGACGCGATCGCGGCCTTGCTCGCGCATCAGGCGATGGAGCGGCCCCTTCGCGCCGGCAATCGTCGCGTCGGCGCGCGTGCGGGCGTTCAGGACCCACACGTCGCAGCGGCTGGCATAGCTCGAGATTCCCCCGCTGACGGCGACGACGACGTCCGTCGGCTCGATGACCAGGTCGCCCGCGAACGGCGCCGAGCCCAGCACGACACAGCGCCGCCCGCCCACCGCCGCCACGAGGAGCGGACTCACCACGCCTCCACGGGGGGGATGCGATGCCGAATCGGGCGACCGCGCTTGCGTTCGCGTTGATTGACGTCGTCCATCGACAGCCAGTCGTCGCGCAGGGCGGCGCGCTGTTTGTCGACGCGCGCCTGCGCCAGCTCGTCGTAGTTAAACTTTTCGTACGCGTAGATCTGTCGCGGCGTGTGGAAGATGGACGGGCCTTCGATCTCGACGACGACGCCGCGGCCGCGGGCGAACGCGATCCAATACAGGATCGAACGGTGCG
>Ga0180087_1000097_pt1 | contig 14664 bp, 26 predicted proteins | sample EasRiv790_16_10D_FD_121789 | JGI IMG/M metagenome (GOLD analysis project Ga0180087, IMG submission 121789) | Soil microbial communities from meander-bound floodplain in the East River, Colorado, USA - East River metaG ERMLT790_16_10D | ecosystem: Environmental > Terrestrial > Soil > Floodplain ...
CGAATAATGCAGGACCCTAACGGCTTCCCGGAAATGCTCGCCGTCGCGGGCGGCGTTGCTTACGCCGTGATGGCCGAGGGCGCCGCCACACACGAGCCCGGCCTTTGGAAGCGGGAAGGGCTAACCCATCACGTTAAGCGGGCTAAGCGTCATCTCGACGCGTACCTCGAAACGGGGAACATCGAGGACCTTACCCATTTCTCGACCCGAGGAATGATGGCGGTATTCTCGCTCGTTTACGGTATCGACGGTACGACTATGGACGACATCCGCGACGGCGCGGACATCGGGAAGCGGGAAGATTAGCCGTGATCCCGTGGATCATTCCGATACTGATAGCGGTCGCGCTCGCGTGGATCGTGTTCCGCCTCGGGATGATCTACGGCATCGGGACTCACACCCCGGAACCTTGTAACAGAAAGCATAGGGACGAGCTTTGAAACTCGCGGTCGTACTCGGTAATCAGATAGGACAGGCGTCCCTAAAAACGCTCCGCCGATGGCTAACCGAGTCCGGCGTCGAACCCGACTCGGCTACGTGGATCGTCCTCACGGAAAGTAAGGACCCGAAAGAGGCCGAGATAAAGGCCGATGTCGTCCGCGTCCGCCAGGAACTAGCCGCAATCGACGGCCTCGACTCGATCCTCGCTATCGGCCGCTTCGGGGTTAAGCTCGACTCGGACACATGGCGGGGCGGGATTCAGAAATGCCACGGACACTCGGGGACCGTCATCCTCGACGGGGAACCGCCCCGGCGCGTCAACGCGATTGCGATGTTCGACCCGTACGTGTACGTCCGGTACATCAAGGACGGGAAGTCTCGACAGGCAATCGAAACCGAGAACGGTTGTAAGCTCATACTCTCCCGGCTTCGGACGATGAATACGCCGGTCGTCCTACCGACGGTCCTCGAACGCCCCCGCGTCCGGGTCCGTGGGCTCGTCGGCCTCGATACCGAGACGACTCAGGACCAAACCCTACTACGCCGCATCTCGAAAACGTCTAAGGTTGACGCCCGCGCCTCGACCCTAAAGATGGTCGGACTAAGCGACGGACAGCTATCGTTCGAGGGCGCGGACTTCGATCCCGACGCCGAGCCGGTCGCGTATAACATGCCGTTCGACGCGATCATTACCGGGAATTGGGACGCCCGTTGGCACGACCCGAAGATGTACGCTCACCTACTCGGCGAAAAAGATACCGAGATGAAATCGCTATCGCTCCGATGGCTCGGACGCCCGATGATGCATTACGACGAGGCTAAGAACACGGACCGCGAGCCCGCGTATTGTGTCGCCGACTCCGGGTCGCATCTCGACCTACTCCGGGAAGCGCAACGCCGCGCCCCGGCCGGGATCACGTCCCTATACGAGAACATCGAACGCCCGATGATGCGGCTATTCGCGCGATGGTCCATTCAGGGCGTGTTCGACCTCGACCGCCAGGGCGCGCAAACGATGTACGACCGCCTAGAGGACGAGCTAGAGGCGTACGCCGCGACCATCACGCAACTAACCCGAGGCGTCGTCGAGAACCCGAACTCTAATCAGCAAATCGCGAAATGGGTTTTCAAATGGGACGGTACCGGCGACGCGCCCTCGGTTGCGGAAAAGGTCCTCGCCGAGAAAATGCATATTAAGGGCGTCCCGGAAATCCTCGACTATCGCGAGCGCGCCAAACAGAAAGAGACTTACCTCGGCGCGTGGCTACGATGGCCGTTTGAATTGCTCGGCTGTCTATGGAAGGGTACCGGCGCGTGGACCGGGCGCCCGTCCGTGTCGGCGTTACAGCTACACAACGTCCCGCCCGAGCTACGGCATTTCCTCGTCCCGCGTCTCGGGAAGGTCCTCAAGTCGTACGACAATTCGCAGCTAGAGATTAGGATCGCCGCCCACATATCGCAGGACCCGAACATGATCTCCCTACTCCGGGGCGAGATGCCAGGGTACGAGGACGGCGATATTCATCGATGGGCGACGGACCTACTCTCGAAAGCCGTCGGCAAGGCACTATCCCGAACGTTCGGCAAGATCGGCAATTTCTCGACCCTCTACGGCGGGTCCGAGTCGGCGATCTTTTTGCAAGCGGCTAAGTTCGGGGTTACAAAGGAAGAGGTCCGGCCGGTCGCGCGTGTGATCCATAAGGTCCTACGCGAGATGTTTACCGGGTTCTTTTCGTGGTCCCGGATGGTCGAACGCCTACAGCGCGTCCCCGGACTGTTCGGGGCGGTCCTAATCCCGCCGCCGCATCCGAACGAGGAACACCTAAAGCGCGAAAAGGTGAACGCCCCGATCCAGCGCGGCGCCGTGGACGTTGTAAAGGTACAGACGCTCGCGTTAGAGTTAGCGGGGTTCCGGACCGTTCACCAAATCCACGACGAGGTAATCGTCGAACTAGACGCCGTGGACGACACCCCGGACACGGACCGGATCATTAAGTACGTGATGTCGAACGCGGTCCGGCTCGACGTTCCGCTAAAGGTCGATAGTAAGCCGTGGGGGTACAAGGCGTGAAACCATATCCGCTAGTCGCGAACATCTTCGGGGGACCGGGCATCGGTAAATCAACCGTCGGCGCCGCCGCGTTCGCCGAGCTAAAGCTCCGGGGGTTCGAGGTCGAACTCGTTACCGAGTACGCTAAGGACCTCGTATGGGAAGGGATAACCGCCCGGCTCGACTTCCCGATCCATGTGTGGGCGGAACAGCACCATCGGATCGCACGGCTCGCGGGAAAGGTCGATGTCGTCGTGACGGACTCCCCGACCCTACTCTCGTTGTACTACGCCGAGCGCAACCGCTCGCCGTGGCTGTCCGACGAGTTTACGAACCTCGTCGCGGTCGAGGCGAGCCGGTTCCCGTCCGTGAACATCGTCCTACAGCGCGCGAACGATTTCCGTTCGGCCGGGCGGATACACTCCGAGGCCGAGTCAATCGAGATCGACTCCGAGCTTATGTCGTTCGTCCGTATGTGGGGTAACGGCGAGATTTTCCCGGTCCGGGGCAATGCCGACGCCGGGACCATCATTGCCGACATCGTATCGGGGCGGTTCCGTGGCGACATCTAAGCGGCGGACACACAAGCGGGTCGAGTACGTCGCCGAGGGGCAAACCCTCGTCTATACCGACGCCGTCGAGTCCCTAACGTGTACCTCGTGCGGCGGTACCGGGAAGCGGACCGGGTTCGGCAACGACCGCCGCGTTTGCGGTTATTGCCAGGGGACCGGGACCATTACGCGTAAGGCGTTCGAGTATCAGGACCTCGCCACGCGTCCGGGCGTCCGGACCCTTTGTTCGTCCGGCGCCACCGACGACGAGGGGCGCAACCTTACGGACGATTGGACGAAAGTCGATTGTCCCTCGTGTCGCGCCGTCGTGTGGCACAACTCCCCCGCCTCGCGGACGGCCGCTAAAACCCGATGGGGAACCATCCGCGAGGAACAGGACCTCGGCGCCGTCGCGATCCTTGCCACGGTCCGGCCGTGCGGACGCGTCAACCTCGGGACGGGGATACACAACATCGTCGAGCCTCACGCCTACACACACGCGGCGCGCGTCTATTTTTGCAGGGGGGAACATGCCACGTTTAAGCGCAACCGATAGCGAGATTACCGTCGAGTTTGATTACCGCGAGTACGTCGGCGTGATGATGTTCGGCGGTAACAACGGGAAGGGACTCCGAACCGCCCCGGCCGTCCCGATGAAACGCAAAATCCGACGCGAGGCGGAACGACTCGAAAAGAAAGCCGCGAAAGGAAACGACAATGCCCGTAACGTGTGACGAGTTCGGATGCCCCAACGAGGCGACGGTCGAGATAACCGGCGTGTCGATGCTCCCGGCCGTGGACCCGCCCGAGGTTATCCTCGGCTATCTGTGCCTACCGTGTGCGAGCCGCCAGGGCGGACGCTACACGATCAACCGGCGCGCCAGGGCGGCGCAGATGTCCGGCGTTAAAGGGTTCTCCGCCGTGGGCGAGGCGTTGTCGTGACGCCGCCCGTACGCCGGACCCGCCTCGTTACCCGGTCCGCGTACCTCGCGGGGCGCTACGGGCGCCGTAGCGAGCTACAGGGCTACGCTAGGGACCTCGCGCGTATCGGCGTGATGGTTACGTCGCATTGGCTACACCCCACGCCCGCCGCCATCGCGGCCGAGGAACAATTCGGCATCGGTCCGGAGCATAGCCGCGACATCCTCGCCCCCGAGTTCCGCACTATCGTGGACCGCTCGAACCGCGACGACCTAGAGGACATCGAGGCGGCGGACTCGTTGATCCTGTTCACGGACGAGCGGTACGCCAGGGGCGGGAAGCATTTCGAGACGGGGTACGCCTACGCCCTCGGAAAGAACTTGATCGTCGTCGGGGACCCCGAGCTTACGTTCCATTTCGCGCCAGGAATCCGGCGCCTCGAAACGTGGGAACAGGTACTCGACGGCATCGCGGCCGGGCGGCTATAGTTACAAAACCATCTAGGGGGACCTATGGCTCGGGTACGAGTACGGCACACACACCAAACGGCGATCCCGGACGAGGGTAACGCCAAAGTCGGCGCTATCTATTGGAACGAGGATCACGAGATCATCGGCGATTTCGAGGGTCCGCCAGGGTACGACGGTCGTAACGGCCTCGACGGATGGGACGGTATCGACGGCGCCACGGGCGCCACGGGGGCAACCGGCGCGACCGGCGACACGGGTCCGCAAGGTCCGCAAGGCGATCCGGGCGCGACCGGCGCGGCCGGGGCAGACGGGGCAACCGGCGCGACAGGGCTAGAGGGACCGCCCGGCGTGGACGGGCAGACGATTACATACCACGATTTCGCCGGGTTGCCCGCGCCGTCCCCGTTTAACGGCGTGTTCGAGCTTCGGTCCACGGGCTCGGGCGGCGGACTCAAGATCGGCGGGGACGTTCATCTCTACCGACAAGCCGCCGATCAGCTACACATCGACGACGACGTTACGGTTCGCGGGTTCCTGTCCCTCGGGGGCGGTTCGGTACAGCCGTTGAACACGGGGGACGGGGACCTAACGACGGTTCACTTTTTCGTCGGCGGGACGGGCATCGATAACGAGGCGATAGTCGGACACATGATCGGGACCCGGACCCCGACCTCGGGGAGCGATTACCTATTCAAGTTCTCGACCGAGTACACGCCGGACGGCACGGATACCGCGTTCGCCGGGTACGGCATAACGAATACCGTTAGCGTTGTTCCGTCGGGGGACAACTCGGTCGGGACCTACATCGGAAACCTTGTCCGAATGTTCCACGAAAACGGCGCGTTCGACGTGGGCGGGCTAATGGGCAACTATGCCGCCGTGTTTCAGGACCGCATATCAACAACGCTAGGCGCGGGTATCGCCGACGTGGGCATCGTTCAAGTAAACGCCGGAACGATGACGACAGGCGTAGGCGGACTCTTTCAGATGATCACGGCGGGCGGGACGATGACGACGGGAATCGGGGTCCTAATCGACCGCGCGAACTCGTCGGGGACGTTTACGACCGCCGTCGGACTACGTATCTCGGCCGCGACCGGGACCATCGGGACCGACATCGCGATTCAGTCCCTCGGCGGGGAGAACCGATTCGTCGGTAGATCGACATTCGGCTCGAATGCCGCCCCGGTCGGGTCCTCGACGATCCACGTTAATACGGGCGGCGGGTCCTCGGCGGATATGTTTTTCGTCGTCGGACCGGGACAAGCGGCCGGGACGGACGGGTTCAACATCGGGTACGGCGGGGCCTCGTTCAGCGCGGGCGTTTCGTTCTTTAACGCTCACTCAGTCACGGCCGGGAACGGGCAGTTAAAGTTCGCGGTTAACGGGACCGTGTACCTCAACCTCGCGAACAGCGGCGGCGTATCGGTCGGGTCCGTCGTGGACCCCGGCGCCGGTATCCTCACGATCCTAACCGGACTCCGAGTCAACAACGCCGCCGCCTCGGGTAACGTTCTACGTGGCAACGGGGCGAACTTTGTATCGGCGACGCTGTCAACGGCGGACCTCGTTGGCGCGGCGTGGACCACGATCTCGCAAGTCGCAGGCGATTACACGGCCGACGTTGGTAACTGGACAATCGGCGGCGCGGACCTATTCGCGGGCGCCTACGTGATTATCGGGAAAACGATGATCGTCCACCTAGCGGTATTTACATCGACGTTGTCCTCGACCCCTCAGCTATTGTTTTTCCTCATTCCAGCGTCGAAAACTGCCGCCCGGTATATGTACACGCGGGCGATAGTCCGGAACAACAATACGGGGGTAACGTACGACGGCGTCGCGCAGACGGTCGGGGGCGATGCTCGTATTTATGTCCGGCGCGATTGGCCTCTTACAGCGTTCCCCGCGATTACCGACCTACTCGACGTGGCGTTTACAATCGTGTTCGAGATTCAATAAATGGCTAAGGCCGGAAAGGTTAAGCGTATGGACGAGGGAGCAATCGTTATCAAGTTCCCCGGCGACAAGCTCGCCAGGATTCGCGCCGCGTACGGACACGGCAACCTCGATGCAACGGAATGGATCGACGCCACGGACGAACAGATCGCCGAGCGGTTCCGGGCGGAGATCATGCAACGCGTCATCGATCACGAGGCGACAATCGATTCGATTATGCGGGACGGCCGCGAACGCGCCGAGCGTGAAACGTGGACGTGGGATCGTAGTTCTAAGTAGAGGAAAGGAAAGACAATGAGTGTAGAAATCGACCCCATCGCGGCGCTAGAGATACTTCCGAAGCGCATCGACGAAACCAAGAAAGCCCTACAGGGGATGCTAATCGACGCCTCGGTTCTCGAATCCGTCGAGGGACACAACCCGACGCAAGTCGAGAACCTACGCAAGTCGATTGCGTTTCACGAACTCGTACTCGAAACGTACGAGTCCCGCCTCGCCGCCATCAAGGACGCGGCGTCCGGTACCCCGACCCACATCGACGTTAACAAGGGCGCCTAAGCGGCGCCAGGGAAGGAACAGACAATGGCACTCGGAAAACGACTCGCCGGACCCATACACCTAACGGACGCGGCGGCGACTATCTACACCGCCCCGGCTTATGTCCCCACGACTCAGCGAACCCGCGTACGGACGATCCGCCTCTTTAACAGGCATTCGGCCGTCCTCGCGGTTACGATCTCCGTCGGCGCCGACGCGACCGGGACCCGGCTACTCGACGCATACCCCCTCGCCACGAAAACCCCCTACGTGATTCACGGTCCGATTTACCTCGCGGCCGGGGAAATCATACAGGGGCTCGCCGGGACGACTAACCTCGTAACGGTCGAGATCGACGGCGAAGAGGGCGAGGTATAAATGAGCCTAGCCGTCGGTCCGTGGGACATCGCCGAGTTCGGGCGGGAACATCTCCCGGCCGTCGTCGGGCGCCTAGAGGGACCTCACACGTTCGGGATACGCCTCGCACGCGGTCCCGTCCGTGTCCTCGATATGCCGATCAAGTTCCCCGAGGACGAATGGGCGATCCCGATTAACGTTACGTTCGTCGTCGGGGACGCTATCGCCCTCGCCGCCGAGTACGAGAACGCAATCGAGCCCATAGAGGATAAATACGTGTACATCACGGTCGATCAAAAACCCGTCGCGCCAGGGACGACCCAACGCCGCGAGGGATGGCATTCTGACGCCTACCTAACAGACGACCACGGGCGGCAGTACGACATTACCGCCCCGGCCGAGGGTCCCGGCGATGTTGAGCGGACGTACATTTGTTACGACCGCCTCGCTACCGTGTTCGCTCCGGGTCCGTGGGCGTTGTCTGCCCCTAACGATTGCGAAACGGTCCTACGTGAGTTCGCCGAGCAAATCGACCCGGTCCGCGCCGTCGTTCACGAGCCGTATACGGTCCTCGGCCTCGATCCATATTGCGTCCACAACGGCGCGCCGAACCGTTCCTCGGTCGAGATTCCGAGGACGTTCGTTAAGGTCCAATTCTCCCGGCGCATGTACAACCGCCAGGGCAATACACATAACATCCTCTTGTCGTATCAATGGGATATGGTTCCGCGCGACCCCGAACGGCGCGAGCATCGATGGGCGAAATGATGTTTCACTACTCGCCCGAGCTTATCGATTACCTCGCCGCGAACGGACCGATACTCGCCCACGACGGGCGCGAGCCCGAGGTCGCGGCGCTAACGCTTCCGGTCCGTGTCTGCGAACGTCTAAGCTACCGGGTCCACGATCCGCACATTGGCAACGATTACGGGACGACATACGGACCGAGTCTCGGGACCGCGTACTACTGTCCGGGGGTCGAGGAATGAGCGAGTTCGTCGGCGGCGTGTTCCAAGCGTCGGTATTTCAAAACAGCGTGTATCAAGTCGGGGTCGAGGTCGTCCCCGAGGCGCCAGGGGACGAGGGCGAGATCGACCCCCGCAACCCGGACACGAATCCCCGGCGCCGGACACAAAAGCGCTACCCGGCCGGACAGCCGGGCGGACTACGGCGGACGAACCCGCCAGGGAAGAGGGGACGATAATGCTTTGTCTAGGACCTACCGACGGCGAGACGCCTTGCCCACATGGGCGGATGCATCCTCATACAGTCATTGCGGCGGCGCCCTCGCGTCCGCCCGGTTGGGGGACGGTCGCTCCGATGCCCCGTGCGGCCTCTAGGGAGCCCGTCACGCCGTTCATACCCCCGCCCCGGCCTATGAGTCGTCCGCTTAGTTGCGACGAGCGGCAAGCCATCGACCCCGAGTTCCGTTGCGAGCCCTCGACGCCCCTACACGTCAACGTTTTGGCGTACCTCGGCTCGGCCGGGATCGTCGTCGGCCTTTCGTACCTCGCTATCAGGGCGGTATCGTGAGCGCGGGCGAGGCGTTGTGGCGCCTAGCGGCCTCGGCAACGTTCCTCGCGGCGACGGTCGTCCTCGTGGGTCCAGAAATGGCGGCGGGAGCGTTCCTCGCGGCTTGCGCCCGACGCGTCCTCGACCGCTAAACTATCCGGCTAAACTGTCCGCCTTTATAATGATAGAGGACCGGATAGTATAGAAAGGGAGTAGGGCTAAACGCCCCTACATCCCCGTTTACGTAGAACGGAACGTCCCATGAGCGACAAAGGGTTCGACCGGAACAACCATTGCCCGCAATGCGGGCGGCACTCGTCCGAGTTCGTCGCGTTGACGGCGGAGCATAATTTCGAGGTCCTACTCTGCCCGTGCCGTTCGGAGCGTTCGTTACTATGCCAGGGATGCGGACACGCTTACGAATACCATCGGGAAGTACCCGACCGAGGCGATCCCCGTTGTCGGCTAACGACCCCGAATTGTCCTTGTCCCGAGTTCCTGTCTCCCCTAGAGGTCGATGTACGGAACCTCGTCGATATGATGCTCGCGGCCGGGGACAACATCGGTTGTTCGGGATGCGGACGTTCCCTCGCCGAACATCATCTAAACGGGAAGTGTCGAGGCGTGGGGGTCCGGCCTTACTGTACGTGGGCGTGTAACGTATGCGGCCTCGGGAACTCAATCCACGTAGCGGCGTACGTCTGCTATGGATGCGGGAACGATAGGCGTCCCGACCTACGGGACTACCGTCGGCCAGGGGGTACGCTATGGGGGCGCCCCGTATGGGACGTACCCTCACACGACAGGGGTTATCCCCACAATGCAGGGGGGTACGCTCAAGGGGGGCGGGGTATGGATACCCCCCTACCCATAGACAGCGACGGCACGGGAACAGGGGACGCGGTCGATAGATGGTTGCGGGAACAACGGCGATGACCCATAGACGATATCTTATAAGTACCTCGCATCGGACCCCACTAGATCGGGGCGGCAACCTTATAGGTCCTCGGTCGCTTCGCTCCCTACGGACCTCAACGAAAATAGAAATTAGCGTGTGCTAAATGCTACATAAATACGATGCTAATTCGGCAATAAATACAGGGTTAATTCGATGATTATTAGTACGCTAATTCAAACATTTAGCATCCCCTAATTCGACACATCTTACGTCACGTCTTAGCCCGCGGGGTAGGGGGCCTCTTTCATCGCGAGATCGTCGGCCGGTAGTAAGTATTATTGGGGGTCCCCTTTTTGTTGCGCGAGGTTGCGGGGTCGGTGCCGCCCGTGCTACATAGTCGGGAACGGCGCCGAGGGTCGGGGACGATGGGGCAGAAGGGGCGGCAATGTTAAGAAATGTAACGCCGGACGCGCCGGACAGTTTAGGAAAATAGTCCGCCAGGGGGTACAGACTGCAACCGCCCCGGCCGATAGTATGTATGTAGGACGCGGAAAACAGGGACGGAACCCCGACGAGGACCGACGATGGCATACACGATTGAGACGAAAACTTGCGGACGATGCGGCGGAGCGGGTTACTTCCCCGGCTTCGGGAACATCTTCGGGGGTAAGTGTTTCGATTGCATCGGTACCGGGACCCTCTACACGACCAACGGTCGCAAGGTTCGAGCCGCCCTCGACGCCGCCGTTCGCCGGACGTACGCCGAAATCGAGGTCGGGCAGTCCGTTTGGACCGAGGGCATCTCGGCCGGGTCGCTCGAAATCCCCGCTCACTCGTGGACCGTCGTCGGCATCGAGCGCGACGGCGACTCGGTTACACTCGTCGGCGAGGCGTCCCGCGCGACCGGGACCGCCGACTCGACCATCCGGATCGTCACGACGCGAGCCGAGCGACAGGCGATCCTCGCCGCGATGGCGCCCCGCGCCGGACTGCTACTCGACGGCGAGCCTACGAAAGTCGTCCGCGCCCGCAAGTCCGACGAGGAAAAGGCGGCAACGAAAGCCGCCGCGACCGCCCGCCGTGCCGCCGCTAAGGTTGCCGAGTACGCGACCCGGTACCCGGCGAGCGAAAAGCAACTCGCCCTAATCGCCTCGTACGGCGTCGAGCCGGTCCGTCCCGTCTCGTCCCGCGAGGCGTCGCAACTAATCGACCGACTTTTCTCCCGCTAGGTATTCAGACGGGCGGGACCGCCGCCGATAGTAAAGATGCAGGACGCACACAACCGGGGCAGGGACGCCCGAAAGGACCCCCAACGATGACGAACGAGAAACCCCTCACGTACCGCCAAGCTCGCGCAAAGTTCCGCCTCGGGAACTCGGGCGACCCCCGCGTTCTAAACGTTCTGTTCGGGACCCCGCTCCCCGCGCCCGCCGTACGTCCCGAGGTCCCCCTCGCTCGGCTCGACGTAGCCGGACACGCCGCCTATTGGGCGCCCGTCTCGCTCGAATCGAACACGGCCGGGAACGAGAACGCGTACGCGATCAACGTCGAGGGCGTTACGTACCGGGTCCTCGCTCGGACGGTCCGTCTCACGCCTCGCCGCAACCCCTCGCAGTCCGTATTCGTCGAGGTCCCGAACGGCCTCGTCGTTAGCATCGACCGGACCCTACGACGCGACGGCGTCGTTCGCGTCTCGGTAATCGCGTTCCTCGGATCGAGGACGCGGGACCGTCACGAGTACCGCAACCGGATCGGTTGCTAGGCCCCTCGGGGCAGGAAAGGAAACGACAATGACTAAGTACGAACTACTCGCCCGCAAGTTCTCGGACGCTCCGGGGGTCCGGTTCCGGACCGCCGACATCGGCAACGTCCCGATGATCAACGCCTCGGTATCAATCGACGGTATCCCGTCGTGGGACGTTGGATTCCCTCAGACGGGAGACATCCGGGCGGACGTGATTACGATGCTCCGCCGCATCGCCGACAACCTCGAAAACCCGCCGTACTAGAGGACGACAAGCCGGACGGGAAGGACCACGCCACGAAAGGGATCACGCAATGACGAACCCGAACATCATCCTAAAGGACGACCTCGGCGACGCGCTCCGGGGCGTCCTCGCCAGGACCGAAGCGCACCACGTCAACAACCCGACCTCGAACTCGGAGTCGTTCCTACTCGGCGGGCTCGCCGCGATCTTTATCCAATACGGGGTACCGGGCGGGGACGACATCCTACCGATCATCGACCGCCTACGCGCCGTCGAACTCCGCCGCGAGGCGTACGGCGTGGACGCCCGCGACACGGACGCCGAGGACAGCCGCGCGATGGGCGCGTTCGAGCCCGGCTCGATTCCGGGGGCGATCTAATGTCCCGCGACGACATCCCCGAGGCGACGGCCGTACGCGGTCGGGACCTCTTTAACGCCGGGGTCGTGATGGCGAACGCCGTCCGGTTCCGTAACGGCCTCGGGTACAACCCGCCGCCGCTCGACGCTATCGCGTACTTCGATTTCGAGATCGACTCGCTCGCCCTGTTCGCCGCCGCGACGTGGCGCCGTGCCGCCATCGCGTCCCGTGTCGAATGCCCGGCGTGTAAGCCGAGGGACCCCCATCAGCGCGCCGCTAACGGGGTCCTCGCATCGGACCCGAACTCGGGCATCTCCGCCGCCGTCCGTTGTATCGGTTGCGGCCGTCGGTACCGTGTGAACGAGGACCCGGACGCCGTCTCGGTATGGACCGAAACCTAGCCGCCCGTCAGGGCGAGGAAAGGAACCCCCACAATGTACCCGTGGTATTTCGCGTTCTACCTTTGGAGCTTGCTCGCCGGACCGGCGCCGAGCCCGGCCTCGTACCCGGTAATCTCGGGCGGGTCCGGGTACGGGCAGTACGTCCCGTCGCCGGTCGTTTGGTACACGCCGCCGCCCGTGGCGCCTACGCCTCGGCTCGGCTATTGCGTAATGATTACGCCCACGTCCGGCTACTGCGCCAACTAGGGCGCGCCAGGGAAAGGAACAGACAATGAGCGAACTACGAACCATCACGCGGGACGAGGCGCTAACCGCCATCGCCGACGGACACGCGATCTATTCCGTGGACTACGGCCGGGCGGTTATGGACGCGCTCGCGGTCCCGTGGCGCGACAACCTCAAGTATCGCGCCGTGTCCGACAAGCCGGGAACGTTTAAGGGCGCCACGTTCGCGCCGGGCGCCGAGGGGTCCGAGGTCGCGGACGCCCTGTCCCTCGGCTCGGCCGCGTGTTCGTTCTACAAACTGTCCCCCGATTCAAAGTTCGGACGTGGGTCGCAGGGCGGCGCCTACGCCCGCGCGCTCCGGGAGTATTTCGCGAACCTCGAAAAGTTTCACGCCGACGGTATTCAGTACGCGGCGGACCACGCCGATACTTAAAGTACCGGGGGGCGTTCCCCCGGCGCCGAGGACCGAAAGAGGAAACGACGATGACGAACCCCAACAACTCCCGCGCCGACCGCATCCGTAACAACCCGTTGACGATTGCGTTTGAGATCGTAGGCCGACGGTTCGTCATTCTCTCGACCCTTACGCCGTGCGCGCTATGGAAGCCGGGCGACGTATGCCAGGAACACGGATGCGACGAGCCGTCAACGGTCCGTTGTGGCGACGGGAACCCCTACGGGTTCGGTTACTACTGCCCCCCGCACGGGCGCGAGCGATTCAACAAGTACGCCTCGCCGACGTGGGCGGGACACTAAGGACGATAAGCCGGGCGGCAGGGATGTCGCCAATGAGGAACGCCCATTATGAGCCTCAACCCTTTTACTAACCGACGCCGCGCCGCCCTCGTTAAGCGTCTACGCGCCGAGGTCGCTCCGATTCGTACTCCCGCCCCCGTCGTTTGCTCGACGCGCACCTACGAACTAGACTTGCGACAGCCGTACCCGCAAGTCGTAACGAGAAAGGATTAACCAATGGACAGCACATGGGCGCACATCCGCGCCGCCTACGGGACGAACCGCAACGTCGATCTATTGATGGCGCTCGCGACCCCGGCCGAACGCCGGGCGCGGGCTCGTCGCTCGTTCCGTCCCCACGCCGTACGCGCCAGGGCGCGCCGAGCGGTCGAGGCATTGCCGAAGCCGAAAGCAAAGCGGAGCGGTCCCCGTGCCGAAGCGTGACCCGGCAACTAAGCCGACGCGCTCCCGGCGAGGGATAGCGTTGTCGATGCCCCTAGAGGGCTCGCACGACCGCCACACGCCGCCCGTATACGGTTGCCCGCTATGTTACCCGTCCGAGGCGGAGCGGGGCATACAGACGGATTTTAAGGGGGAGTCGATGCGCTAACCGCGACGTATGCCACGGCGAGATCGTTAGTCGGGGAGTCCCCCGAAAGGGAACAAACAGCATGAAAGTTGAACTAAAGATGATCGGCGACATTCCCGCAATCATTACGGACGATGCCGTATCGCCCGAGACGGCGGCGGAAATGCAGGCGTGGATCGAGGCGGCTCGCCACGCGCCCCGCGCGTTCCTCGGCACCGAGCGCGGCGTCGCCGAGAACGGCGAACAGGCGGCGAGGACCGGCCGGATCATGGACCGTCTCAAGGGGTCCGACGCGTGGGCGGACGTGTGGGAAGCGGCCGGACTCAAGTTCGGGGACCCGGACGAATCGCTCGAATCGATGTCCGCCAGGAACGACCCGCGCGAGGATTGGCGGACCGCCGCCGCCAGGGCGAACGGCGCGGCCGTGGACCCGGACGGCCGGTACGTGATCAAAACGACGGCCGAGGGCGCCCGAGGGATCGTTCACGCTATCGGGCATCTCGAACAGGCACACATCGAGGTCGCTCGTCTGCTACTCGAATCGCCGATACTCGGGGCGTTGACGCTCCCGGCTATCGCGGCCGAGTTCGCCGCGCTCGGCAACATCCGCGAATCGCTCGTCGCCCTCGGGATCGAGCGGGTCGAGGTCGCGGGCGATGACTAACCCGGTCG
>Ga0180087_1000099_pt1 | contig 14167 bp, 13 predicted proteins | sample EasRiv790_16_10D_FD_121789 | JGI IMG/M metagenome (GOLD analysis project Ga0180087, IMG submission 121789) | Soil microbial communities from meander-bound floodplain in the East River, Colorado, USA - East River metaG ERMLT790_16_10D | ecosystem: Environmental > Terrestrial > Soil > Floodplain ...
ACATCGGGATTGAGGATGTCGGTGTGGTCCGGGTAGAGCATGATGTTGCCCTCGTAGCGGTTGCCCGGGTAGAGATCGTGCATGCGGTTGAAGCAGCGCAGGTAGGTGGACTTGCCGCAGCCGGAGGGCCCGATCAGCGCCGTCACCTTCTTCTCGTAAATCGGCATGTTGATGTTCTTGAGCGCCTGGAACGAGCTGTAATAGAAACCGAGGCCCCTCGATTCCGACTTCTTGGAGGGAACCGGCGCGGCCACGGCTGCGGCCGGAGCAATCTGCAGAGCAGGGGTGGCTACCATTTGATGTTCTTTCTCAGGCGGTAACGGATGTAGATGGCGAACGCGTTCATGGACAGCGTCATCACGACCAGCACCAGCCCCGCCGCCGCAGCGTTGTGCTGGAAGGCGGCCTCGGGACGCGAGGTCCAGTTGAACATCTGGATCGGCATCACGGTGAAGGGCGACAGGATCCACTCGAACAGCCCCGCCGGCGGATCGCCGGTGAGCGGCACCGCGGGCAGGAATGCGATGAAGGTGAGCGCCCCGATGGTGATCACCGGCGCGGTCTCGCCGATGGCGCGCGCCATGCCGATGATGACGCCGGTCAGGATGCCCGCCATGGAGTACGGCAGGATGTGGTCCGCGGTGGTTTGCCATTTGCTGGCGCCGAGCGCGTAAGCGCCCTCGCGTATCGCGGCGGGTATCGCGCGGATTGCCTCGCGCGTCGCGACGATCACCACCGGCAGAATCAGCAAGCCCAGCGTGAGTCCCGCCGTCAGGATGCTCTGGCCGAGGCCGAACTGGTAGACGAAAAGACCCAGCGCGAGCAGGCCGTAGACGATGGACGGCACGCCGGCGAGATTGGTCACGTTGATCTCGATGAGATCCGTCATCCAGTTCCTGGGCGCGTATTCCTCGAGATACACCCCGGCGCCGACCCCGAGCGGCACCGCGGTGGCGGCAGTCACGATCATCACCAGCGTTGAGCCGACCCAGGCCGAAAGTATGCCCGCCTGGTCGGGTTTGCGGGAAGGAAACTGGCTGAAGAAGTCCCACGATAGCCGCGGTGCGCCCTCGATTACCATCTGCCCGAACAGCGCCACGAACGTCAGCACGCCCACCATGAGCGCCAGCAGGCCGACTATGGCAAACACCAGGTCCCAGCGCTTGTGGGCCGCGATCAGCGCGCGGATTTCCCGGACTTTGGCGGCTTCACTCACGATCAGTAGACCTGGCGGTAGCGCTTGCGCAGCACGTGGCCGAGCACGTTGAAGAGCAACGTGACCAGGGCCAGCGTAAGCCCAGCGGCGAAAATCGACTGATAGCCGATCGAACCGTGCGGCAGATCGCCCAGCGCCACCTGCACGATGTAGGCGGTGATGGTCGCCGCCGGCTCGAGCGGGTTCCAGGTCAGATTCGGCTGCATGCCGGCCGCGACCGCGAGGATCATGGTCTCACCCACCGCGCGCGAGATGCCGAGGATGTATGCCGCCGCGATGCCGGAGAACGCCGCCGGCGTCACGACCCGGATCGCGGTCTGGAAGCGCGTCGCGCCCATCGCGTAGGAGCCCTCCCGCAGGGCCATCGGCACCGCGCGCATCGCGTCCTCGGACACCGAACTCACGTACGGGATGATCATGATGCCCATGACGATGCCCGCGGACAGCAGGTTGAACCCGGGCAGCCCCGGATAGAGCATCTGCAGCAGCGGTGTGACGAACAGCAGCGCGAAATAGCCGTAAACGATGGTCGGGACCCCGCCCAGCATCTCGAGGAACGGCTTGGCCACTTCCCGCACCGTGAACGGCGCGAATTCCGACAGGTAGATGGCGATGATCGTGCCGAGCGGGATCGCCACCAGCAGCGCCACCGCGGAGCTTACCAGCGTCCCCGACAGCAGCGGCAGGATGCCGTAGTGCGCGTCGGCGAACAGCGGCGTCCACTGGGTATCGGTGAGAAAATCCCACAACGACACATGCTGGAAGAAAACAAACGACTCCTTGAGCAGGATCGCGACGATGCCGACGGTAGTCGCCACCGACACGAACGCCGCCAGGAACAGGATGAGCTCGATGACGCGTTCCTTGACGTGGCGCAACTGGCGCCGCGCCAGCCGGTCGCTGACGAAATTCTCCGGCACTGGGTATATCCTGTGCGCCTGTGAGATCGAGGACATTCTTCTATTGCCGCCAATTATTGCAGGTAATCGCGCGGGCCACCAACCATCCCAAAAAAGCGGGAGGGGCTGGCGCCCCTCCCCTTCCAGCTGAACCGCTGACGCTTAGAGCTTGGCTTCGAGCTTCATCAGATCTTCAATGGTGAGACCAACCTTGTTCTCGCCGCCGAACTTGGTGCCGAGCTGCTTCCGGGAGAAGATTTCGAGATTGTGAGAGTACGCCTTGGAAGGAAGGGGCACGTATTTTACTTCCCTGGCGAGCTTCTCGCCGTGCCTGTTGTAGTACTCCACGAACTCCTTGATCTCCGGCTTTTGCGCCGACTTGGCGTTGACGTAGATGAAAATGGGACGCGCGAGCGGCTGATAGGTGCCGTTTATCACGGTCTCCATCGAAGGGGAAATCGCGGGCTTGCCCTCCTTGTCCACGATCGCGACCGCCTTGAGTTTGTCGCGGTTTTCCACGTAATAGGCGAAGCCGAAAAAGCCCAGCGCATTCACGTCGCGCGCCACGCCCTGCACCAGCACGTTGTCGTCCTCGCTGGCGGTGAAGTCGCCGCGGCTCGCTTTTGATTTACCGTTGATCGCTTCGGTGAAATAATCGAACGTGCCCGAATCCGACCCGGCGCCGAACAGCTTGAGCGGCGCGTCGGGCCATGAAGGGTTCACCTGGTTCCAGCGGGTGACCTTGCCCTGCGCGGCCGGTTCCCACATCTTCTTGAGCTCCGCCACGGTCAGGCTCTTGATCCAGGTGTTCTTCGGATTGATAACGACAGTGAGCGCGTCGTAGGCGACCGGCATCTCCATGTACTCGATGCCGTTCTTCCTGCACTCCTCCATCTCGGCCTTCAGGATCGGTCGCGAGGCATCCGAAATGTCGATCTCGCCGCGGCAGAACTTTTTGAATCCGCCGCCGGTTCCGGAAATGCCGACCGTCACCTTGATCGCGCCCTTCTTGGATTTCTGGAATTCCTCGGCCACCGCTTCGGTGATCGGATAGACGGTGCTCGAGCCGTCCACCTTGACGATCTGCGCCTGAGCGACCGCCGGGAAGCCTCCGCACGCGGCTGCCAGCACGGTAGCTATACCTAGTATCTTAAATTCCTTGTATTTCATCATGTTGTTTCTCCTGTCATCAGGGACTTGTGCCAGTGCAACGAGCGCATGTTACTGGCGCTGTGTGACAGCTTCATGACAACGGTGACAGGCCCCGGGCGCCCCGGTGAGCAGGCGCACCAGTGCCGGGTAAAACCGGTCGGCGACCCGCTCGAGGCAAACGTGCAGCGCGCCATCATCGCGCGCGCCAATAGGAAGGGCACGGAGAATGCCTCCGTGCCCTTCCCAGGCAGCGCCGAGCGGTCAGCGCCGGTCGTGCCCGTGATCGTCGTCGTTATCGTCGTCGTGGTCGTGGTCGCGTTTCGGCGCGCCGGCGATGCGCGGATCGATGTACAGCGCGACGAACTGGCCGCCTTCCGCCAGTTCGGGATCCAGCGGCGACGGGGCATGGTTCTGGACCGTAATCAGGAACCAGCCGTCGCCGAGGATGCGCGAGGCGTCGATGACGCCCGAGCTCTCTTCGTCGTTGGTAATGAAGCCCGATTCACCCGGCTTGAAGAACTTCGGGTTGTGCTGGGCCACCAGCTCGAGCTTGCCAGAGTCAATGCCGTAGACGTAGATGCGGCCGAGGCGGTCGTTGCCGCCGACGTCTTCCTGCAGCACGATGCGCCCGCGGCGGTCGATCGTCATGTTGTCGAACATCTGGAAGCCCGGATCGTTCACGTTGTCGGCGTTGAAGGTGCTGGAGAGCAGCATCTCGACGGTGCCGCCCTGCCCGGGATACTCGATGTCATCGAAACGCAGGCGCCACAGGCGCGAAGGGCGCCAGGTGGCGAGGTCTGTCCTGATGCGCCCGGTGGTCACGAAGTAGTAGTCGTTCTTCTTGCTCCGGCGCGGATCCCATGCGCCGTCCTCGACCCGGATGAACTGGGTGATGTGATTCGCGATTGCGGCATTCTGGATCTGCACGCCGGTCATTCCCGACACGTCGCCGAAGTTGTGCAACTCGAATCGGCCGGACGTGACGGGCGCCACCGAGCCGAGCACGAAATCCTTGTCCTCGCCAGTGACGATCGACCCGTTAGCGACGACGCGCACGCCGTAGAAGTTTCCGTTGGTCAGGCCCGCGCGTTCGATATCGTTGCCGTGGCGCTGCTTGGTCCCGATGTACACGTAGAGTTCGCTCGGCGGTTCATTGCAGTTGAGTTGATTCGCCGCGCTGCAGATGTTGTTGAAGACCTTGGTTTCGCGGCTGGCATCGTCGTTCAGCATGACGATAGTCTTCTCCTGGCGGTACGGGCTCGCCATGGCATTCTCGAACGCCATCTTGCCGAGCCGCGGCAGTTCCCAGCTCTGGTTCTTGTCCGGCCCGGTGAGGACGTGCGCGAAGACGCGCCCGTGGTCGCCGGTGAACGGAGGCGACGTTTCTTCGCCGCTCAGGAAGATGCGGTGGGAGGTGCCGATCGACCCGCGGGAAAACGCGCTCTGGCGCGGCAAATCGCCGGAACACAGCCGTTCGAATGCCGTCGTGCCCCGCCGGTAGCCGGAGCCGCCCCAGGTGTAGACGTCGTTGGGAAAGGTCAGGTGGTCGCGGCCGTTCAGCACTTTCAGGGTGTCGCGCTCGATCTCCCAGCGCGATACGAATGCGCCCTTGGAGCCATGCGCGCGAGTCACGCCCGCGGTTTGCCCCAACTCGTGGTTGACGACGAAGTTGAACGTCCTGCGGTTCTCGATCCACGCGCCCGCGCCGTCGGGAATGCCGACCATGCGGTAGCCGCCGATGTTGTCACCCGTGGTAAGGATGGACGTGGTCGCGACATCGGGCCGTGTCGGAAGAACGTACGGTTCGGTGGTCGTGCTGGGTCCGATGTTCTGGGCAGCCGCCGCGCCTGACAGTGCAATGGCGATAGCGGCAACCGCGATGGTGAGAGATTTTCGTTTCATAACTTCTCCTATTTGAAAGTCGATGCCCTGTAAGAGTTTTCGCATTGTTGTCTCCTGTAGTTGCTGCAAAGCAGCTCGCCTATAAGGCGCCCCGGCTGCCTCAATTCTGTGGACTTGCGACATCACATCAGCGCCTTGCGCTGGTCCGCCCCGCCTGAGGGGTCATCGCGACTGGGCAAGCCAGCGCAACAGCGGCGTCACCAACGCGATCCTGATCGATTGGAGCATTCCGGCAGTCCGCTCAAACAGTTCGCACAAATGCTCGGCGCTGCGGAGGCTGGCTATTGCGATTTGCCGGTCACTTGCGCTCATGCGGATTGCGTTCAGTCGGTCATGCAGTTTGCATTGCCGTTGCTCGGCTGCACAGTTCATGGATTCATCTCGATTCATGGGTTCACCTCCGCTGCGGACTGGGTTCTCGCAGCATCGCACGCAGATGTTGCAGGAGTGCGTCACCCCGATGACGGTGTCCGGCGCGAAGGTTCATATCCCTGTCATACCCGCGGCCTATCATGACCTTCGAGTCCCGCGTACTAGCCCGCGGTGAATTCCAGCCACTCACCATCAAGGAGACAGGCCATGACGCTCACCGATGCCATTCGCGCAGCATCCACCAGACACGAAATTTACTTTCTCCTGACCAGCTACGTCGAAGCGGTACGGTATTGCGACAAGCTGTGCTATCTCCCCGCACCGATGCGAGACCTGCCAATCATGGGGATGGATGACTTGAAGGCGCGGGTCGAAGAACTCAAGCTCAAGTTCGGCGAACCATCCACAATGCCTGACAGCAAGGATCTCATGATCATCAGGGAAACACTGGGTATCTTTGGTGCGGCGTTGGGCCGGCTGTACTCGCTGGACGGGGGAGTGCCGCAACCACTGGCAAAGGCCGCTTGATCCAAGCCGCGAGCTGAGCAGCCCCGACCGCGGATCGAGCCCGAATCAATTAGTCGACGCGAACACCCGTCGCGCGTATGACCTTATCCCACTTCGCGAGCTCGGCGTTGAGATAGGCCTGGAATTCGGACGGGGAATTGCCGTAAACGTCCAGTCCCTGCGCGGCGAACCGCTCCCGGGGCTGCGGCGCCTGGACGATCTTTGCGGTATCGGCCTGGATGCGCTCCACGATGGGCCTGGGCGTGCCTGCCGGTACCAGCATTCCGTACCACGTCATGTATTCAAAGCCCGGAATGCCTGCTTCCGCGATCGTGGGCACGTCGAGCGCGAGCGTGGAGCGCTTGGTGCTGCTCACGCCGAGCGCCTTGATCCGGCCGGACCTCAGGTGCGGAAGCACGCTCGCCATATTGGTCAGCAGGATCTGCGCCTCGCCCGTCAGGAGCGCGGTGGTCGCCTGGCCGGCGCTCCTGTAGGGGACGTGCAGGGCCTCGATGCCGGCTGCGTATTTCAGCAATTCGGTGCCCAGGTGCGTCGCACTGCCGGGCCCTGCCGAAGCGTAGGTGAGCTTCCCGCGCCGGGCCTTGGCGAGAGCGATCAGTTCGGGGAGTGATGCAGCCGGAACGGAAGAATGCACTGCAAGCATGCTCGGCTGACTCGCGATCAGCGTGACGCCCGTGAAATCGCGCCTGACATCAAACGGGAGGCCCTTGTAGAGACCCGGGGAAATCGCGATCGACGAGCTTGACACGAGCGTCGTGTAGCCATCGGCCGGAGACTTGGCCGCGATCGCCGTGCCTACCGTGCTGCCCGCGCCGGGACGATTATCCACGACGACGGACTGTCCCCAAAGGCCCGCGAGCTCCAGCGCGAGGATGCGGCCAACGATGTCGCTCCCGCCCCCGGGTGCGAGGGGCACGATCATTCGCACCGGCTTCGAGGGGTACTGGGCCACAGCGGCGTGCGCAACGCCCTGCGCCAGGACGGAATCAGCCAGCAACGGAAAGACCAGCGCGGCAGCAAATACCGTGCGTACGGCCGGATTCAGCATGTCGAGGACATTACTGCATCCAGATTGCAGTTTCTTTACAGATCCGGCATCGGTTCGTTTCCAATACCGTCAGAAATCCGTCGTAAAACTTTAACGCGCGGCAGGCATAGTCGGCGGGAGTTCCTGCTGTCCCCCATGGGAGGTCCAATGCGTCGCTCGCTTTATGCCGTTTCCGCACTCCTCTGCACCCTGACTCTCAGCGCACAAGCCCAGGACACTTCGATCCGCGTCGGCGGCTCGACCACGGCGCTGCCCATCATCTCAAGCTGCGCCGCGCACTTCATGGAGAAGCACGCCATCTGGGACAAGGCCGAAGCAGGCCTCGGCAAGGAGCAGACGGTGATCTACGTCACCGGCGGCGGCTCGGGCTTCGGCGTGAAGGGGCTCATGAACGGCACCATCGACGTCGGCCTGGTGTCGCGCGACTTGAGGGAGTCCGAGATCAAGACGCTCGGCGGACCGGTGATGCAGGTGTTCGCGCGCGACGCAGTGGCAATCGCCAGCAACGCCGCCAATCCGCTGGCGAAAAACAAGCACAGCCTTACCACGGCGGAACTCGTGGGAATCTTCTCCGGGCAGATGGCGCAGTTTTCCCAGATCGACGGCAGCCTGCCCGCGAAGCCCCTGGTGCTGCTCACGCGCGACGCAAGCGGCGGCGTCACCGAGATTTTCCAGGAGCGCGTGATGAAGAAGGAGCGGCTGGCGGCCTCGCGGCTTCAGTTTCCCTCCACGGCGGCGCTCATCAGGAAGCTCGAAACCAGCGACGCGGCGATCGCGTTCGTCTCCGCCGGCGCCGTAAGCCATGACGGGGACCTGAGAACCTATGCGGTCGACGGCATCGCGCCGACGCAGGAGAACATCGTGAACGGCAGCTACTCGCTCAATCGGCCGATGCTGATCGTCGCCAAACCCAATCCATCGCGCAAGGTGCAGCTGTTCATGGACTACGTGCTGGGTGACTGCCAGGCGACGGTCAAGGAGATGGGCTTCGTTCCGGTGCGCTCCGTCAAATAGGCGCATGCGCGACACGACGCTCTCCGACACGCTGCTGCGATATGGCTCGCTGCTTGCACTAACCGGCGCGGTAGCGGTGCTCGCCCTTGTCGTCGGCTACATTCTCTGGGAATCCCGCATCCCGCCGACGGAAGGGACGTCGCTCGCCGGCTTCCTGCTGTTCGACCGCTGGGACCCGACCGGCCAGCCGCCGTTGCTCGGCATCGGCCACGCCTGGATGGCGACGCTCGCGGTCGTCGGGCTGGCGGTGGCGCTCGCGACCCCGCTCGCCATCGTGATCGGGATTTTCCTCTCCGAGATCGCGCCGCCCGCCGCGCGCGCGGTTGCGGAGCCCACGCTGCAGCTCCTCGCCGGCGTGCCGGCGGTGGTATATGGATTCGTCGGCTACGCCACTCTGGTGCCGCTGATGGAACGGTGGCTCCCGACCGGCGAGACCCTCCTGTGCGCGGCGGTGATCCTCGCGCTGATGGTGTTGCCGTTTATCGCGGCGACCGCGGCGGAATCGTTCTCGCTGGTCGGACGCGAACTGCGCCATGCCGGGCTCGCGCTCGGCGTGAGCCGCTGGTACGCCTTCACGCGCATCACGCTGCGCAAGGCGGCGCCGGGCGTGCTCGCCGGCGTGATCCTCGGGATGGGGCGCGGCCTGGGCGAGACGCTCGCCGTGCTGATGTTGTCGGGCAACTCGCCGGTGTTCCCGGATAGTTTGACGAGCCGCGGGCAGCCGCTCACAGCCCTTATCGCAACCGATCTCGGCGAATCGGCAATCCATTCCGACCGCTACTACGCCCTGTTCTCGGCGGGGCTCTTACTGATGGCGACGGTGGTCCTCATCAATGCGCTCGTCATGCAGCTGAAGAAGGGGCTCGCCGGTGCAGAACGTCATTGATCTCGACGCCTCCACCCGGCGCGTGCTGCTGGCGGCGCGGGGAGCGCGCTCCGCCTGGCGCACCGAGTTGAGCGATGCGCTCTACCGTGCGGCAGCGTGGATCGCCGGCGCTATCGGCGTCCTTATTCCTGCAGCCATTCTTGTTTACCTCGCCTGGCACGGGGCCGCCGCAATAACCCCGGAATTCCTGCTCGCGCCGCCCAGCGGCAGCTCGCTCGACGGAAAGGGCGGCATCCTTCCGGCGATCAAAGGCAGTCTCGCGCTGGTAAGTCTCGGGCTCGTGCCGGCGCTCGCCCTTGGAGTCGGCGGCGGCATCTATCTCGCGGAGTTCAATCGGTCGGCAACGGTCGAGCACGCCGCGCGCTTTTGCATCGAGTCACTCGCCGCCGTGCCCGGACTGGTTTACAGCCTGTTCGGCTATGCGCTGCTGGTGGTGGCGCTCAAGTTGAAGATCTCGCTCATCGCGGGCGCCGTCACGCTCGGCTTCGTGATGCTGCCGCTGGTGCTGATCGGCACCCACGAGGCGTTGCGCGCCGTGGACCCCGCCCTGCGCGAAGCGGCGCATGCGCTGGGCGTATCGCACACCTACCTGTTCGCGCGCGTGGTATGGCCGGTCGCATGGCCCGCGATACTCACTTCCATCGTTCTCGCCGCGGTGCACGCGCTTGGCGCGGCGGCACCGCTGCTCTTCACCGCCGCCACGGTCTTCACCAGGGAACCGCTCGGCCTGCTCAAGCCGGTGATGGCGTTGCCGACTCATCTCTACTTCGTGACGAGCGAGATCGGCGCGACCGCCTACGCTTTCGGCTCCGCTCTGGTGCTGGCGGTGCTGATCCTCGCCGTCTCGGTCATTGCGCTGTTCATCAGGCGCCGCAGGGAAATTTGATGGATATGAACCTGCCGCTGATCGAACCTGCAATCCTGCAACCAGTCGAGACCTCGCGCGCGCTCGAGACGCGCGCGCTCACCGTCTCCTACCGCGGCACCGTGCGGCTGCGTAACGTGCGCGCCATTTTTCCTCGCCACCGCGTCACCGCGATACTCGGTCCGTCCGGTTGCGGGAAGTCCACCTTTCTGCGGGCGCTGAACCGCACGCTCGAGATCGTGCCCGGCGCGCGAGTCGAGTGTGGCTCGGTGTTGCTTGACGGTCACAAGATCTACGGCAAAGGCACGGCTGCGAGCTGGGTCCGGACCCACATCGGCATGCTGCAGCAGAAACCCGCACCGTTCCCGATGTCCATCCTCGACAACGTGCTGTTCGGCGCGCGCTACCACGGGCTCGCGCGCGACCCAGTGGACAGCGCCCGACACTACCTCGAGCGAGTCGGGTTATGGGACGAAGTGAAGGACCGGCTGAAGGCGCCCGCGCTCACGCTCTCGGGCGGGCAGCAGCAAAGGCTATGCCTCGCGCGCACGCTCGCGGTGAAGCCCTCCATCGTGCTGATGGACGAGCCGTGCTCGGCGCTCGACCCGCGTGCGACCGCAGTCATCGAAGGACTGATCCGCGAACTGGCGTGCGACTACACTATCGTCATCGTCACTCACAACATCGCGCAAGCGCGGCGCGTGGCCGACTATTGCGTGTTCCTGCTCGATGGAGAGGTCGTCTCCGATGGCACGCGCGAGGAAATACTGATCAACCCGCGCCACCCGACGGTGCGGGACTTCGTGACCGGACTCGTCGGATAACGCAACCGGAAGGAGAGACCATGAACTCAGGCATACCAGGGCAACGCCTCGTGATCGGCATGATCGACGGTTTCGGCACCGACTACTTCGCGTCCCAGCCCATGCCCAGCCTGCGGCACATGGCCGCGAGCGGCCTGGAATGCGAGGTGAAAGCGATCATGCCCACCGTGACCAACGTCAACAATGTCTCGATCAGCTGCAGCGCGCTGCCACGCGAGCACGGCCTGACCGGCAACTCCTACTACAACGAGAGGACCGGCGAGGCCGACTACATGGAGAGCGCGGACTTCCTGCTGCGGCCCACCATCAGCCAGCGCGCCGTGAAGCACGGCGTGAAATCGGCGCTGCTCACCTGCAAGAAGAAGTCGGTCAACCTGCTCGCGCGCGGCGCCGAGATCGCCATTGCGGCGGAAAGCCCGCCGGCGGAATACGTCGCGCGCTACGGCGCCGCGCCCAATATCTACAGCCGCGAGATCAACTACTGGCTGTGGACGGTGGCGGTAGATCTCCTCAAGACCCGTCCCGATATCGGCGTGCTCTACGTGCACACCACCGACTACCCGATGCACATGTGGGCGCCGGACCGCGACGAATCGCAGGAGCACCTGCGGCGGATCGATCAGCTGATCGGGCAGGCGGCCGAAGCCGCGCCCGACGCGGCGTTCTTTTTCACGGCGGACCACGGCATGAACTACAAGAAACGCTGCTGGGATCTCGACAAGGCGCTCGGCGCGCGCGGCACGCAGGTCAAGTTCGCGCTGTCCGCCGAAAAGGACCGTTACGTCAAGCATCACCGCACCTTCGGCGGCACCGCATACGTCTGGCTCAACTCGCCCGCGGACGCTCCCGAGGTGACGGAACGCATCCTGCAGCTCGAAGGCATCGAGGCGGTGAGGACGCGCGAGGAAGCGGCGCGGGACTTCGACCTCATGCCGGACCGCATCGGCGAGCTGGTGGTGACAGGAGACCAGGAAACTGTGTTCGGCGAAATGGGGGGCGAGTTCGAGGCGCTCGAGGCGGGCTACCGCTCGCACGGCTCGCTGCACGAATCCGACGTGCCGCTCGTCGTCTACAACTGGAAGGGACCCCTCCCCGATCAGGGCGCGTTCCGCCGCAACGCCGATCTCTTGCACTTCCTGCTGCGCTGAGGAGATGCCTGATCCAGTTGCGGCGAGAGTTTGACTGCGTGCGGCGAGCGCCCCGTTGCGCCCGGTGCCGTCCACGCCCGACAGTTTGGGCTTGACACCGTAATCTTCATGCAACTCGAGCGTCGTACGCTCCACACTTTCCCACGTCCGTCTTTTTTTCAGGGAACACGTATGAGCCACAGCTACAGCGACCAGAAAACCATCAACCCCTCATCAAATCAGAGTTTTGCAGAAATTCTTCATGCGCGGCTGTCGCGGCGTGACTTGCTCAGGACCGCGGCAGCGCTCGCCGTGGTCAACGCGCTGCCGGGCTGTGCCACTGGCGAGTTGCGGCGCGAAAACATGCTCGGCTTCAAGGGCGTGCCGGTGTCGACCGCAGATGCCGTGATCGTACCGGAGGGCTATAGTGCGTCGGTCTTGTACGCTTGGGGTGACCCGGCTGGTAACCCAGCCGGCTCGCCCGCGTTCAGGCACGACGCCACCAACACAGCCGACGAGCAGGCGTTGCAAGCGGGCATGCATCACGATGGTATCCACTACTACCCCTTGCCGTACGGCTCCAGCAACTCGACCCACGGCCTGCTTGCGATCAATCACGAGTATACGGATGACGGGTTGCTGCATCCGGGCGGTTTCGCCGACTGGAGCGTGGAGAAGGTGCGCAAATCTCAGAACGCCATCGGTGCGTCGGTGATCGAGGTGCGGCTGCAGCAGGGCCGATGGCAGATTGTGCGACCCTCGAAGTATGCGAGGAGGGTCACGGCGGCATCGCCGATCAGGATTTCCGGGCCGGCAGCGGGTGCTTCCGGCATGCGGACCATGTTCGATCCCTCCGGTGTCGACGCTCTTGGCACGATCAACAACTGCGCGCACGGCTACACGCCCTGGGGCACGTACCTCACGTGCGAGGAAAACTGGGACATGTACTTCACGAACAGCGGCACGCTCACGCCGGACCACCGCCGTCAGGGAATCCGACCCAAGGGCCGTGGTAATCGCTGGGACGAATTCGACGAGCGATTCGACGCCGGCAAGCACCCGAACGAACCCAATCGCTTCGGCTGGGTGGTCGAGTTCGATCCCTACGACCCGCAATCGAAGCCGGTCAAGCGCACCGCGCTCGGCCGCTTCAGCCACGAGGGCGCGTGGCCGGCGGTGGCCGGTGATGGACGCGTGGTGATCTACATGGGCGACGACCGCGCGTTCGAGTACATCTACAAATTCGTCTCGCGCGATGCCTGGAACCGGAACGACCGCGGTGCAAACCGGGACCTGCTCGACCGGGGCACGCTTTATGTCGCGCGATTCCACGAGGACGGCAGCGGAGAATGGGTCGAGCTCACCCACGCCAAGAATAAGTTGACCTCCGCCACCGGCTTCGAGGATCAGGCCGATGTCCTGATCCGTACGCGCTCGGCAGCAGACACCGTTGGCGCGACCAGGATGGACAGGCCGGAATGGATCGCCGTTCATCCCGGAACTAACGAAGTCTATTGCACTCTGACCAACAACAGCGGGCGCGGCACGCCGCAGATTCCAGGTCTCAACGCGGCCAATCCACGCGCCAACAACGTGTTCGGTCACATCATTCGATGGCGTGAGGAAAGCAACGACCCGGCTTCGCTGAAATTAAAATGGGACATCTTCGCGCTGGCGGGCGACCCGCAGCATCCGGATGCGGATAAGCGCGGCAATATCAAGGGCGACGCGTTCGGCAGCCCCGATGGCCTGTGGTTCGACGATGGCGGCATCCTGTGGATCCAGACCGACGTCTCGACCAGCACCTTGGGCAAGGGCCATTACGAGCGGCTCGGCAACAACATGATGCTGGCGGCCGACACCGGCACCGGCGAGATCCGCCGCTTCCTCACCGGGCCGCGCGGATGCGAGATTACCGGAGTCATCATCACGCCGGACCGCAGGACCATGTTCATCAACATCCAGCATCCTGGCGAGTCGCCGAGCGAGCGCTCCGATCCGAAGAACCCAACGGCCATCAGCTCGTGGCCCGACGGGGCCGCTGGCGGCCGGCCGCGCTCAGCCACGATTACCATTCGCCGCCAGGATAGCGGCGTGATCGGCTCCTGACCTGCGCGGCTGGCGTGACATGTCGTCCCGCGAGTTCAGGTCGTGGCGGCGTCCCGCGGTTGAGTCGTTGCGGGGAGCACGCGCGGCGCCGGGAAGCGGATGCTGAAACGGCTGCCCTTGCCGGGCTCGCTGTGGATGTCGAGCGTGGCCTGGTGGCGCAACAGCGCGTGCTTCACGATTGCCAGCCCGAGACCGGTGCCGCCGGTTTCGCGCGAGCGCCCGCGG
>Ga0180087_1000104_pt1 | contig 13169 bp, 10 predicted proteins | sample EasRiv790_16_10D_FD_121789 | JGI IMG/M metagenome (GOLD analysis project Ga0180087, IMG submission 121789) | Soil microbial communities from meander-bound floodplain in the East River, Colorado, USA - East River metaG ERMLT790_16_10D | ecosystem: Environmental > Terrestrial > Soil > Floodplain ...
CCAGGAACGGCGGCTCCTTGATGTAGGTCGAATCCGCGCTCCAGGCGTACTGGTCGCCGGTCACGCGGGCAACGCCTTCCCAGAACGGGTTGGCGACGGCGTGGTCCATGCCGTAGACCGCGCGGTACTGCTCGGGGCTCGCCGCCGTACGCAGCACGTTCGCCAGTTCGTCCTGGGTCGGCCAGATGTCCTTCAGGTATACCGGCTTGCCGTCCGTGCCGGTGCCGAGCGGGTCTTTGGCGAGGTCGATGTCCACGCGGCCCGCGATCGCGAAAGCGACTACCAGCGGGGGGCTCATCAGGAAGGCCGCGCGCACCGCGGGATGGATGCGCGCCTCGAAGTTGCGATTGCCCGACAACACCGCGCACGCGACCACGTCGCGGTCGTTGATCGATTTCTCGAGGTCGGCGTCGATCGGGCCGGATGCGCCAAAGCAGGTCGTGCAGCTGTAGCCCGCGAGCATGAAGCCAAGCTTGTCCAGGCTACTTTGCAGCCCGGATGCGTTGAGGTATTCGCTCACCACGCGCGAGCCGGGTGCGAGTGACTTCTTGACCCAGGGTTTCGTCATGAGTCCGCGCTCAACCGCTTTTTTCGCGACCAGCCCGGCGGCGATCATCACCCCCGGGTTCGAGGTGTTCGTGCACGAGGTGATGGCGGCGATCACGACGTCGCCATCCTGCACCACGGGCTTTCCGCCTCCCGCCTCCCGCCTCCCGCCTCCCGGTTTGCCATAGCCGCCATCGCTGACCGGGGCCTTGACCAGGCTCTCGAATTTCGACTTGAGGTTTGATAGCGGGATGCGGTCCTGCGGGCGCTTGGGGCCGGCGACATTGGGTTCTATCGAGGAGAGGTCGAGTTCGATCACCTGGCTGTAATCGATTTCACCGGGGCGGACCGGCCCGAAGCAACCTTGCAGCTTGTAGTACGCCTCGGTCGCGGCTACCTGCGCCTCGGGACGAGCAGTCTGGCGCAGGTACGCCAGCGTCTGTGCATCCACCGGGAAGAACCCGACCGTCGCGCCGTACTCGGGCGCCATGTTGGAGATCGTGGCGCGGTCCGGCACCGTCAGCCTGGAGAGGTCCTCCCCGAAGAACTCCACGAACTTGCCGACGACTTTCGCCTGCCGCAGCATTTCCGTCACGTGCAGCACCAGGTCGGTCGAGGTCACGCCGGCCGGCAGTTGTCCGGTCACGTGCACGCCGACGACGTCGGGGGTCAGCATGTAAACCGGCTGGCCCAGCACCGCAGCCTGCGCTTCGATACCGCCGACGCCCCAGCCGACGGTGCCGAGCCCGGCGATCATGCCGGTGTGCGAATCGGTGCCGACCAGCGTGTCAGGGTAGTAGATCCGGTCTTTGGACAGCAGACCGGGCGCGAAAAATTCGAGGTTGATCTGGTGCAGGATGCCGAACCCGGGGGGGATCAGCCGGATGCCCTTGTAGGCCTGCATCGCCCATTTCACGAAGCTGAAGCGCTCCCGGTTGCGCTCGACCTCGAGCTGCATGTTGCGCTGGAGCGCGTCCGGCGTGCCGTGAAAGTCCACCGTGAGGGTGTGATCGAGCGTCATGTCCACCGGCACCTTCGGCTCCACCGCGGCCGGTGAACGGCCCTTGCGGGTCATTGCACCGCGCATTGCCGTGAGGTCGCCGAGCAGTGGAATGCCCGCCGCGCAGTTAAGCACCACGCGGCCGACGACGAACGGGATCTCGGTCGTGCGCGGCGCGTTCGGCTGCCAGCGCGCGAGGTCGAGCACGTGGTCTTCCAGCACCGTCGTGCCGTCGCAGTTCCTCAACAGCGACTCGAGGACGACGCGGATGGAGATCGGCAGGCGGGAGATGCGGCCCGCCCCGCGCTTCTCCAGCGCCGGCAGGGAATACCAATATCCCTTCCCGGCAGGGCCGAAGTCGGACTCGGTCTTGCAGACTTGTTTCAAGGGCGTGACCATGGGGTTCAGTTCCTTATCATATCCGTAAGTTCACGGACCGACGCCAGCTGCTCCGTGCGCTGGACGGCACGGGTGAAGTCGTTGACCGCAGCGGACAATTTCGAGTGGCCGGCCAGGCGGATGAATTTATCGAGGCGTTCCTGGTCGCTTACCGGGTCCGCCGGCATGCCGTGCGGGTCCAGCACGAAGCTCGCGCGGCGCTCGCCGTTCGCCAGCATCAGCTCGATGCGGGAGCCGTAGTGTTTCGGATAAGCCGCCTCCATTTCGGCGTCGACGAACAGCTCGACGCGGCGCGCGAGCGCTCGGCGCTCGGCGTCAACTATGGCTTTCTCGAGGTACATGGCCGGATCGGTGGGGTCGCCCGTCAACGCCAGCGCGGCGCAATAGGGGAAGCTGTACTGGGCGCCCATCGTGTCGGGCGGGGCGACCGCGCCGTTATTCCTGGCTGCATAGGCGCTGACGCCGATGCGCACTTGCCTGATATCGCGGGGCTGCAACGGCTGCGGGCCGCGCAAGACGACGAGCTGCTGCACCGCCGCCTGGATCCAGCTGCAGCAGGGATAGACCTTCACATAAACGCATTGCATGGCCCAGTCTTTGCCCAGCCCGGCTGTGAGCAGCTCGGGCCGCGCGGTCTTGCCCCCGAAAACTTCCAGCAGCCCGAAGCGCCCGTCGATCGCGGTGGGCGGGCCGGTGAAGCCGCGCGCCGCGAGCTGCGCCATGCGCACGCCCGATTCCGCTGCCCGTCCAGCGTGCATCCGCTTCATCATGCCACCGCCGGTTCCCGCGGCGAAACTTTTGATGCCGGAAGAGGTGGAGCAGGCGAGGCCCGTCGCGGACGCGAGTTGCGCGGGCGTGAGGCCCATCACGACCCCGGCGGCTACGGCCGCGCCGACGGGGCCGATCACGGAGGTCTTGTGAAAGCCCCGGTGCGCGGGCTCAAGTCCCACCGCGAGGCCAACACGGTTCAAGATTTCGTAGCCGGCAACGATGCCGAGCAGCAGGCGGGAACCGGGCGCGTCTACTGACTCGGCGGCGGCCAACGCAGCGGGGACAATGATAGCGCCGGGGTGGACGATCGCTTCGTCTAGCAGATCGTCGAGCTCGAAACCATGCATGGCGGTGCCGTTGCACAGCGCTGCCGCCGGCGCCGCGAGCATCTGCTTGTGCCCGATCACGGTGCTGCGGCCGTGAGAGCCCTCGGCCAGCATCTCGTCGGCCATGATCTTCGCCCACGGCTGCAGGCTGCCGAACAGGGCACAGCCGAGGGAGTCGAGCAGGCACCCCTTCGCGCGGCTCACGATGTCCGGCGGCAGCGATTCCAGCTTCAGCGCATGCGTGAACTCGATCAGCTCGCGCGAGCGGCTGCGGGAGGGAGGGGATTCAGGTTTCATGTTATTGCATCAAAAAAGCTTGGGCACAGAGGACACGGAGGACACAGAGCACGCTTCAATCAAAGGCCTTGCTGCCCAGCAAGGCTTCGCGGAAGCGATGCTTGATCGCCGTCCCTTCGCGCACCGGCAGGACGAGCGGCGCGTCCTCCGTCGTCACCTTGATGGAGCAGAATACCGGGCCGGGCTGGCGGTAGAACCGGGGCATCCATGATTTCAGCTGGGACGCCGTGTAAACCGTGCCCGCCGTGCGGAAACCCGCCGCCCGCGCCATGGCAGGCAGGTCGACGCCATAGCGGGTGTGTGTGGGCTGCATGCCGGTCTCGCCGTAGTGCTCATTGTCAATCACGATGACCACCAGATTGCGCGGCTTCTGCACGCCGATGGTCGCGAGGGATCCCAGCCCCATCAGCAGCTCGCCGTCGCCGGTGATGACCAGCACGCGCCGGCGCGGCTGGGCGAGCGCGAGGCCGAGCCCCATCATCGCGCAGCCGCCCATGCCGCCCCAGGAGTAAAAGGTGAGCGGATTATCGCCCGCCGCTGCGCAGTCCCACGTCGGCGCGCCCAGCCCGGGCATGACCAGCGCATCGCCGCGCTGCTTGAGGATCTCGGCGACGACCACGCGCCGGTCAAGAATCGGTTTCTTAAGTTTCACGATCTTTCCTTAAGGTCGATTCACGATTCACGAATCACGATTCACGGCCTCACGCTACTTGCCAAACGTCTTGTAGCCGATCACGCGCTGCGAAATCAGGACGGCAACGGCGCGACCAGTGCTGAATGCAAGCCGGGCCGCGGCGGACACGGTTTCCGCGGCCTCGGCCGCCTGGTTCACCGTCTGCACCATGACGCCGATTGCCTTGAGCGCCGGCACGGTAGCCTGCGACATCGGGACCTGCCACGGGTTGAATTCTCCCCAATGGCCACGCATGGTGAGGATCATCAGCAGCGGAAAGCGGCATTCGGCGATCATGCCGAGCATGTTGATGCAATTGCCGGCCCCCGAGGACTGCATCAGCAGCACGCCGCGCTCCCCGCCGAGCCAGGCGCCCGCCAGCATGGCGACGCCTTCCTCCTCGGTAGTCAGGCAAACGGCCTTGATCTCCTTGTCGGCATGGCAGGCCTTGATGAGCTGGGTATGGCCCGCATCGGGTACATAAGCTACCTGCTTGATGCCCGCTTCCTTCAAAACCTTGTAGATCTCCAGCGGCCAGGTTGCGTGTTGGATTGCGGCCTTCAACGAGACTCTCCTATTGGGTAGTCAGTCCTGACAAAATCGAAAACCGGATTGAACCGCCAAGGCGCCAAACAGCATTCAAAGGCACAGAACACCAAACAGACCAATCACTTTCGCAGTCCAATGCGGAATCTGCAGTTCTTGAATGGAGTTTGGCGTCTTGGCGGTTCAATTAATGTCCCCGCCGTTCATGATCTCGGCGACCTCGACGCGGCGCCCCTCGCGCGCCGACTTGATGCCGGCGCGCAGCACGGCGAGCGAGCGGGTCGAGGCCTCGCCGTCCATCTCGGGCTTGCCCTTCCCGCGCACGGCGTCGGCGAACTCCTCCAGCTCCTCGCGTATCGGGTCGTTTTTCTCGCACGCCACCGGCTTGGAGCGCTCGCTGCCGCGCTTGAGGAAGCGCAGCCCCTGATGCAGATCGTAATACGCGCTGGCTTCCTTGCCGTAGATGTTCATGCAGTAGTACTCGGAGGCCGAGGCGTAGCTCGCGTTGAGGGTGGAGAGCGCGCCGTTCTCGTGCTCCATCACCAGGCTCGCCACGTCCGGGTTGTCGCCCGGCAACACCAGTTGGGCGAGCCGCCCGTTCACCGCCTTGATCGGGCCCATCAGGTATTCGAGCACATCCGAGTAGTGGATGCCGATCTGGAGCATGACGCCGCCTGGCATGCCTTCCGCGGTATAGCGCCAGGAACTCAGATCTATCTTGCCGAGCCGGTCGCGCGAGATGTTGGCCTCGGCATTGACCAGCTTGCCGAACACGCCGTCGTCGATCTGCTTCCTGACCCAGCGGAAATGGCTTTCCTTGCGCCGCTGGTAGCCGAGCGCGAGCATGACGCCCGCCTTACGGCACTCCTCGGTGATGGCCTTGGCGTCCGCGATGGTGTTGGCGATAGGCTTGTCGAGGAAGACGTGCTTGCCGGCCTGCGCCGCGGCGCGCGTCGTTTCCAGGTGCACGTTGTTCGGCGTGGTGTTGACGACCGCAGCGATGCTCTTGTCCTTCAGCATCGCTTCGTAGCTCGACGCCGCGGTACCGCCGTATTTCTTCGCGAACGCCCGCCGCTTCTCGTCCGAGCGCGTATAGCAGGAGACGATCTCGAATCGGTCCGAGCGTTTCATTGCATCGGCCAGCACGTCCGACCACCAGCCCATTCCGATACAAGCAACCCTCAACGGCTCATGTGCCATGGATACGCATTCTCTTCGTTCAATCAAAGGCGTGAATCGTGATTCGTGAGTCGTGATTCGAGCACGGTTTCACGATCTTTCTGCGCCACGCGAAGCCAGTCGAATCACAAATCACGATTCACGAATCACGCTTTGTCGATCTTGTAGGTGGCGCCAATAGCCTCCACCGCCTCGCGCGCCAGCTGGTCGTCGAGGTCCCAGGTGGCGCCAGAGACGCCGATGCCGCCCACGCACTCGCCGTCGAAGATGATGGGGTAGCCGCCTTCCATCGCCGTCCACCGCTCCGCGCCCGCCGCGAGCGCGAGTCCCAGGGCGTGCATGGTGTCGAGGTCCTGTCCCGCTGCGCCCTTGGCGGTCGTGGGACGCTTGTTGGAGGCCGCGCATACCGCTTTCGTGGTGGAGGAGTGCACGGTGTGAAAGCGCCCGCCGTCCATGCGCTGGACCAGGACCGCGTGACCGCCGGCATCCACTATGGAAACCGCCACAGCGTACCCGGCCCGCTCGGCGTGAGTGGTAGCGGTTTCCATCATTTTCTTCGCCCCGGCAAGCGTGAGACGTTTACTGTTCGTGAAGTACATAGTGCTCCTCCATTCATGGAAACGGACGCAGGCCGTTTCCATCATCTATAATCGGGCGTATTTTCCAGCATACACGCGACACGTCAATGAAGCACGCACCCGGCGACGATCACGGCGAAATACGCGAGGGCGTGCGTTCGCTGTGCAAGCAGTTCGACAGCGCCTACTGGCAGAAGGTGGACGAGGCGCGCGGCTACCCGGAAGCATTCGTCGAGGCGTTGACCAAGGCCGGGTGGTTGTCCGCCCTGATCCCGGAGCAATACGGCGGCTCGGGCCTCACGCTGACGGGGGCCTCGGTGATCATGGAGGAGATCAACCGTTCCGGCGGCAATTCCGGCGCCTGCCACGGGCAGATGTACAACATGGGGACGGTGCTGCGCCACGGGTCGGAAGCGCAGAAGCGCCAGTACCTGCCGAAAATCGCGAGCGGCGAACTGCGGCTGCAGTCCATGGCTGTCACCGAGCCGACGGCCGGCACCGACACCACACAGATCAAGACCGTTGCGGTGAAGAAGGGCGACCGCTACGTCGTTAACGGGCAGAAGGTGTGGACCTCGCGCGTTCAGCACTCGGATCTCATGATCCTGCTCGCGCGCACCACGCCGCTGCCGGAGGTGAAGAAGAAGTCCGAGGGTATGTCCATTTTCATCGTGGACCTGAAGGCGGCGGCTAAGAAGGGCATGACCATCAAGCCAATCCGCAACATGGTGAACCACGAGACCAACGAGTTGTTCTTCGACCATCTTGAGATCCCGGCGGAGAACCTGATCGGGGAAGAGGGCAAGGGCTTCAAGTACATCCTCGACGGCCTCAACGCCGAGCGCATCCTGATCGCGGCGGAATGCATCGGCGACGGCTACTGGTTCACCGACCGGGCGACGAAGTACGCAAAAGAGCGCGTCGTGTTCGACCGTCAGATCGGCAAGAATCAGGGCATCCAGTTCCCGATCGCGCGCGCCTACGTCAACGTGCAGGCCGCGGACCTGATGCGCTACAAGGCGGCGGCGTTGTTCGATGCGCACAAGCCGTGCGGGGCGGAGGCGAACATGGCCAAGCTGCTCGGTGCGGACGCATCGTGGGAAGCAGCGAACGTCTGCCTGCAGACGCACGGCGGCTTCGGTTTTGCCGCCGAGTACGACATCGAGCGCAAATTTCGCGAGACGCGGTTGTACCAGGTCGCGCCGATTTCGACGAACCTGATCCTCTCCTATATCGGCGAGCACGTGCTGGGGCTACCCAGATCATTCTGAGAAAAGCTTTGACACAGAGGACACAGAGGACACAGAGGAGAAATAATCCGCACACCTTTCACGAAATGAAGGGTGCATGGGATGATTTTCTCGGATTGTTTGATTCGGGTACTTGTTTGATTTCCTCCGTGTCCTCTGTGTCTAGGCTTTTTACATTATGCGTCCTCTTGAGGGCATAACCGTAGTTTCGCTGGAGCAGGCGGTGGCGGCGCCGTTCGCGACGCGCCACCTCGCCGACCTCGGCGCGCGGGTGATCAAGATCGAGCGTCCAAAAGTGGGCGATTTCGCGCGCGATTACGACCGCACGGTGAAGGGGATGGCTTCCCACTTCGTCTGGCTGAATCGCAGCAAGGAGAGCCTGACGCTTGACGTCAAGCATCCGAAGGCGAAGGAAGTCCTTTCACGGTTGATCGGGCGGGCCGACGTGTTTATTCAAAATCTCGCGCCCGGCGCTGCCGCCCGGCTGGGGCTCTCATCGGAAGCGCTGCTGAAAAAGCACCCGAAGTTGATCGTCTGCGACATCTCGGGCTACGGCGACAGCGGCTCGTATGCCAGCAAGAAAGCCTACGACCTGCTGGTGCAGAGCGAAGCGGGCTTGCTGTCAGTGACGGGCACGCCGGAGACGCCGAGCAAAGTCGGCATTTCGATCGCCGACATCGCCACCGGCGTCTACGCTTATTCCGGCATCCTGACCGCGCTCTATCGCCGCGAGAAAACCGGCAAGGGCGGGCGCGTCGAAGTCACGATGCTGGAAGCGCTCGGTGAGTGGATGAGCTATCCGCTCTACTACGCCCACTTCAGCGGCGCCGCGCCGCCGCGCACCGGGCCGGACCACGCGACCATCGTGCCCTACGGGCGCTACCAGACGGGCGACGGCAAGAGCGTGATGCTTGGGCTGCAGAACGAGCGGGAGTGGGCGACGTTTTGCGACAAGGTCCTGGGCCAGCCCAAGCTGGCAACCGATTCCCGCTACGACACCAATATTAAGCGCAATGAGCGCCGTGACGAGATCACGGCGCTCATTAATAATAAGTTCTCCACTCTGAAGACTGAACAGGTGGTGGCGAAGCTGGATGCGGCGGGGATAGCCAACGCGCACATCAATACGCCGGAAGAAGTCTGGCAGCATGCCCAGTTTAAGGCGCGGAAGCGGTGGAGGGAGGTGGGTTCCCCGGTGGGGCCAATTCCGGCGTTGCTGCCGCCAGCGACTTTATCCGACATGGAAGCGCGCATGGATCCAATCCCGGAGATCGGCGAGCACACCGAACGCATCCTCGCCGAGCTCGGCTTCAGCGGCAAGGAGATCGCCGCGCTCAAGGCTGACGAGGCGATCTCATTCGAGCGACGCAAGCCCGCTCACAACTAGGCAGAGTGAATCGTGATTCGTGAGTCGTGATTCGACTCACGCCACCGGCTTTGAGACCCCGATATAGTTTGCGTCAGGGCGAGGTGATCCGCGGCAGCTTCTTGCCTCGCCAATCGTGGAAATAGCTGTAGTCCACGGCGCGATGCATGCCGTGCCGCATCGCCTCGATGATGTAGGCGTCCTCGGCGTCGATGTTCTCGAGGTTCACGTCGGGCCCGAACTCGCGGATCAGCCACTTGGCGATGTCGAAGCGATCGGCGCCCGGCCCGCACTCGATGATGAGATGCTCGCTCCCCACGCCGCGCATGAGGCGGTGCAGCGTGTCGCTGCCGTGCTTGATGACGAGCGCGACGTCGCTCTTCTCGACCACCACGAGATGGGTTCCGGCCTCCAGGTCATGGTTGGCCATCTCGATTGCTTCCTCGGCATTCAGGGGCTGGTCGGGGAGCTTCTTGCCGAGCTCGGTGAACACGGTGAGCCCGTTCGCCAGCGCGTGCTTGATGGCGTTCAGTCGATCACCGGGCGCCAGGTCCAATGAGTCCTCGCTGACCTCGACTCCCTTGAAGCCCAGTTCCGCCACGCGCGCCATGAATTGCGGCACCTTGCCCTGCACCGCGGCGACCTCGAAGGGAATGCCGCCCGGCAGGGTATCAATGCCCGCCTTCGCGTAGAGCGCGTTCTTCTTCTTGATGCTTGCTGCGGAGGCGCGCCACATGACCCCGACGTGATCGGGAATCTTCATGTGGTCCACGATGTCGCCGGCGGTCTCGATGAGGGAAGCGGCGTCGGCCAGTGATTTCGACTTATCGCTTGTGACGGTGAGACCGCGGTTGCGCGGTTTAACGGAGCGCGGCGGGCGGGCGAGGAAATCGAAGGCGGGCTGGTGCTTGCGCATGAGGTCATCCCTGAGTAGAAGAATGAACAAGGATCTACAGAGTAACATCCACGAAACGAATGGACGGGAACTGCAGGATTTGCAGGATTTTAACCCATGTCTTTTGATCTAATCTTGTGAATCCTGTTATTCCTGTCTATTCTGGCATTGGGTTACAGACTGCCGGAACACGCCATCATGGCGACCCCGATCCCGTGGTTGACTAAGCGTGGTGATGAGTAACAGGTGACGAGGGATATGGAGCAGAAAATACAAGCAGGCACGCCGCCAGTCGATGCCGACAAGGATCGCAAGATCCTGCAGCACGACTCTAATCCGCACCTCTTCCGGCCAGTGACGTTCCGTTCCGTCACGGCGCGCAACCGCATCATGGTTTCGCCGATGTGTCAGTACTCGGCCACCGACGGGGCAGCGAGCGACTGGCATTTCCAGAATCTCGCTTCGCGTGCGGTAGGTGGTGCCGGAATCGTGTTCGTGGAAATGACGAACGTGGAGGCGCGGGGCCGTATCACCGCGGGGTGCATGGGGCTGTGGAACGACGCACAGCGCGATGCTCTTGCGAGAATTGCGCGCTTCGTGCAAGCGCAGGGCGCGGTGGCAGGCATCCAGCTCGCTCACGCCGGGCGCAAGGCGTCCGCCGCGCGCCCGTGGGAAGGCGGCAAGGGCCTCAAGCCGGAGCAAGGCGGATGGGCAATCATCGGGCCGTCGGCAATACCGTTTGGCGAGGGCTACCCCATGCCGGAGGCGATGGACGGGAAGACGATCGCCGACATCGTGTCGAAGTTCGCGGCCTCCACACGGCGCGCCCGCGAAGCCGGATTCGACCTTATCGAGCTGCACGGAGCGCATGGATACCTGATTTCCTCGTTTCTGTCGCCAATATCGAATCAGCGCACCGACCGTTACGGCGGAAGTTTCGAGAACCGCATCCGTTTCCTGCTGGAAGTCGTGGATGCGGTGCGCTCGGAGTGGCCGGATGATAAGCCCCTGTTCGTGCGTATTTCCTGCACGGACTGGATGGAGGGCGGGTGGAATCTCGAAGACAGCGTGAGGCTCGCCCAGATTCTCAAGGCGGGCGGCAAGGTGGACCTGATCGACTGCTCGAGCGGCGCAGTCGATCCACGCCAGAAAATCAAAGTGTATCCGGGCTTCCAGGTGCCGTTCGCCGCCGCGATTCGCAGCCGTGCCGGATTCGCGACCGGCGCGGTGGGGCTCATTTCCAGCCCGGAAATGGCCGAACAGATCGTTGCCAGCGGGCAGGCCGACATTGTCGTCATGGCACGGGCGTTCCTGAACGATCCGTATTGGCCACTGCATGCCGCGAAGACGCTCAAAGCAAAGATCGCCTGGCCGAAGCAGTACGAGCGGGGCGACATCTTCTAAGTCGAAAGGCAAAAGGCAAAAGGCAAAAGGCAAAAGGCAAATGGCAAAAGGCAAAAGGCGAAAGGCGGAAGGCGGAAGCATGAGGGAAGAGGGGAAACCGTCACTTCGTCACTACGTCACTTCGTCACCTCCGAAATGAGCTCGACGGTATCCTTTGAGGCCCTGACTCCGACGTCTTTTCTGCTGCGGTCGGGCAAGGTCTACGCCGACCGCGTCGCGGTGATCGACGGCGAGCGCCGCTTCACCTACGCCGAATTCCTCGACCGCTGCCTGCGGCTGGGCGGTGCGCTGCGCAGCATGGGCATTGCAGAAGGCGGGCGCGTCGCCGTGCTTGCGCCCAACACTCACGTGCTGCTTGAGTCGCACTACGGCGTGCCGTTTGCCGGCGCGGTGCTGGTGGCGCTGAACGTGCGGCTCACCGCCAGCGACCTTACCCACATCGTCGCGCACAGCGGCGCGCAGGTGTTGATCTACGATTTCGAGCATGAGGCCGTGGCGGCAGACATTGCCGCACAGTTGGGCGGCGGATTGCGATTGGTGCGCGCGGGACGTCCCGAGGACCAGTATGAGCGCCTGCTCGCCGGCTCGGCCTCGTACCACCGCGCGGTGAGTGATGAGCGCGGGCTGATCTCCATCAACTACACCAGCGGCACCACCGGCAAGCCGAAAGGCGTGATGTATCACCACCGCGGCGCGTATTTGCAGGCGCTGGCGATGGCGATGGAAACGCGGCTCGACTGCGACAGTACCTTTCTGTGGACGCTGCCGATGTTTCATTGCAACGGGTGGTGCTTCACGTGGGGCGTGACCGTCGCGGGCGCGGTGCATCTTTGTTTGCGGAAGCCCGACCCCGGCGTGGTGTGGAAGCACCTGCGCGAATCGGGAGTGACGCACTTTGCCGGCGCGCCGACGGTGCTGGTGATGCTGGCATGGCATGAATCAGCGGCGAAACTAGGGCGCGCGGTGCGGGTGGCAACCGGCGGTGCGCCGCCGACGCCGGCGATCCTGCAGCGCATGACTGAGCTTGGCATGGACGTGACTCATGTGTATGGCCTCACGGAAACCTTCGGCCCCGCGGCGATCTGCGAGTGGCGCGGCGAATGGAGCACACTTGCGATCGGCGAGCAGGCGCTCGTCAAGGCGCGCCAGGGCGTGGGCAACGTCGTCTCCCAGCATTTGCGCGTGGTCGACCCGCACGGGAAGGACGTGCCGGCCGACGGCAGGGCGCTTGGGGAGATCGCGTTGCGCGGCAACAATGTGATGCTCGGTTACTACCAGGACGAGCTCGCCACCCGCAAGGCCGTTCCCGATGGCTGGTTCAGGACCGGCGACCTCGGCGTGATGCATCCCGACGGCTACATCGAGATCAAGGACCGCGCCAAGGACATCATCATTTCGGGCGGCGAGAACATCGCTTCGGTCGAGATCGAGCGCGCGCTATGCTCCCATTCCGCGGTGATAGAGGCTGCGGTGGTAGCCGGCCCCGATCCGAAATGGGGTGAAGTGCCGGTGGCCTTCGTTATGCTGAAGGCCGGCGCAGCCGTCACCGCGGAAGAGCTGGTCGCCTACGCGCGCGAGCGCCTGGCGCATTTCAAGGCGCCGAAGCGGGTGGTGTTCGGCGATTTGCCCAGGAACGCCACGGGCAAGATCCAGAAATTCCTGCTGCGCGAGCGCGCCAGGGAATTGATGAAGAGTGTATCCTGAGCCTGCAATTTTCGTTTATTGCCCGGATTGGATCAGTGGCGAAGTAGCGTAGTGACGAGGAGGTCGCGCATGGCGACACGTCTGGAGCGGGCCTGCCTTATTGCCGCGTGCGTTTCGATTACCGCCGGCACGGCGGCGTTTGCGGCGGAGCCGGCATATCCCACGCGTCCGGTGCGCTTATTGATCCCGTTTGCCGCTGGCGGCGGGACGGACACGCTGGCACGCATCATGGCGC
>Ga0180087_1000105_pt1 | contig 13128 bp, 12 predicted proteins | sample EasRiv790_16_10D_FD_121789 | JGI IMG/M metagenome (GOLD analysis project Ga0180087, IMG submission 121789) | Soil microbial communities from meander-bound floodplain in the East River, Colorado, USA - East River metaG ERMLT790_16_10D | ecosystem: Environmental > Terrestrial > Soil > Floodplain ...
GTGGTCGTCGCTGTTGGTTCGCTGGATCGGCAATAGCCTGGCGCAGTTGGCCGATCGCTTCGAACCGTCCGCGCTGCTCCTCGGTGGCGCCAGCCACTAAGGCGGCCAGGTTGTCGTCCCCATAGATCGACTCTGGCGACGCCAGGCGCGACTCGTCGGTCTCCTGGACAGGTGTCTCAGACACCGGGACAGGTTGTCCCGCGTCGGCTGGGACACGTTCGGGCGCGATCGTGGCCTCGTCCTGTCCAGCCACAGGCACCGGCGCCGCGGCCGCTGGAGGCACGTTCAGGATGTCCCACGCCTGCTCGGGCGTCAGCTTCCCGATCTGCTGCTCGTCGATACCGCGGGCCCGCAGCTCCGCGACCATCTGCCGCGTGATCAGGGCCGGCACGCCGGGTGCGGCCGCCGCTGTGGGCGAAGCGGCCACAGCCGACGCGGGCGCGACAGGGATGTCGTTGATCGCCGTGACATCGAGCTGCGGCTCAGGGCGAATGACCGGGTCCACCGAGATCCCGGTGAAGTCGAAGTTCTGCAGCGCCACGTCGCCGGCCGGTTGAGGCGCGGTTTCAGCGGCTTCCACGGGCGTCGATGCTTGCTGCGGCGGCGGCGTGACGGTCCGCCGTTCCTCGCTTTGCTGCCGGCTCGTCACGCCTCTCGCGCCGACGCCAACGGTGGCGCCGATCACGAGGCTCTCGAGGACGCCCTCACCCAACGGACGACTCGGGTCGTAGCCGTAGCGGGCTGCCGCGTTCGACGCGAATTGCTGGAACGTCTCCTGTCCGCCCTCGGCGGCTCCGGCCTTGACATAGGCGAGCGCCATCGCCTTCAGGCCCTTCTTCGAGACCCCGGCAAAGATGGGGATGTTCGAAAACCCCAACATAGGCAGGTTCGCACCCGCGACGATGGACGCCGCTTTGGCGGCTTGCTGCGGCGTCGCGCCAGACTTCAGCGCGTCCGCATACGTGCTGCCACCTTCGATCGCGGACTCACCCACGGCCGCCGCGGCGGCTGGTGCATACTTCAGGGCCGTCAACGATCGCGTGATCGCGCCGATGCTTCCGAGCCCGATCACCGACGGGATAGTCTGCCCAGCCACGACCGTCAGCCACCACTCCGGGTTGCCGAGCGTGCCTTCCGGATCGTCCGCGATGCGCTTCATCGCGATCTCTGGCACCAACGCCTCAGACGCACGACTGGCGCTCTTCACGGTCTCGTCAGACACGAGTCCGGCCGCGGCTGCCGCGCCGAGTGCGCCCTCGGCCAACCCGGCGATGCCGCTGACCACGCCAGGTAGCACCTTGTTCAGGACTGGGATCTGCTCGGCGATCTCGTACGCCTTGGCCACGCCAGCCGGCAGCACCGGCACCAGCGCCTTCGCGTAGTCGTAGACCGTTGGACGCTTGGTGGGCTGACCAGTGATCGTGTCGATCCCATCAACGAACTGGTTGGGATGTCCCTGGCGCTTGAACTCGGACGGCCAGTGGCCATCAGCGTCAGGCGCCGCGCCGGCACGGAACGCTTTCCGGTAGTCGTAGAAGTGCTCGGGCGCGTCCGGGTTCGGGTCCAGACCCTGCGTCGCGGCATGGCCTCGGTACCACGCTTGAAAGCCGCGTTCATCGAACGGCGCCTCGCGCGGTAGTCGCACATCTCGCGACGGCGGCTCGATGTCGATGCCTGTGAAGTCGAAGCCGGACACCTCCGGCGGCTTCGGCGCAGACGGCGCCTTCGGTGGATCAACCGAGATCCCAGTGAAGTCCCAGTCCTGCGCCATTTACTTGAGTCCGAGTTGCCGGCGGTTCTTCTCGTTCGCGAGGAAGACGTCGATGCGCGGGTCGTTGTCCGTGATGCCCTTGAAACCGGCCTTCGTCAGGATCTCCTTCGCCTTCGCGCGCTCGGATGGTGACGCCTTTACGCGCACCTCGCGCTGCTGAGGTTGAGAGCCTGCTGCCGACGCACGTCCGAACGCTCGGCCAAGCGCCTTGCGCACCTCTGCCTCGTTCATGTTGGGATGGTCAGCCTTGAGGTCAGCGGAGGCTCTCGACAGTTCCTCGTCAGCCTCTTCGAACGTCTCGTATTTCGCCTTCAACTGCTGGACGTAGTCCTGCACGCCTCGAGGGAACGCGGGGTTGTCCGCTGGCTCCGGCAGCCCGGCCATCGATCGGTAGGACGACTCGATACGATCTTCCTCGGCCTTCACGGCGTCAGCCGGCATCGGTGGCACGGTGGCGTAGCCATCCACGTAGCCGCGCTTGGCCCTGGCCAGCGCCGCGAGCTGGGTCGCCTTCCACGACTCCGCAGCGCGCCGCGTCGCTTCTTGAGCCGCCGGCGTGAGGCCGGCTGTGCCGGCTCCGGCTTCGGCTCCTCCGCTGGCGAGCCTGGCCTCGCGACTCTGCGCGATCTTGAGCCGAGCCTGACGGTCTGCCTCGACATTCGCGGCGTTCGTCGCGGCTGCCGCATTGTCGGCGTCCTTATCCGCGATGTCTGCCTGATCCTTCGCGCTGAGGCTCATGGCTTCGATCTGCTGGATGGCCTCTGGAGACCACGTGGCTGGCACGCCATCAACCACGGGGCCGGGCACACCAAGCGCTCTCGCTTGCTCCTTGAACTGCTGGTACTCCTCGTCGTTCGCCGCCGTCTTGATGTAGCGGAGAAACCCGCCATCAACGTCGCCTTTCGACCACGCCGCGAGCGCCTCTTGCCGCTGCGTGTAGAGTTCCTTGGCCGTGAAGGCGATTTGCCCCAACTGGCCGACACGTGCCTGGTCGTAGGTGGGTCCGAGCAACTCCGCGAACTCCGGGCTGATCGTCGCGATCTGCGGCCGGATCGCGTCAAGGGTGTTCTGGTCAACGATCCCCTGCGCGAGTCGAAGGCCCATGTCGTATTTCTCGACCGTGTTCTTCAGCTCTACGGACTGCGCATCGGCGGACTTCTTCCGCGCATCAGCGACGACGCCTTGCATCTTGAGCGACAGCGCCGGATATTTCGGCGCCAGCGTGTTGACGATCGCGTCGTAGTCGGGAGCCCCGTTCGGCAACTTGTGCCGTCCGAACGCCGCCGTGACGTCAGCATCCTCTTGCGCCTTCTGACGCGCCGCCAACTCTTGCTGTGCCCGCTCATCATCGATCGCGCGCGCCTTCAGCATGTCGCCCAGGATTGCGCCTGGCCGAGACGTCTGGCGTGACGGGTTCGTTGTGGACTCAAGCGGGATCCGATAGTCGATCGGCATGATCAGCTCGTGTATCCTTCGGGGTTCGCGGCGCTGCGCGGTCGAGTGGCGAGATACCCTGCCAGGCCACCACCGAACTCCGCGACGCCGTCGATCGCGCCCTGGTTCGCGTTGCCGCGCGCCACCGTGGCTGCCGCGTCGGCGTTCCCGGATCCGGTGATCAGGTTCGTGGCGTTCGTGCCATAGCTATTCGCCGCGTTCAAGCCCGTGCTGGACAAGCTGGACAGCCGGCTGAACATGTTCGCCTGGTTCCGATCGTAGATACCGTAGGCCATGTTGTATTCGCCCATGGCTCGGTCGTACGCGTTCCCGTATTCCTGAGACGCTAGCCCCTGCATGTGGCCCGCCAGGTCCTTGATGAAGCCACCCGTTCGCAGCGTGCCCTTCGCCGCGGCGCTCCGCTCGAGCGCATTCTGCGCTTCGTCCATGCGGAACCGGTAGCCAGGGTCGTCCGTGACGTTCGGGGCCTTGAATGGCGTCGTCCACGGCTGCGCCAAACCAGAGCCCATCACGGACGACAAGGGGTATTGGCCGCCGCCCGTGAATGTCCCCGTCTGGAAATTACCGATGCCGCCGCCCTGCTCCGGCGCGCGCCCAGTGAATCCTGGCTGTCCAGGCATCGGCTCGCGGCCGGCGAGCTGCTCCGGATGTCGGCCCTCGGCGCGGAGCCGGCGACCGTCCTCTTTCGAGTGGTACGGCTGATAGACCCAGGCCCTGTTATCGCCGCGCCCCTCGACGTAGCTCTTGTTCCGCAGCACATCGATCCAGCCGTGGTCGTGGCCCGCAAACCGAATACGGTCCCCCTCCATCTCCACGTCGTAGCCAGCGCCCTTGATGGCGTTGTAGAGCTTCTCAACGCCCTGCGGGTCCTTCGGATCGATCCCTTGTTGGTATTGCTCGATGACCGCGCGAGGGTCGAGGTTGCCACCAGACGACCCGGACGTCTGGGCCGGTTGCTCGGTTGTTGGCTTCCAGTTGGCCGAGAGATCCGGGTTGACGGGATGGAATCGAAAGTCAGCCATCAGACTCTCCTCGCGCCGAGCGACTCGAACTCCGCCACGCGCTCTGACGGCACGTCTTCTTCGGCCCCAACAGAGTCACGCATGCGAACGCGTGACCGACGAGGTCCGATCGCCTCGCCGAGCGTGTATCCGAAGGCGCGCGCTGACGGAGGGGCTCCAGCACCCCGGTTCCCTTGAAACGGCTTGCGGTACTCCGCCATGGCGTCCACTTGTGTCGGGGCCCCTCGACCACTGACCACCTGTCCGAGGCGCGGCATCATCTGCTCTGGCGATGTCCGCCCAGACTGCGCGTTCCACGGGACCTGTGGCTGACGTTCCGTCTGGCCGACCCGTTGACCAGGCGGCATGATCTGCTGGCCAATCCGTCGACCCGGCGGCATAGCCTGCTGGCCGACCTGCTGACCAGGCGGCTGTCCTGGAGGCGAACCGGGAGGCTGCTGACCTGCCGGCTGCTGACTAGGCTGCTGACCTGGCCGGCTGGCCAGTCGCGAGACCAGCTCTTGAAACTTCGGCTGACCCATGACTCTCTCGAACCATCCGCCCGTGATGCCGCCCGTCATGCGACCACCTGTGCCCCTTCAGCTTCGAACGACGAGACCAATTCGGATGGCACGTCCATGTAATCGTCGCCTTCTGGACTGCGCATCCTGACCGTCGTGCTCAAACTGGACTGCGTTTGTGACCGCGCCGTGCGATGGCTCTCAGGCTCGAGGTCTCCCAGCCGCTCCATCACAGGAGACGCCCCATCCGGACGCGGCTGGGCGTGCCCGATGACCGGGTTGTCGCCGATCGATCGCGGCCCGTCCTCTGGCATGCCGTTCGGCATCGGTCCGGACTGAGCGCCGGCCGGACCTGTTGGGAGCCCCATCAACGACCCGAGCGTGGTCATCGCCTGGCCGCCGACATTCGTGTACGGCGCGTAGAGGTTCTGCTGCATCCCGAGCGCGCGATCGGCGGACTCGGTCTGAATGGCCGCCGCCTGGTCGGCGGTGTCTCCGGCCTTCTTCGCCTTGTAGACGCCGGTGGCTGCGCTGATGCCTGCCCCGATCAAGAGCGCGGTTGCGGTTCCAATGGCCATAAGTCGTTTACCCCAGTGGTCGCGTGTACATGGCTTCCACCTTCTGGAAGCCCAAGCGTTGATAGAGTCGCTCGATGTCGTCCGTCGGCGCGATCACTTGCAGCGACGTCGCGCCGCGTGACTTGGCCCATCGCTCGCCATGGCGAAGGAGCTGGAGGCCGTACCCGCGCGCCTCGGGCATCACCCACCAGAACACCTCGGATGCCGTGTGGATGTCGGCCATCAAGTGTGGTGTCACCACCAGCCCCAGCATGCCGATCGGCTGTCCGTTGCGCTCGGCGATGAAGATCGCCCCGTGCGCCAGGACCCATTCGACCGTCATGGCACACCGATTCGGATCGAGCGTGAAATGCTGCCTGTACGGCGATGACGCATGGAACGCCTGACCCATCCGAACAATCGCCTCGCTGTCGGCCCGCGTCGCCGTGCGGACCACCGCCATCGGCGGAGCGGCACCGTCAGGCGTGAGCGGCTGAACCCCAACCATGGACGGCATCAGGCAGACTTCTCAGTAGTCGCGACGTGGTCGCGGAGATACGCTTGCGCGCGATCGACGTAGCCTGGTGCCTCGATGGCCGCGAGCCAGACGTTGCATCGCGCACAGAGCAGGCCGCGCACATCGCCAGTTTCGTGATCGTGGTCAACGTGCGGGTCCTTCATTGGTTCGGCGCAGATGCCGCAACGGCCACTCTGGGCTATCAGGAGAGCCCCGTAGCCTTCGACGGTCAGTCTGTAGTTGTTCCATAGGTTGTATCGCCACGCCGCCAGATCATCAGTTGGACTCCACGTCCTGGATTTCCATTTCTCACGTTTACACTCTCGGCAATAAGGGTCGAGCCCTGTCTTGTGTGACCTACTGATCGTGAAGTCAACTCGGTCCTTGACTTGATGGCAGCCCGAACACTCCTGCTCGCTTGGCAACTGGTCGATGCTGAAACCGTGCGCGTTCATGAGGTGGTACTGCGCCTGGCGTCGCCGATTGCACACGCGACAAATCTGGCCACGCTCTTCTCGTCCTCGCCGATGACGAAGGAAGAAGTTAGACACAGGCTTCGTCAGTCCGCATTTTGAGCAGAACCGCTTGTCGTCCTGATAGCTAACCTTCACCAGCTCAGTCATTTAGGGGTTCTGATCAGTCCTGTAATTATACAAACCGTCACGACGGAAGAGCAGGGCTCCGTCGACGAACAGCACCTCGAGGATCTCGTTCGATCGCTTCACGTTCCCCAGGAACTCGGCCGCCATCGTGGCGACACCGCTCGGAACTTCCAGGCCCCACTCCGGCGCCAGCCTAAGGGCGAGGTTGTACACAATCGCCTCGTCGTAGCCAGGCGGGAAGGCGTACGCCGTCGTCAAGTTCGCGAAGCCCGTGATCGCCGTGGGCAGATAGAGCTTCAAATACACCGCGCTCGAACTGCCCGTCACGATCGGAAATAGACTCAGGTTCCCGAGCGGATACGCGCGGTCGTAGTAGACGCCCAGCGGCAGCGTGCTCGTCGTCTCCTTGGACGGCAGTCGTTGCCAGTCCTGCGTGCTGAACACGGTGATCGGCAACTCGAGTTCACTCTGCTGCCCAAGGTTCTGCACCCAGGCCGCGCCGTAGATCGACATCGGGCGCGCCCGGTTGATATTGCCACCGGGCCCGATCGTGTAGGTCTGGGTGCCTGAGACCAGGAGATGCAGCGCCTCTTCGATCTGGTAGATCGTCAATCGCTGGGCCGCGAACGAGTCGAACATCGCTTGCAGCGCCGTCAGTGCGTCCTGCGCCTCATCGTCCGGGATGGACTCTCCGGGCGCGATGGCGCCAATCAGGCGGAGCGAACGACGGATGGTCTGCAGTCCGGTCATCAGGCGGTGACCGTAACCGCCAACTCAGCGAGACGAGCCTCGATCGCGCCGATCACCTTGGGTCGTCCGCCGGTCACGCGCGGGTTCCGCTCTTCCATCTCGCGGACGGCCTGGAGCTTGTCCCGGTCGGTCATCATGCGCACCATCCCCACCACCTCGTGCCCTTTCGCGTTGTACAGCGACGCGGCGCGGTCGCCGTCGGACATCGTCGGATCGGTGGACGCGGGATCGGCTGCCACGGGCGCAGGATCCGCTGTGGCTATCGGCGTCGTTGGCGTGAGCCACGCCGCCGGCGAGTCAGCCCATTCCGGCCCCAGCGCGTCCGACTCTTCGGGGGACTGCACCAGACACGGCTTCAGGGTTGCGTGGTAACGGTAAGAGGGAAACGACGGCAGCGGCATAAGGATCCTTTGGTTAGAGGCCCGCGATTCCGTGACTGCTCTGGATGTACCAGCCGGACACGCCATCTGGGATCAGCGTGACGGTGGGGAAGATTGGGCTGACGGCAGCCGGCAGCGTGAAGGCCGCGGCGATGGTGTCAATCGTCTCGACGCCGCTGGGCGTCACGGCCACGGCCGTCGTCCCGACGTTCTTGATCGTCACGGGGAGACCGCGGCTGGCTGCGGACGGCAGCACGATCGTCGCTGGGTCGGTCGTCGGCTCATTGACGGTGACAAGGTTGTCCTCTTCGTCAACCTCGTAGCCAGACTCGACGTCCTTCGACCCCTCAGATGAAATCTGGCCCAAGTAGGCCAGGAACGCAGACCCAACGTCTTCGACGTTGTCCTGCGAGAAGATTTGGACGTCATCCTCGTCCAACAGCCGAACCTTGTAGCCGATCGGCGAGATGTAGATGGACGGGGCGTACCCGTCTGCGTCGAGGGTGACCGTGGTCCCGAGCGGGGTGTCGCCTTCAGAGTCGGCGAAGACGGGCTGTGGCGTATCGGTGCCTGCGATGAAGAATTGGAGCGTGCCTCCGGACAGCGGCTCGAGTCCGTCCGCGGTGATCTTGAAGAAGCGCTGCCGGACGAGCGGCAGCAGTGCCAGAGGAAGTGCCACGCGCGACCCTCCATGCGCCCGTCATTGACAGGGGCAACACGCCGGATAGGACCTGGTCGCGAATCCAGGGAGTCACGAGGTCGCGGAAGCAGCGGACGCCGAGTCTGTCCCGATTGTCACTGGTCGCCCGCTGAGGCCCAGTAACAGCCGTCTCGCATTATCGCCGATCGCTTTCGGCCGCGAAAGCGACTCTGCCGCTCACTTTACGGGCACGTTCTTCTCGGCGACCGCGAACGTGGCATCCACCGTCTTCCCAGGGTTGGCCGCTTCGAACCGCGATCGCCACTGGTCCGCCGTCATGAGGGCGCCACCGATGACCTGGGACGAAAGCTGCTCGAGCACTCCGAGTTGGATGTGGCAGACGCCCAGGTCCATCGTGCGCTGAGCCAATGTCTGCTTCAGGCTCTCCGCTGTGGGGACCTGCGCCGAGGCCACGCCGAATGACCCAACGGCGAGAAGTGAGGCGAACATCATGTTTCGCATGGAGTTACGGACAATCAGTTGGAACAATCTGTCCCCGTTGAACTGGCGTAGAGCTTCCCGGTCGCCGTATCCACACAGACGACATTCTTCCCGGTCGCCGCCCCGGTGGTCTTGAGATCCTCGATGTTGATCGTGCCGTCTGACAGGATACGGAGACGTTCAGTCGCGGCGGTGTTGGCGTTCGTCGAGCGTGTTCCGAAGACCAGATCACCGAACGTGAACGACGAGCCCTCGGTGTCCTGAAAACCAATGTAGGCAGGCGGGTTGGCGTAGTTACCCCCGAACGAGAACCCGAACCCGATCAGGTAGTACCCGTTGTCTACCCGCTCATCGTCTCCTATTTGCAAGAACTGACTCGTTCCCGTGATGGTCGTCGGTGCGGTCCCGGCGTCACGCTGAATGCGGTTGACTCCGTTCACTCCGCCTTGAAATCGATACTGCCCATTCTGCAACAGGCGCAATTCTGTATCGTTCAGGTTCCCCCATCCACCGAAGTAGGAACCTATCTGCGTCGTCGAGTAGTCCAGTCGGAAGTTGTAGAACGTGCCATTGTCGGCCAGATACAGGCTCGTGTTGGCCGGAGCCGTCGCGCCGATCCCAAGTTGACCGAGATGGTCGAAGATGATCGGAGTCGTGTCGCCAGAGACGTCGTCGATGCGAAGCGACGCCGCTGTTCCGTAGTTTTTAATGTATGAGGCTGTCGCCGTTGATGTGGCGAGCGTATTGACCCCTAGGATGACTTGGTTGTTCGCCGTTCCTGCCGACGCGGCCGTGGTTTCACCAAAGGCGAACGCCGTGACAGAGTCCGAGGTCAGCGCCCAGTTCCAAATCTGAGAGTGGTTGTTTCCGCTCGCGATCGTATTTGTCGCGGTCGCGGCTGTGATGGCACTCAGGGCCCCGCCGCCACCGCCGGCCGCGTCGATGGTCGTCCCCGTGATCGTAAGGTTCGTCCCGAGTGTGAGCCAGGTGACCGCGCCGGCCGAGTCGTCCCAGAAGAGGATCCGATCGGCGCCAGGATCCGCGAGATTGGCCGCCGTGCCGCCGTTCGCCAGCGGGAGCTGGCCCGTTGTATCGCTGGCGAGCGCGACACTGGCGCATGTGGCCGCCCCGCTGGCGCTCAGCGATCGAGGAAACTGATTGGTGCAACTGGTTCCGGTGTAGGCACTGGGCGTGCCGGCGGTGTTGATGACGAACCCGGTCGTGAGTGCGCTCAGGTCTATCTCCGCCGACAGCGTGCCGTTCGGGGCGCCGACCCAGTACTCGGCGTCGTCAGGGGCCCCGCCGCCGCCTCCAGCCGCGTTCAACGTCGTGCCTGATAGGCTCAGGTTGGTGCCGAGCGTGATCTCTTGCACATCGCCAGCGCCGCCGCCATTCCCGCGTCCCAGGAGGCGATCGGCGGCCGAGACGTCCTGCATCTTCGCGTAGGTGACCGTGGCGTTCGGGATCGTGGCCGCCTGGGAGCCGCTGCCTGGGCCAGCCGTCACGTCGCCCGTCAGTTCGGTGATCCCCGATCCGGCGCCGACCGCGACGTTCGCGCTATTGATGCGGCAGGTCAGCTCGTTCGCGGCTGAGTCATACCAGCAGTCGCCGTTGATCGGGGTGCTAGGATCTCCGGCCAGCGACCCGACATTGAGACCGGCGACCGTGGCGCCAGGATTGAAGAGTTGCCGGATATTGTCTGGAAAGGTCAGCACACCGGTGTCGTCTTGAAGGATGACGCCGTTCTGAATGACGGTGCCCGTGGCGCCGTCGAAGCGCACGAGCGCGTGATCCGTTGCACTGCCTGGACCCGTGACATCGCCACCACCGGCGGCCGTCAGCGGGCCAACCCAGACGCTGCTGATGCACACGTACAGCCCGTCGCCACCGCCTGTTTTGGCCCACAGGTTGCCGGTGACACAGGTGGCCGGGAGTGTCGCACCTGACGTGATGAGCGTCGATACCTGCGCTGACGCATAGGCCGTCGGCCAGCCAATGGCCATCGCGACGGCAACGAGGCTTGTCCTAACTGATGGTGCCCATCGGGATCTCATGTGTCACTCCGTCCAATCGTACTCGCAACGAAATCGTTGATGGTAGCGTGGCTGAGGTCGCGAAGAACCACACCCGATTGTCTTCGGGCGTCCCAGGGTCAGCCAGCAGCAAGGGGAGCGGTCCGGCCAGGTTGACGGCCGCCTGCGCGGGCGTCGTGAAATCCCATGTCGTGTAGCCGTTGTTGATCGCCACCCGCTCGGCTGTCAGCGTCGGGTCGGCCGCGGCCACGATGAACTCGGCATCCGCCGGCGCACCAGCAACCACTGAGAGGTCCACTGTCTTGAGCAGCGGTTTCGTCGTGATGACGACTGAGGCGTCGTCGCTCGACAAGGTGAGGATGTCGTTCGGGGCGTCCGATTGAACGGACGGCTGACCGGTCACGGCGACGATGCCGAACCCCACCGCCTCGACGAGGGCCTGCTGGACACCAGACATGAGGCCAGACAGACCGGCGATCGACTTCCGCACGGCTTGCGCCCACCCCTGCCACGGCTGCGTCATGCGCGTCCCGCGACCCGTCTCCTCTTCCACGGCATGACTGACGGGAGGGATGGTCGCCACAAGGAGCGTCCCGTCGTACGCCGGGAAGTTTGTCCCGAGGAACACCGCGCAGTTCTGTCCAGCGGACCCGATGATCCGAGCGCAAATCGCGACCTTCCCCGCATCGATCCCGGACGTGATCCTGGCAAGGTGAGGGTCGAAGCCCTTCGCCGCAATAACTGTTGAGACGCCGGTTGATGGCGAGAAGGCGAGAATGGCCTCCCTGGTCATCGGCTCACCCTTCGCCTGTCCAACGGTGATGCCAGTTCGGCTATTAGGGAGAAAGAACAACACCCCACCGAGCGTGATGATGTTGTAGCCATTCCCGCCATCGCCGGTTGCCCAGGTAATGGTGCCATCGACAATGTCCAGGAATCCAAGCGGGCTTCCAGACGGGAACGGCGAAGCAATCGGCGCTGACGGGGCGCCGGCCATCGGGTAACGCACGTAGGTCGTATAGCTATCGCATGCGTAGACGACGAAGTCTCCCTCTTCGTAGGTGATGAGCACAGCGCGCTGTGTCACCGTCGTCAGAAGGTCGGTTTGAGCGCCGTCTTCGATGAGAAAGGCGTGATCGACGTTCCCGGCCATCTCCATCGTGCAGGCCGCCTTCACTACGCCTGACGGGTCACACGCCGCTCGAATATAGATCGGCGTTCCCGTCGATCCAGACGTCGTGAATCGCCACAACTCGACCCCGTTCACCTCGCACACGACGTCGGCATCATCGACGTAGACGAGTGCCCATCCGGCGGGCACCTGAATGACGTCACACCACGACCCGAAGCGTGTCGTATAGGCCATCAGTTCGTCCCGGGCTCAATCGACACGAAGGCGTCAAGGAGGACCCATGACACCGGGTCACTCATCTGCACGCGAAAGACTCGGTCGCGCGATCGGCCGAGCCGGCGCCACATCACGCGAGTCTTGTAGGCGCCAAGTTGTCCAGCCGACATTGGGATGTCGTCCGACCACGTCTTTCCGCCATCATCGCTCCATGACAAGTTGACGATCGGGTTGACGCCCTGGCCAGTGATGCGGCCGACGCCGGTCATCACGTCCAACCAGAAGCGGTTATAGCGCATCTGTCGCTGTTCGTCCGACAGGTGTGGTGCCTGCCTGATACGCCGAATCTCTCGAACTTCGGTCTCGAAGTCTGGCGGCAGGAATGGCGTGCCGCGGTAGCCGAAGATCGTGAACCCGCACAGTTGGCCCGGCGGTAGGTCGGTCTCGAAGCTTGAGAGCTCGACGCCGCTGTGAAGATTGAACTGGAACAATGAGCAGGAGTACTGGTCGCTCACCCAGAACGAGTTCGCATCCGGCGCCAGCTCGAGCTTGTCCAGGTCTTGCGCGCGCTCACTGGCCGACGGGGTGTAGGACTGGACGATAGTCCCGGCGGCATTCAGGCGCAGAACGGTGGTCCCGTAGGCTACCAGACAGCCGCCGGTGCCGTCGTACGGGTAGAGCAGTCGCACGCCTCGAGCGCCGGGGCGAGGCACGGACGACGGCTGGACGGGCAACGTCGCAAAGTCTGCCATCTGCAGATTCGTGGACACGTTGAACCGCTTCACCTCGCGCCCGGCCGACGTGTAATAGAGCACGTCCATGTTCTTCGACAGCTCGATATAGTCCGAGCCGCCCACGTCCTGGGCCACCGTGAACGCTTCCGCGTCAGGCCAGGGCGCACCCGCCTGGTTCTGGGCGTGCGTGCCGTCAAAGCGATTGACGCGGCACTGGTCCGGCGTCGAGAGGCTCCCAATGACCGAGTAGTTGTCGCCGAAATAGCCGATGAGCAGGCGTCCGGCGGCGTCCATGACAATGGACGACGGATTCTCCGA
>Ga0180087_1000106_pt1 | contig 13120 bp, 17 predicted proteins | sample EasRiv790_16_10D_FD_121789 | JGI IMG/M metagenome (GOLD analysis project Ga0180087, IMG submission 121789) | Soil microbial communities from meander-bound floodplain in the East River, Colorado, USA - East River metaG ERMLT790_16_10D | ecosystem: Environmental > Terrestrial > Soil > Floodplain ...
CGCCGCGCGCGCGGGCTGCCCCGGCGTTCATCTGGGCGGCGCGTCCGCGCGGGGCGCCGATCACGGCGTCCACGTGCGGCGCGGCGCGTTCCGCCGTATTGTCACTGCTGCCGCCGTCGGCAACGATCACCTCCGCGCCGCGCGCGCGCAGCGGCGCCAGCGCGGCGAGCGTGCCGGCGATGCCTTCGCCTTCGTTGAAGCAGGGGATCATTATCGAAAGCATTCGCAGTTACCCGCGTATCCACGCGTGGTACTTTTCGACCCACCTTAGCAATTTTTGAGGCGCGTGGGCTTTTTTCCACGCGCCTGCGGCGTACTTGTTGGCCTCCGCCAGCGTGGGGTAGATGTGGATGGTCCCCAGGATCTTGTTCAGCCCGATACCGTGGCGCATCGCCGAGATGTATTCGACGATCAGGTCGCCGGCGTGCTCGCCCGCGATGGTGGCGCCCAGCACTTTGTCCGTGCCGGGGGCGGTCAGCACCTTGACCACGCCGTGTGCTTCCTCGTCGGTGATCGCGCGGTCGAGGTGTTCCAGGCCGTAGGTTGTTACTTCGTACGGGACGTTCTTCTCCTTCGCCTCGGTTTCGTTGAGCCCGACACGCGCCACTTCGGGATCGGTGAAAGTCGCCCATGGAATTATCGCGTAGTCGGCGCGAAACCTGCGGAAGCGTCCGAACAGCGCATTCACCGCCGCATACCACGCCTGGTGCGACGCGGTGTGCGTGAACTGGTACGGCCCCGCGACGTCGCCGCAAGCGTAGATGTTGGGGTAGATCGTTTGCAGGTACTCGTTGGTTTCCACCGTGCGCGTCCTGGATACCGGGATACCCAGTTCCTCCAACCCGTAGCCCGTGGTGTTCGGCATGCGCCCCACGGCGCACAGCAGCTGGTCGAAGGGAATGCGCACGTCGCGTCCATCGTGCTCGGCAACGAGGATTTTCTCGCCGTTCTCGACCCTGAACTCCTTCGCCTTGTGGTTGACCAGCACGTTGACGCCTTCCTTGCGGAACCGCTGCATTACCAGGTCCGAGAATTCAGGGTCCTCGCGGATCATGATGCGCGGCAGCATCTCGACCTGCGTCACCTGCGCGTCGAAGCGCGCGAAGCATTGCGTGAGTTCGCAGCCAATCGGCCCGCCGCCCAGCACCAGCAGCCGCTTTGGCAGCTGGCGCAGACTCCACACCGTGTCGGAGGTGAGACAGTCCATCTTCTCGATGCCGGGGATGGGTGGGACGAACGGGCGCGCGCCGGCGGCGATCACGATGGCGCGCGTCGTCAACGTGCGCGTGCCGTTTGCATTTTTGACCTCCACCGACCAGGGCGTGGTGATCTTGGCCTCACCCTGTATGCACTCGACACCAAGCCCGGTGTAGCGTTTCACCGAATCGTGCGGCGCGACCGTCCTCACCACGCGCTGCACGCGCTCCATGACATCGGCGAAATTGAAATCCACGCCAGCGGTCTTGAGTCCGAACTCCTGCGCGCGCCGGATCTGGGACAGGAGCCGTGCCGACTTGATGAGCGCCTTGGACGGCACGCAGCCGGTGTTGAGGCAGTCGCCGCCCATGCGATGCTTCTCGACCAGCGTGACCTTCGCCTTCACCGCTGCGGCAATGTAGGCGGATACGAGCCCGGCGGATCCGGCGCCGATCACGACGAGATTGCGGTCGAAGCGCGCGGGACGCCGCCACCTGGCGTACACCCTGCGCGCCTTGACGACGTCGAGCAGCTTTTTCGCGATGAGCGGAAAGATGCCGAGCAGCGTGAAGGCGAGGAGCAGCTCGATGGAAATCCTGAATTCCCCGAGCGAGGTCCCGGCATAGACGTAGACGATGGTGCCGGCGAGCATTCCGATCTGGCTCACCCAGTAGTAGGTCCAGGTCCGGATCGGCGTCAGACCCATGGCGAGATTGACGACGAAGAATGGAAACGCCGGTACCAGCCGCAGCGCGAACAAATAGAACGCACCTTCCTTTTCGACGCCGCTGTTGATGGGCTTCAGCCGGTCGCCGAACCTTCCCTGAACCCAGTCCCGCAGCAGAAAGCGCGACGCGAGGAAAGCGAGCGTCGCGCCGATCGAGGAGGCGAACGAGACGATTACGGTTCCCCACAGGAGCCCGAAAATCGCGCCGCCAACGAGCGTGAGGAGCGCCGCGCCGGGGAGCGACAACCCGGTCACCACGACGTAGACAGCGAAGTAGACCGCTGCCGCTGGCAGCGGATTGGCACGGTAATAGGCGTCGATGGCCGCTTGCTGCGACTTGAAGAATTCGAATGTGAAGTAACGGTCGAGGCCGAAAGCGAAGAACGCCGCAATCAGCGCCACGATCACCACGACCAGCGTGAGCCTGCCTCGTTTCATTGTGTTTCTTTACTGAGGGTGTTGCCGCGTGGCGGGTCCAGTCCGGACAGTCTACGCCAGGGCGCGCGATGACGCAGCCGGACCAAACCGACTTCAGCAACACCCTCCGCCGTCGTAGAACCAGGTGGAGTTCGAGAGGTAAATATCGTCGCGCTCCAACGCGGCCAGCGCCGCGGCGGTCTTGTCGCATACCGCGAGCGGCTGGTTGCGGGCCAGGAAATGGCCCTTGTGATCGTCGAAGCAGTCGGCGTCGCCGTGGAAGATCGCGGTCCTGCCGGTGAAGACGCAGGGCCCGTCGGCCGGCACCGGATCCTTGATGGCGCAGATCTCGATGCTTTCAATGAAGATCGGCCCATCGGTAGGGTAGTGGCGCGGCGAGAGCACGCGATAGGGGCGCCTCGCGCGCACTTCGATGGTGCCGAAACCGGCGCCGGTCAGGCGCTTGATGTAGTCGCCGAGCGGAATCGCGCCGGTCAGGCACAGCGCGCGCAGGCGCTCGTCATTCCTCAGGATTTCGGGCATGAAAGAATCGCATACCGGATCGGACAGGATCAGCCTGCCGTGCGGCTTCAGCACGCGGTACATTTCCGACAGCGCACGCTCCAGGTCGCGGTCGTGGAAGATGTTGAAAAGGCAGTTCTGCGCCGCTACGTCCACGGCGGCATCGGCGATAGGCAGATTGAGCGCATCGCCCTTGCGGAGATCCACGAATGGCGTCTCGAACCACGGGTTCTGCAATTCGGCCTCATGCAGGTTCCCGCGGCACGTCGCGATCATTTCGTCGACGACATCCAGTCCGATTACGCCGCCCTGGCGGCGTGAAAAGTAGGCAAACTGCAGGGTCTCCATGCCGCCGCCCACGCCGACATAAAGGATAGTGGGTGAGTCAACGAGGTCGCGCGGGTGTACCGTGCTGCCGCAGCCGTAATTCATGGCGAGCATCTTCTTGGGGATTACCAGTCCGGGAAGCTGCCAAATGGGCGTGGTAGTGCAGCACAACCCCGGTTGGGGTTTCAGGGCGGCTTCCTTGTAGACGTCACGCGCGGTAGACAGGTAGGACGTGTCCATGCTGGCTCCGGTTCAGCTATTCAGCGCGCCGCCGCAGCTCGAGCCCTGGCCGGCAGTGCAGCCGTAGCAATGGTCCTTGACGACGATCGGATTGCCGTCAAGATCGCCGTTCGTGAGTTGACGCAGATGCACGCGCGGCCTGCCGTCCAATCGCAGCGGCAATTCGAGCATCTGGTTGAAGTCGCAGTCGTACACATAGCCGCGCCAGTCCACGCTGATCAGGTTCCGGCACATCACCAATTCGAGGTTCTGCGGCTGGTAGGCGTTCTTGAGCAACGCCATGTAGTGCTCGAACTGGCCGTTGGAGATAAGCGTGCTCCCGAAACGCTGGATCGGCATGTTGGTGAGCACGTAGAGGTGGTTGAAGACCACGCCGTAGTGCTCTCCAAGGTGGCGGTGGTAATCGGCTTCCAGCCGCTCCTGTGGCGGCGGTAGTGCGGGACCCTGCGGGTTGTACACCAGGTTCAGGACGAGCCCCGAAACGTTCCTGCCGTAGCCCAGAGCGTTCAGCGTCTTCAGCGCGCGGATGCTCGCCTCGAACACGCCCGCGCCGCGCTGCGCATTGACGTTCTCTTCCAGGTAGCAGGGGAGCGAGGCGACGATCTCGACCTCGTTTGCGGCGAGAAACCGTGCCGTGTCTTCCTGCCCCGGTTGCTCCAGCACGGTAAGATTGCACCGGTCTATCACGTGTACGCCAAGATTGCGAGCCGCGAGCACGAGCGAACGGAAATGAGCGTTCAATTCCGGCGCCCCACCCGTGATATCCAAAGTCTTGATGCCGGACACCTTGATGTACGCGATCACCTCGGAGACAGTCTCCCGGCTCATCATCTCGGTGCGAGTGGGCCCGGCGTTGACGTGGCAGTGCACGCACGTCTGGTTGCACTTGTATCCGAGATTGACCTGAAGCGTCTCCAGTTTCTTGCGGCGGATCGCAGGAAAATTACTGACTTCAAGGCGGGGCAGGGTGGCGTGCATTCATCGTTCTCCGGATAACGAAGTATCTTCGATTGTATCGCTAGCCGCTGGCCGGGCTGGCGGCTATTTCAGGCCAATCGCGTGATCGAGCGATACCGGTCCGGCGCCACGGCCGATCAGGTATAGCATCAGGGCGGCCCACGAGAGGTGAGTGGGCCAGGCGTCGGGGTAGACAAAGGTCTGTATCACCGCAGTCATGCCGAGCAGCGCGAGCGCGGAGAGCCGGGTGAAGAGACCCATGACCAGCAGGACGGGGAAGAGGTGCTCGGCATAGGTTGCCATGTGCGCCGCAAACTCCGGCGGCAGCAGCGGCACTTTGTAGTCCTCGCGAAACAGCGTGAAGGCGGTTTCGTTGACGGTCAGGAAGCCATCGACCTTGGTGCGTCCGGACAGGAAGAATATTGCGCCAACTGCCACGCGCGCGGCCAACGCAAGAAGTCCGTGACTGACAAGACCGGTCAGCCGATCGGCAATACGGTTCCATGCGCCGCGCAACCCTGAGGCGGGCGCGTCGGTAGCGGATGCAGTGGCGGGGTTCATGTGAGTTGCTCCGTCAAACTGGGTTGTTGGATTTCGCTCTTTCCAAAAGCGCCGGCTTTGAGCAGGGTCGCCAGCAGCGGCGCGAGGTCGGCATCACCTTGCGCCCGGAGCGCCGCTTGTGCGGCTTCCCCAAGCGTGCGGCCTGCCGCGCACGCATCGAGAAAAGCACAACCTGCTGCGTCGAGCGCGATCCATTCGACGACATCGCGCGGGCGCACCAGCAGCGCGCCTTCGGGCCGCCAGTCGAACTCGGCATCGAGGGGCTCGTCGACGCGATTGCGCGACCAGATGGTGTAAATCGGTCCCTCGGCAAACCACGCCCAGCGCGCAGCCGGATGCGGATGCAGCACCACCCCAGCGAGAGCTTCGGGGGTAAGTTTGGCGACTGCAGCGGGGTCAAGAGCCGATAACGAGGACGCCGCATGCACGTCGGTCCAGAAACGGTCGAGCCGCGCGACGCCGGGCAGGTAGGGCAGTTCTGCGGCTGGCTGGAAGCGCGCAAGGAAGTCTGCGAAAGCAGAACCGTATTGCAGCAGCGTGGGGCCCGCGGGCAGCGTCTCACGCACGTGGACCGCGGCTGCAGCCCGGAACCACTCTTCGCCGACAAGTCGCGCCACTGCGGGGTAATTGGCCTGCAGCGCATCGACACAGCCCTTCATGACGGTGTTGCGGTACACGGCAAAGGCGGGCTGAGTAGTGAGCGCGGCTACCTCAGAAGGAATCGCGGCCGCGGGTTCAGGCGTCAGCAGCGCGAGCGCGAAGGCGTCCTGGAAGCGGGCGAGGGCGCCGGGCATCGGTGTATTCATCAGGCTGCCATGGCGAGCGGGGCGCGCAGCAAGGAATCGGCGTGCCCGCGTTCGGATAATAGCGTGGCGAAATCGGGCAACTTGTCGTCACGCTCGATCAGCGTGGGGCGCGCGCCTATCCTCGCAATCAGCCGCGCGTAGAGTGTCCAGACTTCGGGGGCGACCGGCGCATCGTGTGAATCGACGAGCAGCGCTACGCCCAGATTCGGGTCTGGCGCATGGCCGGCGAGATGGATTTCCATGACGTGCTCTCCGGGGAAGGCGTCGAGGTAGGCCTCGGCGGAGTAGCCCAGGTTGCGCGCGCTGACGTACACGTTATTCACGTCGAGCAACAGGCCGCAGCCGGTGCGTTGAGTGAGTTCGGCGAGAAAGTCGATCTCGTCCCATGCATGTCCGTCGATCTTCAGGTAGTGCGACGGATTCTCGATGGCGATGCGCCGCTGCAGAGTTTCTTGCGTGCGGGATATGTTGTTGGCGATGCGAGCGAGCGCTTCGCTCGAGCGTGGAAACGGGAGCAGGTCGGGGTGGTAGGTGCCGCGCCAGACGGACCAGGCGAGGTGCTCGGAAATCAGCGCCGGCTCGATGCGGCGCACAAGCCCTGCAAGTCGTGCAAGGTGCGCCGGGTCAGGATCGGCATCGGCGGCGAGCGACAGGCCCACGCCGTGCAGCGAGATTGCGTGTATTGAGCGGATCGCTTCCAGCCATGCGAGGCGCGGACCGCCGGCAACCATGTAGTTTTCGGGATGCACCTCGAACCACAACCCGGCCGCCGGGCAGGCAAGTGCCGCGTCGTAGTGCTGCGGCTTCAGGCCGAGCCCGGCCGTCAGGACCGTGGTCATGGTTGCGAGGTGTTTTTCCGGGGACCCGACTTAACCCTTGACCTCCTTGAGCGAGCCCATGCCCTTCGGGGACTTCATTGTGGCGCAGGTGCCCTTAGCCACGTACTTCCAGGCATTGCCCTGGTAATCGACTTTCGAGGTGCCCGCGCAGCTGGTGCCGGGGCCCGCTGCGCAGTCGTTCTTGCCGGCGAGCGATATGCCGTAGCAGCGTTCTTTTTCCCCTTTGATGGATGCGCCCTTGTCCTGCGCGAGGGCGGCTCCCGATGCGAGGGCGGCGAGCGTGATGGCGGTAACGGCGAGGGTGCGGGAATTCATGGATCGGTCTCCTGTAAGGGTTGAGTGCCGCTCGCCTGACCGGGTTCGGCCCGGCTGCACGGTCTGAGGGATATACGTAGCAAACTGGCAGTTGGTTACAGGGTCGGGCAAAATTCGCCCCGGCTGTAACCGAACGCTTCCCGACAACGAATCAGGAGACAGGGCCGAGTGAGCGCCGCCGAAGACCAGTTCAGGGACCTGCTGGTCCGTGGTCTTGCCGGTGATACTCGGGCCTATGAGGCGTGCCTGAAGGGGTTGAGCGCTCATTTGCGCGCCTTCCTGAGGCGGCGCCTCGCCGGCTTGCCGGATGAAGTGGAGGATCTCGTGCAGGAAACGTTGTTGGCCGTTCACAACCAGCGCCATACCTACGATGCCGGCCTGCCGCTGACGGCATGGGTCCACGCCATTGCGCGCTACAAGCTGGTCGATCTGTTGCGCCGGCGCGGGGTGCGCGAGGCACTCAACGACCCGCTGGACGACGAACTCGATGTGCTTACTTCCTCCGACACCGAGGCGGCCGATGCGCGGCGTGACGTGGGCAAGCTGCTCGCGCGGTTGCCGGACCAACAGCGGCTGCCGATCGTCCATATGAAATTGCAAGGGCTGTCGGTGACCGAGACGGCGCGGATGACCGGGATGTCGGAATCGGCGGTCAAGGTCGGCGTGCATCGCGGCTTGAAAGCGTTGGCAGCTATGATACGGAGCGAGCCATGAAGACGGATGACTTGATTGCAATGCTGTCGCGCGGGGCGGAACCCGTCGAAACGGACGTGCTGCGGCGTCGCTACACCGTTGCGCTGGGTTGGGGCGCCTTCTGGACGACGCTGCTGATGGCGATCCTGCTCGGGGTGCGGCCCGATCTGGATGACGCCGCGCGGCTGCCGATGTTCTGGGCAAAGCTCGCGCTTCCTGCCGCGCTGCTGGCCGGGGCGCTGCTGGCGACGATCCGTTTGTCGCGACCCGGAGTACTTCTGGGGCGCGTGGCGGCGGCGCTGGCTGCGCCGGTGCTGGCGATGTGGCTGATCGCGGCCGTGGTGCTGCTGGCCGCCGCGCCCGGAGAACGCGAAGCACTGGTTTTTGGCGATACCTGGAAGGGCTGCCTGGTCAACGTTCCGATGCTGTCCCTGCCACTGTTCGTCGCATCGCTGTGGGCGATGAGAGGGCTCGCGCCGACGCGGCTCGCACTGGCCGGCGCCGCGGCAGGTCTGCTGTCGGGGGCCGGCGGCGCGCTGGTGTACGCGCTGCATTGCCCGGAACTGGCGGCGCCGTTCATCGGCGTCTGGTACCTGCTCGGCATGTTGATACCGACAGCGCTGGGGGCACTTCTGGGCCCGCGCCTGCTGCACTGGTAAGTGCGCGTGCCGGTGTGCCTGCTGGGGCACGCTGACATCGAACCCCTTGCATTATGGAACGATCGTTCTATAATTCGGTACGCAAGCCACACTTGTCCGCTTGAGGGAAGGAGTGCATTTGCTCAAGTTTCGCTTCACGGGCCTGCTCGTTTTGGTGCTGATGGCGAGCGCGGCGACCGCCGCCGAGGGATTGGTCTCGGTGAAGAGCCTGCACGGCGTGAAGGAAACTCTGGATCGTTTCGAGAGTGCTGCCAAGGCAAAAGGGCTCAACGTATTCCTTCGTTTGGACCATGCGGCAGGCGCGCAGAAGATCGGCAAAACCCTCAGACCTACGGAGTTGTTGATCTTCGGAAACCCCCAGGGTGGTACGCCGTTGATGGAGTGCGCTCAGTCTGCCGGTATCGATCTGCCGCTCAAGGCGCTCGCCTGGCAGGACGCGAACGGGCAGGTCTGGCTGGCTTATAACGATCCCCGGTACCTCGCTACTCGCCACGGCACCGGTGATTGCGGCCCGGTCGTGCAAAATTTAGCCAAGGCGCTGGCGGGCCTTGCCCAAGAAGCGATCAAGTAATGGCGCGGCCCCGTGAATTTGACGCCGATGCCGCGCTCGAGCGGGCGATGCAGGCTTTCTGGGCAAAGGGCTTCAAGGCGACCTCGCTCGACGACCTGTGCGCGGCGACCAGGCTCAGCCGATCGAGTCTTTATGCGGCTTTCGGTGGGAAACGGGCTTTGCTGCACCGGTCGCTAGACCGCTACCAGGAGCAGGCCGTCGCGCGAATTACTGCCGCGCTGGACCGCCCGGGGCGGGTTCGCGACGCGATTGCCGCGTTCGTGGGCGATTTGATCGTCCGCATCGTCGAGGGTCCGGGGCGGCGCGGCTGCTTCATTGGCAACTGCGCCGCCGAGCTCGCGCGCGGAGACCGGGTTACCGCTGCGCGGGTGCGGCGCGGCCTCGATCGCATCGAGGGACTTTTCCGCGACGCGCTGGCCCGCGCCCGGGCGCGCGGCGAGCTCGCCGCAACCGCCGACGTCGAATCCCTCGCGCGCTACCTGGTCGCCGGCATCCAGGGCCTGCGCCTGGTGGGCAAGGCAAACCCCGACCGCGCCGCCCTCGGGAGCATCGCGGCGGTCATGCTGCGCTGTCTCGACTGACGGCGCGCTGCATAATTCCGGCCCGTTGAGAGAGGAGCAGCGCATGGCCCGTTTGACCGATTTTGCCGAATGGGAGCAGAAGCACCACCTGGACAAGATCCGGGAATTGCCCGAGTTCGGCCCTACGCCGTTCGTATCGGGACCGCCGCTCGGCGAGCGCCGGGTCGCCATAGTCACCACCTCCGGGCTGCACGCGCGTGGCGACCGGCCATTCCAGGTCGGGTCGGCGGACTACCGCGTTATTCCGGGGGATACTCCCGCCGGTGAACTGATCATGAGCCACGTATCGGTCAATTTCGACCGCAGCGGGTTTCAGGAGGACATCAATGTCGTATTTCCGCTCGAGCGATTACGCGAGCTCAATGCCCATGGCGTCGTCGGAAGCGTCTCGGAATTTCACTATTCTTTCATGGGCGCCGCCCCGATACGCGCTCTCGAGCCCAAGGCCCGGGAGCTCGCGGCCCTGCTGAAAAAAGACCGCGTTGATGCGGTACTGCTGACCCCTGTCTGACCGAACTGCACGTGCGCCGTGGGCGCACTGGGCCACTATATCGAGCGGGAGGGTATTCCGACCGCGCAGGTCAGCTTGATCCGGGAACAGACCGCTGCCATCAAGCCGTCGCGGGCGCTCTGGGTGCCATTCTTGCTCGGGCGGCCCTTCGGCGCGCCAAACGAACCGGATTTCCAGCGCAGGGTGTTGCGTGCCCTGCTGTCGCTGCTTGGGCGTCCCGTGGGGCCGGTGCTGGAGGATTTCCCCGAGGACGCTCCGGTGGCAGATGACCAAGTGGGCGGATTTGCCTGCCCGGTCTCCTTTGCGCCCGCGACGGCGAAAGGAGAGGGGCTCGCGCAGGCAATGCGCGGAGAAATCGCGCAGTTGGCCCCATGGTATGACATCGCGGTCAAGCGGCGCGGGCGCACAACGATGGGTGTTTTCGGAATGAAAGTGGAAGATGCAGCGAGCCACGCGGCCGCTTATCTCGACACCGAGCCGAAGCCGCAGGCAGTGGACGGATTGACGGCTGGTGTCGCGCTGAAACGCGCATGCGATGACATAAAGGCGTACTACTACGAAGCGGTGGCGGCGCAGCCGGGGAATCTCTCGTCCAAGGCCATCGATGACTGGTTCTGGCGCGAAACCGCCGCCGCCAGGGTGTTCCTGGCGATCCAGCAAGTTTGCGTGAAGAGCAGCGATGAATCGCTGCAGCCACTGGGCAATCTGAGCCTGATCCCTCGTGCCGTGTCTCATGCGCTATCAACGGATCAACCCAGAAAGGAAATGATATGACCCGCCTCGCTCCGCTTCCAGTCGGCTCGGTTCCCGAGCTAAATGATGTCTTCGATCAGTTGAAGGCGTCCGGGCACTTCATTCCTAACAGCCAGCTCATCCTGCAGCGCAAGCCCAGGATCGTTCGGGCCGTGCGCGCCTTGAACAGCGCCGTGTTCGATCCGCAGGGCGAAGTCAGCGTGGGGTTCAAGCGCCTGCTGGCCTATGTCGTGGCGCGCACTCACGGCTGCCATTACTGAATGGCGCACAATGCCGGAGGGTCGCTCCGGTCTGGCATCAAGGACGAGAAGCTCGCCGCGGTGTGGGAGTTCAGGACGAGCCCGCTGTTCGACAACCGCGAGCGCGTGGCGCTCGAATTCGCGATCGCGGCCGCGTCACAACCTAACGGCGTCACCGACGAACTTTTCGCCAGAATGAAGCAGCATTGGTCCGAGGGCGAGATCGTGGAAATCACGGCGCTGGTCGCCTATTTCGGCTTCATGAACCGGTTTAACGACACGATGGCGACGCCGCTCGAGGACGAGCCCGCCGCGGTGGCGGAAAAACACATCGCCGTCCATGGCTGGAGCATCGGCAAGCACAAAGCCTGAGTCGGACAGGCGGGAGCGCGTCCATAGTAATCAACGCCAGGATCACCGCCGGCATGACGCCTGCTGCCCGGTGCGCCGAGCGTTGACCCAACCCTTTGACTGCGCTACTCTTTCGCCTCCGTCCAACGGGGCGGCAAGCCCATGTCCAAGGCACCAAAATCCCAGCCCCCGCAATCCCTCGAAGCTGCATTAGCCGAGCTGGAGAAAGTCGTCTCCAGCATGGAGGACGGCCAGTTGCCGCTCGAACGCTCGCTTGCTGCCTACAAGCGCGGCGCGGATTTGCTCAAGTATTGCCAGGCCGCGCTGCAGGATGCGCAGCAGCAGGTCAAGGTGCTGGAAGACGGCATCCTGCGGAACTTCAAGAGTGACGACGGCAACGACAACCATTGATTTTGCGGCCTGGTCCCACGACCACCTGCAACGCGTCGAGGCGACGCTGCAGCGCGTGCTGCCGGCACCGGAAATCGCGCCGCAGCGCCTGCACCAGGCGCTGCGCTACGCCGTGCTGGAAGGGGGCAAGCGCGTGCGGCCGCTGCTCGCCTTCGCCGCGGGCGAGCTGGCGAACGCGGACCCTGAGCGCGTCGCGCTGGCGGGCTCCGCGGTGGAGTTGATCCACGCCTACTCTTTGGTGCACGATGATCTGCCGTGCATGGATAACGACGTGCTCCGCCGCGGCAAGCCGACCTGCCACGTCGAGTACGACGAGCCGACGGCGCTGCTGGTGGGCGACGCGCTGCACAGCCTCGCTTTCCAGGTGCTGGGCGACTACCGCCTGGCCGACGACGCGAAGACACAGCTCGAGATGGTGAAGCTGCTCGCCGCGGCTGCCGGCTCGCGCGGCATGGCGGGCGGGCAGGCGATAGACCTCGAATCCGTTGGCAAGACCCTGACCGTGCTCGAGCTCGAGTTCATGCACATCCACAAGACCGGCGCGATCATCCGCGCTTCCGCGTTGCTCGGCGCGCGCTGCGGCAGCGGGCTGGGGCAGCAGGAGTTCGGCCAGCTCGACCTGTTCGCGAAGCTGATCGGCCTCGCTTTCCAGGTGGTGGATGATGTGCTCGACGCCGAGGGCTCCACCGCCACGCTTGGCAAAACCGCCGGCAAGGACGCCAAGGACAGCAAGCCGACTTACGTCAGTGCGATCGGCGTCGCGCGCGCGCGGGACCTGGCGCAGGAGCTGCGACAGAATGCCCTCGACGCGCTCGCGGGTTTCGGGGAGCGGGCGTTGCGGCTGCGGCAGATCGCTGATTTCATCGTTTTGCGGAAGTTTTGACGGCAGTGTTTGGTGTTAAATGTTGAATATTGAGCGATAAGCGCGGAGTCTAGCCAAATGCCGGAGAATGTTCTTAACTCAGCACTCAGCACGCAGCACTCAGCACCGGGTATTTCGGTGTACCACCTGCTCAAGACCATCAACTACCCGCGCGAGCTGCGCGCCCTCGACGAGAGGGAGCTGAAGCAGCTCGCCAACGAATTGCGTGCGTTCCTGCTCGACTCCGTGAGCCAGACCGGCGGCCATCTCTCGTCGAATCTGGGCACGGTCGAGCTCACCATCGCGCTGCATTACGTGTTCGACACGCCGCACGACCGCATCGTGTGGGACGTCGGCCACCAGACCTACGGCCACAAGGTACTCACCGGCCGCCGCGAAGGCATGGACCGGCTGCGCATGTGGGGCGGCCTCTCCGGCTTCCCGCGCCGCGAGGAGAGCGAATACGACACCTTCGGCACCGCGCATTCCAGCACCTCGATCAGTTCCGCGTTCGGCATGGCGGTCGCCTCCAGGCTGGCCGGCGTGAAGCGCCACGTGGTGGCGGTGATCGGCGACGGCGC